>ODAI010406509.1_pt1 | contig 12459 bp, 10 predicted proteins | sample 1539321 | NCBI WGS metagenome assembly ODAI01 (sample SAMN02144231, study PRJEB22623) | gut metagenome | biome: sheep rumen | host: Ovis aries | place: New Zealand
CAGGGTCTCTTCGGGAAATTCAGATTTCAAGACAACGCTCAACGGCAAGAAGACGCTGACGCCCTACCTGCACAAAGCATTCGTCCCGGCGGGACGCACGCTCTACATCTGGGGCGGCGGCTGGGGCGGTGATACCGCAGCCACGAATGATTCGAGTAAGATAGGCTACCAGAAGACATGGCAGACTTTCTACAATAATTACGCGACATCAAGCTACGATTATACAAAGTATCGATTCAAATATTTCGCGGGTCTTGATTGTTCGGGCTTTGCAGCATGGACTCTTTATAATACAATGTATACGAAGGACGATCAGGCCTACGTGGTCTATCAGTCCACGACCGTTGCGCCGACTTATATCAAGAAGGGCTGGGCGACCAAGACAACGACATTCCGTCCCGGCGACGTTGTAAGTATGAACGGACACGTCTGGATCAGTCTCGGTACATGCAGTGATAAGACAATTCTTCTTGTGCACTCATCGCCAAAGGGCGTTCAGATCAGCGGAACGGGCGGACAGGCTACAACTCTTGCCAAGAAGTATATGAAGCTTCTTGCGCCGAACTGGCCGTATGATATCAGAACTGTCGGCAGTGGCTATACATCTAATGTCACAATCGCGCGTTGGGTAGTAAACGGAAGCGGCATTCTCAAGGATCCGGACGGACTGCAGAAAATGTCAGCTGAGCAGGTAATGAAATTCCTCTTCGGTCAGTAAAAACAATTGAATTTCGAAAGGAAGTGCATTAAATTGCGAAAAAGATTCTTAACATTTCTTCTGGCCGGTGTTATGTGCGCGTCGCTTGCAGCCTGCGGTGACAGCGCGGATACACCGAGATATGCGGTCACACTGATCCATGATCCCGCGGCCGGGAGCAGCGAGGCTATGGTACAGACGGCAGTGGAGCAGGCGGCAGCAGATGCGGGATACATTTCCAGAGTCTATGTCGCGGCGGATAATACGGAAGAAGCGCTTGAGGATGTTTTTAAGCAGGTATCTGATGACAAGATAAAGCTGGCCGTCGCATACGGGGAAGATATGGAGATCCCTGTATGGAACGCGCAGAAGAATCACAGAAAAGTCAAGTTCGCGCTTATTGACGGTATTCCGAAAAAAGCCGAAGGCGAGAGTGATGAGATAAGGGACAACACCCTGTGCGCGTTTGCCGCGTATGAGGACATGGGCTTTCTGGCAGGCTACGCTGCCGTAAAGAACGGTTCACGAAAGCTGGCCTTTATAGCCGGGGAGAAAAATGATCTGAATATTCGCTATGCCGGCGGTTTTGTCCAGGGCTGCATGACAGCTGCCTCGGAGATGAGCCTCGGCAACGATGCTGTCAAGATCACCGGTGTGTATTCAGGTTCAGATGAATTGACACCGCTTCGCATGTCCGATGCCCTTAATCTGTACGGGGACGGCGCGGAAATCATCTTTACGGTAGGTGAGAACATCGGCACAGCGGTCGGAAGGGCTGCGTCCGTGAAGAACATGCCGTTCATATCGGGAGGCGCGGATCTTCGCGCAGACAATGCGACCTGTCTATTTTCCGTCATACCGTCCTACGCGGGAATAAGCAGGGCAATCATCCGCGATTTTGAGGGTGATAAGACATTCCGCGGAGGAGAGACTGTCAGCTACGGTATTGCGGACGACAGCGTGGAGCTTGCAATTGACTATTCGGATCTCACAGCTCTGACCCAGGGAGACATTGACTCAGTGGTCGCAAGGATCAAATCCGGTGAGATCACTGTCTCGGCGGAAGAAGTGACCGCGGGCAGTGCCCAGGTCAGCCTTGAGATCATCGATCCGCCTTCAGCCTCGGCAGCCGGTAGCACCGGTGCTGCCGGAACCGATTCGGGGCTGGCAGCCGCGGCAGAGCCGCAGGATGAATCGGTCGAAGAATGATATAGTGTTAGAAAGTAAAAACTGCTTCGGAATCTATGTGCTGCGGCGCATATTCCGAAGCAGTTTTTTCATAATGCCGCACGGAGCCTCCGGCGGATCGCAGCCGCGCAACAGGGAAGATTGTTTTGCACATTTCTCTTATGACTGAAATTACGAGAATCCTGTGTTGAAGATTGAATCAATAGAACGCAGGTGGTAAAATAATCTATATATTCAGAAAAAACATCGGAGGAGGTGTTTCTTGATGAGACAATGGACGAAAGAAGAAAGGTACCGCGTTCTGAAAGACCCAGAAGAAATACGGGCATTACATGAGAGAATTGTTAAATCTGATTACAGGCAGACGTATCATATTCAGCCGCCGACCGGTCTCTTAAATGACCCGAACGGATTCGTTTGGCATGATGGTGTGTACAATCTTTTTTATCAGTGGTGTCCGTGGGGGGCAGTTCATGGACTGAAATACTGGTATCACACCTGTTCAAGGGATCTTGTCAACTGGTACAATGTCGGCGTGTGCATAAAGCCGGATTGCGATATGGATAACAAGGGCATCTACTCCGGTTCCGCATGGCCCGGAAGAGACGCGATCCACCTTTTCTACACCGGGAACCATCGCGATGAGGACTGGAAACGCACTTCGAACACGTGCATGGTAAAGCTGTATGACGATGGCAGAAACGCGAAACTGCCGTGGCCGCTTTTCGGACCGCATCCGAACTACACGGAGCATCAGCGCGATCCAAAACTATACTATCATAAAGAGAGAAATACATACTATATCCTGCTCGGAGCCCAGACAAAGGACAAGCATGGCTGTATCATCATCTATCAGTCAGACACTCTGTCCGAAAACTGGGATTTCATCGGCGAGCTCAAGGTACCCGGCTATGAAAACTTCGGTGATATGTGGGAGTGCCCTGCAATCGAGCACATAGGCGACCAGGATGTACTGCTTCTGTGTCCGCAGCACCTCCTGCTGCCGGGACGCGGGGGAACAGTTCACCACAGCGGTTATCTGCTCGGCGTGATGGACTGGGATACCCTGACATTTAATCATGACGGCCAGTTCCACGTCCTTGACTTTGGCTTTGACTCCTATGCAGCCGGATGCGCGAACCATCTCCCGGATCCGAATAAAGCTATATGTACAGCGTGGATGGGGCTTCCGGACGCATCCTATCCGACAGATGAGGAGGAATGGTCCGGCTGCCTGACTCTGCCGAGAGAGCTCCGCATCCGCGACCGCAGACTGATTCAGCAGCCAATCGAGGAACTCAAGGAGCTCAGAGATCAGGAGATCGATATTTCAGACGGCAGAATGCCGAGAGTCTGTGAACTTTTGATCAATGTCAGACCGGGAGACGCGTCGTTCCGGCTCTTTACAAAGGCGGACGGCAGCGGAGGCATATCAATCGGCTACGATGACACGGCCAAAAAGATCACGATCGACCGCTCGGGTCTTGATAAGCGGTTCAACATAGAGCAGGGTGAGAGCCGTACGCGGCCGCTGGAGAACGGTCTCAGGCAGCTTCGGATATTTATTGATAAGAGTTCAATGGAAATATTTGTCAATGACGGGGACGCAGTGTTCACGTCACGTGTGTTCCCGAACCCGTGGGAGAACGGATTCAGCATCAATGCTGACTGCGATATGAAGATATGGTCGCTGAAACCGTCTGTCATGGACGATTTCGTTATCTGGTGATGCTGCCGGGCACGGGAAGGGATGGTGTCAAACTGTCTCTTATGTGCGTGATCGCGATTTAATAGTGTGTCAGTTGAGGCGGGGGATCTGTCCGGTTACGGACAGGTGCCCCGCCTTCGATTAGTTGCATATTCGAATACCATGTGGTATAGTCTGATAATCAGCGGCAGGAGTTGCGGAACGGTCCTCTGATGTCTGCCTTGGGCTTTAAAATTTCGCCGCATCCTGCTCGAATTGCTGCAAAATATCATCACAGATCAGGAGATACAAATGAGAACTGTTGCGGGAAAAGTGCTTGCCGAAGTGGAAAAGGCATTTATTGGCAAAGAGGAAATCACAAGAGCTGTGCTTCTTGCAATGATCGCGGGAGGCCATATACTTCTCGAGGACGTGCCGGGAGTCGGCAAGACAACGCTGGCCATGGCATTTTCCAAAGCTCTGTCCATGGATTACCGTCGGATGCAGTTCACACCGGATGTCATGCCGTCCGATGTCATCGGATTTACCACGTTCAACCGTGCGACAAATGAGTTCGAGTACAGGCCGGGGCCGGTGATGAGCCATCTGTTCCTCGCCGATGAGATCAACAGAACGAGCAGCAAGACACAGAGCGCCCTGCTTGAGGCCATGGAGGAGGGTGCTGTCACGGTCGACGGGACGACGTATGTGCTGCCGAGTCCTTTCACCGTCATCGCGACACAGAATCCTGCCGGATCAGCCGGCACCCAGCTGCTCCCGGAATCCCAGCTCGACCGCTTTATGATCCGATTGTCCATCGGTTATCCAAAGCCGATGGATGAGATCGGGATTCTGAAGAGCAGGCAGACCAGAAATCCTATAGAGGACATCGCGCCGGCGGCGTCCGCAGCCCAGATCCTCGCTATGCGGGAGGAGGCATGGAACGTCTTCGTCGCGGATGAGATCCTTGCCTATATGGTACGCATAGCCCATGCGACCCGGGTCTCCGAGGCTCTGAGCCTGGGAATCAGTCCCCGCGGCACCCTGGCCCTCTCAAAGATGGCCAGAGCAAATGCATGGCTAAAAGGCAGGAAATATGTTATCCCGCAGGACGTCACCGAGGTCTGCCGGATGACCCTTGCCCATCGTCTGGTCCTCACGTCGAGAGCCCGCGTGCACGGGGTGACCGGAGAGTCTGCTCTGGCGGACATTCTGGCGGGAGTGCCCGAACCAAAGATCACAATGAAATAAGAGGAAGCGGATATGGCACAAAGAAGAGCGGAGTATATATGTATACTTCTCGCCGCGCTGCTGTTTTACGCGTTCTGTACGGATTTCATATCCCTCTTCATGCTTCTGAGTGTTCTTTTCCTGCCGGTCTTGTCTGTGGTACTGACATGCCTGTCGGGGCTTTCACTCGAGGCAGCCATAGAGAATCCGGACACGACACAGGCGGAAGTGGGGGATGAGCTCAGAGTCTACGTGAGGGTGAAGAACCCGGCAAGACTTGGGGGAGCCCGGGTCCGCATGAACCTGCTCATCAACTATGAACTCGAGGGAAAGGTCCACACGGAGAAAATGCGGTTTGTCACGGAGCGCAGCGAACAGATGACAGCCTGTCTTGTCAGCGCCCGTCACTGTGGGCAGATCACCTGTCGGATCGAGAAGCTCAAGCTGTATGATTACCTCTGGCTTTTTGCCTTGCCGGGGAAGGCTTCTCATGACCGCTGTTCCTTCACGATCATGCCCAGACTGCCCGAAATTGACCCTGTGGCCGTGCCCACTCTGAAGGAAGACTTTGAGAGCAGCATTTATGCGCAGATGAGGCCGGGAAGAGACTACAGCGAGGTCTACGAGATACGCAGTTACAGAGAGGGAGATCCGATTTCCTCCATACATCACAAACTTTCGGCCAAGAGAGAGGAGCTCGTCGTGCGGGAGGGCAGTTTTCCGGTGGGAAGCCGCCTTATGCTGCTCCCGATCCTGCCCGATTGGTCAGCGTCGATCGAGGACTGCGAGGAAGTGTTGACAGCTGTTTTTTCGGTCTCCTCATTTCTCACGGAGAGTGGGCAAAGCCACGTCATCGCATGGCTCTGTGAGGATGAACCGTCAGGCCTTATGCAGACCACTGTGAGCGACGAGGCTTCCTTCTATGAGGCAGCGGCCTGCGTCATGGCAGGCGGCAGGGATCCTCAACCTCAGAGCATGGATGTGAGGATCGGCAGAGTGCAGAGACTTCTGTGCTTCGCCAGGGAACGAACAGACGCGGAACATATACTCTATGCGGTAAGACCGGATAAGGTGAGTGTGACAGTAGTCTTTACAGGTGAGAGCGAGGAAAATTCACCCGAGATACCGGGCATGGAGATCATTCCTGCGGCCGGGAGAGAACTTAAGGAAGTCCTTTCATCCCTTGTCATATAGAAAGGGATGCGGTTTATGCGGGACAGATACAGGCAGAAGAATCCACGGAAAAAGGAGAGAGAATGACAGAAGGCGGAGCTGTGAAGAGAAGAGGGCTTTTTGGGGAGAGACGCGAGCTCTCCGCATTTGCTGTGCGCTCGATTATGACTTTTCTCGGCACTGTCGGAGCTCTGGGCTGTCTTATGAGCAGTCTCGGATTTTCGTTCCGACCGGGCGTCTTTGATATTTCCGTTGTGTGCGCCAGCGTGCTCTTCACGGACGCCATGCTGCGCACCGGTTACCATCCTTACTGCGCAGCCGCTGAGGCTGCCCTCTGCCTGCTCTTCGGTCTCATACGCGGCTCATCAACAGCGCAGGGCGCGGCGGAGGTCGCGTCACGCTATGCGCTTGTCAGATCTGAGGGCGCAGGGGCTGTCGCGAAGCTGCCGGACGGCGAGGGGGCTCAGTATGCATTTGCCTTCTTCGGAATTGTGCTGGCATGTGTGCTGACATGGCTCCTCGGGCAGAAGATCCGCAGGATCATTCCTGCCCTGCTCATCACCGGCATATTCCCTGTGGTCTCTGTCGCGATCGGTATCATACCGGGATACATGTATCTGATCATGCTCTGTCTTTTCTGGTCCATGCTGATGTTCGACGCGGATGAACTTATGGGTCCTTCGCTCTTTATCGTACCGCTTATCACCGGTATTTTTCTGATTCTGCTCGCGGCGGTGCCGCACAGCGCGCATGAGCGGATCGAATTTGCAAGACCAGTCGGTCAGGCTCCTGTCCCCGTTACAGTCGGCGGCGAGAACCATGATCCGGTCAAAGAGACGGAGAGCACGGGTGAGACTCTTCAAAATAATGACGATCCCCGGGACGCGCATCCGGACAGCGAGGGTGAGATCAGACCAAACGGATGGGCGGAGAACGGGTTCGAGATCCCCAGACAGATCGCCCGCGTCGTGATCGCGATTCTGGTCATTATGATCGTGCTCTCTCTCATACCGCTCAGCCGTCTGATCCGTCTTAGATTCAGAAAAAAGAGGACGCACAGCCGGGACAGGAATGCCTCGGCGATAGCTGAGTACAGATATATGGAGCAGCTGGCAGCTTTCGCCGGTACGGAGGAGGATCCGACCGGAGAAATCTGGCGGAGAGCGACAGATATAGGCCTGAAAGCCCGGTTCAGCGGTGAGATGATCAGTGCCGATGAGATCAGGGAGATGCATCGTCTCGCCCTTTTCTACAGGGAGATCTGCATGAAGAGGGTGGACAGGATGAAGCTCCTCATCGGCAAATACTGTCTGGCCTTGTGATGTCAAGTATGGTATATTACACCGGAATGTGATAAAATAGTTTGGTATGAGTCTGACCGGGCGGCGCGCTGCGCTCCACCACCGGGTCAATGCTCCGCGAAAATGTAAGCGTGTCAGGAAGATGCTGCCCTCCCGGGCAGCCGGACACTGCGCGCGATACCGTGGGCGATTATTGAATACTCTATGAGAAGAGGTCATCTGTGAACGCATTACAAATATCCGGCGCGATTCTTTTTATGCTTATTCTGCCGACTCTTGGCGGAATTCCGATCTGCGCGCTGATAAAAAAACGCTATACACTGTCATCGGCTTTCATGCTGGGACTGCTTTCGGAGTTCGCTTTCTGCCAGCTTATATTTGTTCCGCTGGTGCTGCTCCGTCTTTCATTTGCCTCATGTGCAAATGTCCTGCTGATTTACATCATCATCATGACCCTTCTGGGAGCATATCTATACTGGATCCATATCATGTACGGCAAAAAAATGCAGCCGGCGAAGGAACCCGCGGGATGGGATATCGCCGACATAGTGCTTTTTGCGGGGATGATCGCGCTCATCGCTTTCATTCTGTATAATACGATCGTTCTGCAGCACACCGATGATGATGACTCGAGATTTGTCGTCAACGCGGTCGACATGCTGAGGACGAACAAACTGTTCCTCACGGACCCGGCGACAGGAGCCGGACTCGACTACTGGAAGGGAGAGCTGGCTAAGGATGTCACTTCTCCGTGGGCAATTTACCCTGCCTGCATCGCCAGATGGACCGGAGTCAGGGCGGTCGCTGCTTTCCACTCGCTGATACCTGTACAGGTAGTTATTCTGGCCTCATTTGTCTACTACGCCCTTGCGGAGAGACTGTTCCCCGGGGAGAGAATGAGCAAGTCCATGTTCGTCATTTTTGTGTGGATGATCAATCTTTACGGATACTATTCTCTGTACTGCGGAGAGACGTTCCTCATGACCAGAGGATGGCAGGGAAAATCGATCGTCGCGGGTGTCGGCATCCCGGCTATGATCATGCTTTTCCTTGACGTGTATCACGACCTCTCGCAGAGATCATCCTACGTGCTGCTCATGCTGCTCAACCTGGCCATGTGCCTTCTTTCCGGCATGGGCATCATAATCGGAGCAATCATGGTCGCAAGCTTTACGCTTGTCTACTCGCTTGAAAAAAAGAGCACGCAGATCGTCATCTGGGGAATGCTGATCTGTCTGCCGAATATTCTGTACTACGCGATTTACACTATTGTTAAAGCCGCGGCGTAAAACGGCGGTCGTGGGAGAACGGTTTGCTCCCACGCCAAGTCTCGCGGGCGAGACTTAAAATCACGATAAAGAGGACACAACATGGATAAGATCATAGATCAGATGATGGTATGGGGATCCAAATATATCGGTGACGGGGCATTTTTCGGAATGGCCTTGATCTCCTGCGTGTTCCTCTACATTACTTCCCAAAAGGACAGGAAAAGAATTGTCTATCCGATCCTCACATCGATCGTTCTCGCAATGAATCCGATCAGCATCAGCATTCTGTTCGCCGACATGAGTTACTGGAGGTTCCTGTGGATGATACCGGACGGAGTTCTGATCGCCCTGTTCTTTGTAAAGATGATCAAGGTGTGCAGGGTCCGGAGAGAACTTACCGCAGCCTTTATATCATTCATGCTGATCATCATGATCTCCGGGACATATGTGTACGGGGAAGGCAAGTTCACGAGGGCGAAGACCCCTGATAAGCTTGACCGCGGCGTCAAGGCCGTGTGTGATGTCATGCTGGAGCTGGATGATCACCCGAGGGCACTCATGCGTGACAAGTACCTCTGTGAGGTCAGACAGTACAGCGGTGATATTAAGCTCTATTACGGACGCAATATACACTGGTATATTACATATCACGACTGGGAGCATGAGTACTATTATAAGATGCTGGAGTCGAGAGATCCCAACTATGATAAGCTTCTTTCGCTGTGCGAAAAGGAAAATCTGAATTTTATAGTCACCTATGCCAACCGGCCCATATCCGAGAATATACTTGAGGAGTATGGTTTCCGGGAAATCACGGAGAAAGACAACAGCATAATATATTACCGGGCTGATGAAGTGTAAGAGAGAGTTTTGAGGAGGTTTGCCATGAACGTAGCAGTAATCATTGCAGGCGGGTCCGGGACCCGGATGGGACAGGATATCCCGAAGCAGTTCATTAATGTATATGATAAGCCGGTCCTGATCTACACGCTGGAAGGTTTTCAGAAGCATCCGAAGATCGACGCAATCGAGGTCGTATGTATCGACGGTTGGCATGATATTGTCTGGGCTTACGCAAAGCAGTTCAATATTGACAAACTGAAGTGGATCGTGTCCGGAGGAAAGACAGGCCAGGAGTCTATCAGGAACGGTGTGTACAATCTTGAGGGCAAATGCAGCCCGGACGACGTCATCATCATCCACGACGGCATCAGACCGCTTGTCGACGCGACTGTCCTGTCGGATGTAATTATCAAATGCGAGCAGTATGGAAACGCTGTCACATCTCTCCCGTATAACGAGCAGATCTTTATTGTGGACGATGAGATCTCCACAGTTAAGTATATTCCGAGAGAGACACTGCGCCGCGTCTCCACGCCGCAGGCATATAAGTTCGAGAAGCTCGACTGGGCTTACCATGAAGCCTTTGAGAAGGAGATCGGTATCTATGGGTCTTCCTACACTAACACCATGATGGTGGAGCTGGGCGAGAGGCTGTATTTCGCGGCAGGATCCGATAAGAATATCAAACTGACGACAAAGGATGACCTTGAGATGTTCAAGGCCTACCTCAAAGCGGATAGAGATAACTGGCTGAAATAATTGGAAGCTGATGTCCGCGGCCAAGTGAGCCGGGATGTCAGCTTCTTTATATGTGAGGAGTAAATATGAAAATCTATGAACTGGACGCGTATAAAGAGGATATAGCATACATAGCGGGTCTTGACCTGCCGTGGGAGAAACTGAAAAATACATCCATGCTGATCTCGGGGGCGAGCGGACTGATCGGAAGCGTGCTGGTCGATACAATCATGTATCTGAACCGGACCTGCGGTCTCAACTGCCGCGTGCTTGCCCTCGGAAGAAACGAGGAGAAAGCCAGAGAGAGGTTCGGAGAGTTCCTGAATGATCCGAATTTCCGTTTCATCAGCGCGGATATCAATAAGCCCCTCGTCCGGGGCGACCTGGGATCTGTTGAGTATGTCCTGCATCTGGCAAGCAACACGCACCCTGTGGCCTACGCGACGGACCCGATCGGAACCGTCACGACAAATATCATCGGAGCCATGAACATGCTGGATTTTGCGGTGGAACACGGTGCGCGCAGAGTCGCATTTGCATCCTCCAACGAAATATACGGCGAGAATCGCGGCGACACAGAAAAGTTCGACGAGGACTACTGCGGATACATTAACTGTAACACGATGCGGGCCGGATACCCGGAGAGCAAGCGGTGCGGCGAGGCTCTCTGCCAGGCTTATATCAGACAGAAGGGGCTTGACGTGGTCATCCCGAGACTGACCCGGTCCTATGGCCCCAGTCTTCTCATGACGGACACAAAAGCCCTGTCCCAGTTCATCCGCAAGGCCATCGCAGACGAGGACATCGTGCTGAAGAGCGCGGGCACCCAGTATTATTCCTACACCTATGTGGCGGACGCGGTCTCCGGCCTTCTTACCGTCCTTCTGAAGGGGGAGTGCGGGGAAGCCTACAATATCGCGGATGATGCGTCGGATATACAGCTGAAGGATCTGGCGGCCCTGATCGCCGGCACATGCGGGCGAAAGGTCGTGTTCGAGCTTCCGGATGCGGTCGAGGCTGCGGGCTTTTCAAAGGCGACCAAGGCGAGGCTGGACAGCGCGAAGCTGCAGAAGCTCGGCTGGAAGGCGGGCTACGACATCAAGGCCGGAATAGAGCGGACTGTCCGGATGCTAAGGGCCATGGCTGCGCAATAAGCCCGGACAGGCTGTCACGAACCTCAAGTTCCGGCAGCAAACACCATCTTCATCGAAAAATGTCGGTCCTGCCCTCCGAGCTAGAAGAGTGCTGCGCATTCTTCGATCTCTCAGTCGGACCGACAATGTTTTTCTCACGAAGATGGATGCTTTGCTGCCAGTACCGAATTGCAGGAACAGCCTGTCTGAACTGCTGCATATGTAGCCCGGACAGGCTGCCACGAACAATGTTAGGAGCCTCCTATGATTGATACAGTGTTATTTGATTTAGACGGCACAATATATAATTATGACACACCGGACAAAATCGGACTGCAGGCGGCCTTTGACTACGCCTGCCCGCTGCTTGGCCTCACGCCCGGAGAACTCCGCGCGAAGATCAAGACCGCAAACGACGAGATTGTCCGGGAGCTCGGCAAGAACAACGCCTCGATCCACAACCGCCTGATTCGTTACCAGCGCGTGCTCGAGAACATGGGAAAGCCGATCCATCCGATCGCCATGGGGATGTATCACGCATACTGGGACACCTTTCTGGAACAGATGGCTCTCGAGCCCGGGGTGCTTTCGCTCATTGACTATCTTCACAGCAGGGACATTCATGTGGGTATATGCACCAACCTGACCTCGGAGATCCAGTTCCTTAAGATGGAGCGGCTCGGGATCTGGGACTATTTCGACAGCTTCACGACCAGTGAGGAGTGCGGCAGTGAGAAGCCGGATGAACACATTTTTCTGTATTCACTTGCCAAGGCGGGCAGCAGACCCGAGAACTCGATTTTCATCGGGGACAACCGTTCATTTGACGTTTTCGGCCCCGCAAAGATTGGAATGAAAGGTATCTGGTACTGTCCGGATCCTGAAATCAGGACAGTGACACCAAAGGAAATTGAGCAGTATACCTCGACACCGTCAAAGAAAATTAACCCGGGCACCGAGACTCGGCTGAACGATGGCGTGGGAATTATCAGGGACGAATTCGGGGAATACCCTGTCATCCACACCTACGAGGGTGAGTGGTGCCGGGCTCTGTTCGATCTGTAAACGAGTGTAGGGGACGGTTCAGACAGGCTGCAGCGAAGCTTCAGAATTCGGCGCAAACATCATCTTCATCGAAAAACGTATATCCTGCCCTGCGAGATCAGCAATGCATATGCATTGCTGATCTCTCGGCCGG
>ODAI013890319.1_pt1 | contig 12459 bp, 10 predicted proteins | sample 1539321 | NCBI WGS metagenome assembly ODAI01 (sample SAMN02144231, study PRJEB22623) | gut metagenome | biome: sheep rumen | host: Ovis aries | place: New Zealand
AAAACACTCGTTTTGTGCTGCCGCGCGAGCGGCAACCGTGAATAGTTACGAGCACAAAACGCGTGTAGCAGGCTAGCCTGCGGTTTTGATAAGCCGTTTTCACGACTGGGAGCCTGTTTTTTTTGTTTGTATTTGATTACCCTAAATTGAATAATCTTCCGCAGCTGAAACAAAGGCCGTTTTCTTTCGGATTGTTTGGGCTACATCGTCGGCATTTGCCTCAGAAAGATTTTCCTGCCAATTTTCATACCAGGCAATTTTTTCAGACTCAGATTTATCTTTTTTCTGCCTTGCGTCAAGCTCCAGAAGAACTACAAGGCCTGCCTCATAGAGATGGCGGGCGACTGAAATATAGTCTTCATCGGCTTTTGGCATGTAACGGTAGGTGTGGCGGCCTGAATCTGCCAGTTTCTTTTCAACTGATGCGACAAATTCTTCAGTTACGCCGTTCTGCCCCAGAATGAACTGGGCAATCAGTGGTGATTGAAGCTTTAAGGCGGCGCGTCGGTCTCTGTCTACAGTAAAAGACTGATTTTCGCCAGAGTCAGTAATGCCGGTCACGACTCCGCAGGCACTTGTCATGTTGCTGATTCGGTCAATCAGTATGAATTCGCCAAGAGTGTGGTTATTCTTGAAGAGGTCGAGGACAATCGGCTCTGTTACGCTTATGCCGCACACTGCGATTTCATTCTTTTTGAGGGAAGAGCATTTTTTTTCGGCTCCTGTGTTTACATCAATAGAGTGTTCTATGCTGGTCACTAAGCCCGGAATCTGCTTGCTTCCGATTTTTACGAAGAAATTTTTGCCTCTTTCAAGCTCGCTGTCATCCATCCAGAGAATTGTGGCGGTAAAATTTGAGGCAAGGGGCAGGCTCAGGTCTTTGGTGAAGACACAACCCCGGCTTACATCAACTTCTCGGTCCAAGACTATGTTGACGGCTTTTCCCTTGGAAGCCTCATTCTTTTCGTCAAAGCCTCCGCAAATCTCAATCACCATGTCGCTGAAGTTACAGTCAGAGCCTTCTTCGAAGCACATATATGTCTTGTTGTTGGCGGTAAACATCGCTATACGTGGGTCGGTGAAGTCCATACCACCGTCAATCTTACCGCCTTTCGACTTATCCATGGCTGACAAGAACTGCCCAAAGTGGTTTACCTCATAGTTCAGAAGACCATTACCGTAAACGCATCCGCTGTTGGTAGCTGTATAAGAGTCACCACTGTATTTCTGGTTCAGGAATCCAATCTTATAGCCGGCAGGGAAGATGGCACTGGCCTCGTTGTTGCCTTCCTGAGGTGCATTCTTGAAGAAAGGCAACAGGAATTCTTGTCTCCTGTAGAAGGCACCAGCATTTTTTTCTTGAGTGGTTTGTACACGCTCTACTTGAATGGCCTTGAATTTGGGGAGTTGCTTGATATAGTCTTCCTCGCTCATGCCGGCAGGGATGTCCTCATCCTTAAAATAATAATAGTAGATATGGTCTTGCTTGAATTCGTCATTGTATGCTTGAATGGGAATTAAGATGACTGGCGACTTGCCGTTGGTGATGATGTGGTTGGCATTCTTCTTGAAATATTCGCTGTTGCGGACGGAGTTGAGGTTGTTTCTCTTGCCGTTCCATCCGGATTTGTCGTATTTGTTAAGCGCACTGTTGACAATGGCTTCTACAGTGGCCTGCTCACCATCGGCAAAACCATTGATGTCGCGGAAGAGGTGTCCGCGGTTTGTCATCTCATCCAATTTCCAGCCATTGTCAATGTCAAAAGTCTGTTTGTCGGCTAGATCCCACATCTGTTCGTTCTCCCATTTCGAGTCTTTCCAGATGCTATAGGCGCTCTCGTCGGAATGGATAGTGCGCTGGGCATTGAACGACTGGCGTGGCTTTTTCAATTTAAGGGTTGTGAACGTGGGGACCTCGCTGGCTGCAGCTCTTCTGGCTACTTGTGACGATGTGCTGCTGGTAAAGCTTACATTTTTCTCGCCAATGTTGAACACTTTCTGGTAATAGACACCGTTTTTGTTGACACATGCAGCCATGAGCTGGCTGTAGACATTGGGAGCATCGTAGCTGAGTGTTACGGATTCGCCGTTCTTGACATTGGCTTCTGCCAATACCTTGGCATTCTCGTTGAGAATAGGTGACTCTGTCAAAATCTGAATCTTGACAATGTCTTGCAACTGGGCGTCGGCCGTAATGGTGACGCTTCCGCTTTTAATGCTGTTCCACTCCTGGGCAGGATCAATATTGCCCAGAATTTCCTTTGCACGATCTTTCGTGGCTTGTTGATCGTCCGAAGGAGGTGTAATGGGAACAATTTCGTGTTTGCTACAACTAGCAATTAACAAAGAACTTGCTAGAATAAAGAATAGTTTTTTCGTCATATCGTTTTAAGTTTTGCGTATTATATTATGACAAAGGTATGAAATATTATTTACGAAATCATACCTTTTAATATAAAGCGCGACAGAATTAACATTCTTTAGAGTTCGACAACGATTTTTCCGTTAATTTGACGTCCAGTCAAGTAGTTCGGTACGGCATATTGGCGGTTGGTGACATCAGTTATCCAATAGTAAGAGTTAACGTTAGAAATGCCAAAGATGTTCAGACCGTCAATTCCTAGCCAGATACGGGGATGTCTGGGGGAAGGAGCGGCGCCTGGTTGTCCGACAAGCAGGTAACTCATACCGATGTCTGCCCGTTTATAGGCAGGTGCTCTGAACTGTTGGTATTCCAGTCCTCGGTGTGGTGCACCGAAGGGTAGTCCGTCAGCAAAGGCCAGTCGGAGTGTCATCTTCCATCGTTCGGTTCCTGGGAAATAGTCAGTGAAGTGCAGGTTGATGCCCCATCGCTGGTCTGTAGGCAACGGAACGCTCACCCCGTTAATCTTTTGTCTGGCCGACATGATGCTCAATGTCAGCCAAGAGTCGGTTCCTGGCACGAATTCACCGAATAGCTTCAAATCCAGTCCGGCCACCTGTCCGCTGGCCTTGTTCTCACCGTAGTACACCACTTTCATGTTCTGCACGTTGTAGGGTACCAGGTCGTTCATGATTTTATAATAAGCCTCAGCGGTAAAGCGGAAGGGGCGTTCTGCCATTCGGAAACGGTAGTCGAAGGCGCCGACGATGTGGATGCTTCGCTGACTCTTGATCTTGTCGTTTAGCGTGACGATTGTTTGTCCGTTGACTGTCGAAGTGTCTCGTAGTTCTTTGTAGAACGGTGCCTGGTAATAGAGACCAGTAGCCAGACGGAATGTGATGTTTTCATTGAACGACGGGATGGCAGCTAGCGAGATACGTGGTGACACGATGGTTTCTTTATTGTAGCTCCAGTTGGCCATTCTTACACCATAGTTCAGGGTGAAGTACCAAGGTTTTTCTCCTTTCGACTGGAATCGGTAGGTGTCCTGTAAGTATCCCTCGATACGTGTGCTTTTCAGGGTGTTTTTGGAGGCCAGAGAGTAGATGAGGTCCAGACGGTCCGCAGAGTGGGGGATACTATAGCCGCTGGAGTCACGCATCTCATATTCCCGGGCTTGTTCCGAAATCTTCTCCCATTTAAAGGTTACGCCAGCCTCTATGTCGTGCTTGCGTGTTTTGTGGTTGGTTGTCAGCTTGACACTCTGCACGTCTGCCGTCAGGTAGTTGCGGGCGTGTTCCATATAGGTTCCTACACCCAACTGCTCTTGTGTCTGGGTGTCGTCCAGCCAGTACTGACCTTGTATGTCGTAGGTCTCTTGTTCCTTGGTATGGAAGGCTGAAGCCAAAAGACTGACTTTTGTGTTTGTTGTGAAATTTCGTTGTATGCGTAATGTACCAAACAGGGTGCGGAAAATATCCTTCTCTTTTCCGTCAAAGTATACCTTGAAAGACTTGACGTCTTGTAGGGTACCAAAGGAAGTTTCTCTTGTCGTCGGTGTGAACTGGTAGTGATTTTCTGAAATATTACCGATAAAGTCCATCTTCCACCTTTGGTTTGGTTGATATGAGATATATGTCTGATAATCAAGGAAATTTGGTTTGTATTCTCCTTTTGTTTCCAGTGAGCCTAACAAATACCTGTTGGTCTTGTATCGAATGCCATGACTCATTGAGAATTTATCTTTCTTTCCGAATCCGACAAATGCACTTCCGCCTAAGAGAGAGGCCTGAAGGTTTGCTTCGAATCGGGTTGGATGACGATATTGGATATCAAGAACAGAAGACATTTTGTCTCCATATTTCGCTTCGAATCCTCCCGAGGAGAATCCGATTTTTTCCACCATGTCAGAGTTAATGATTGACAGTCCTTCTTGTTGTCCGCTTCGGATGAGCAACGGACGGTAAACTTCCACGTTGTTGATGTATACAGAGTTTTCGTCGAACGAACCACCTCTTACGTTGTATTGCGATGAAAGCTCGTTGTGAGTTGACACACCGGCTTGTTGCTGTACCAGTTCCTCTACGGCATTGCCTGTTGTTGAAGGTGTCTGTTTCAACCCTTTGGTATCCAGTTGCTCAGTTGATGTGGTCTGTCTGCGACGCTCTGTTACCACCACTTCGTCCAGTGCTTTCATGGCGTGTAGCGTTACCATTAGTCGCTGGTTACTCTTTGGGTTTCGTAATACGCGGGTTCGTGTCTGATAGCCCACCATGGAGAATTTGATGACCACCGAGTCGGCAGAATGCAGTTTCAGCGAATACTCTCCTTTGAGATTGGCCATGGTGACGGCTCCCTGGTCAAGACACGAGATGGTGGCCAGTTCTATGGCGTTTCCTTCGTCGTCGCTAACCTTGCCGGAAAGCGTGAAGGTCTGGGCTTGTATCATGCAGGCTACCCCAAAGAGTAGGGTAAATATGATGAATTTCTTTGTGTTCATTGCATATATAACGCAACACGTCGCTATTTATTGTATCGCGTTACTCCCTCCATAGCCAGGAAGCCAGGGCATTGACCCATCGGATGTTGATGCGGAACCATCGATAGGTGCTCACCTCCTTGCCTCCGAAGCTGAGGATGAAGTCGCGGTACTGGCTTTTGCGGAAGGGGAGTCCTACGTCAAGGAAACGGATGTGTTGACGCCCTATCTTATGTGCGTTTTTGATGGTTTCCCAGAATGTGACGGCATTGGGGTGTAAGGTGGCAAAGCTTTTTCGCTTGGCTGCAGAATACCAAAGGTATGCATCGTCTCTGGAATAGACCGTTACGGTGCATCCGATGACATGTTCGTGGTATTGTGAGATGATAATCCGACAGTGTCCTGTCTCCATCATTTCGCGGAAGAAATGGTCGTCGGGGATATACCTTTTGGGTTTAAGCCAGTTATGATGTCTCAATAGCTTTGAGAAAGCCCGGAACTCCTCTTCTGTTTCTACCTCTTTTGTGGTAATGCCTCGTTGCTGTGCAGTCTTGATGCGTGTCAGCAGCTTGGTCGTAATACGCTCCTCGGGTGTACGGGAGTGCAGTGAGTTGTGTATGCTCATCCATCTGACGGGGAAATAGCCGTTGCTGCGTAGTGAACCGTAGCCGAACATCTTGTGCGACAGGTTGCTGAACTCGATATAAAGTGCTTTCCGTTGCAGTCGCTCGGTCAGTGCGTGAACCATCATGCCGAACAGCTGTTCGTCGGAATCTTGTTGGTAGGAGCCTTCCCCCAAGATGCGCACGTGAGTATATAAATAAGGAGGAAATAAAGACTTCCTGTAGCGCTCTATCGCCAATATGTGGGCTTTTACCGTTCCGTCGTCGTCGGTCACCACAACCATGTAGGGCTTGTGGCGGGGAGTGTGCTCGCATAGTTCCATCAGTTCTCGGCTGTGGAAATAACTGCCCTCTGATAAGGTAGGCAGCTCTGCTGCGTGCTCATAGACTTTGACGTTCATCGATGCAAAGATACAAATAAATCGTTATTTATCATGTTTTATTCGTAATTATTTTATAATTTTGCAGCAAAATTTCGGAAAGACAATATGGAATTCAAGGATTTGGTACAAATGCGCCGTTCACACCGCCAGTTCACGGAGGAAGAGATTGACGGCAACGATGTGAAGATGATATTACGTGCAGGACTGATGGCTCCTACTTCCAAGGGCCAGCGTGCCTGGCAGTTTGTAGTCGTCGACGATAAGGCTGACCTGGAGAAACTTGCTGATGCGAAGGATCTGGGCGGACAGTTTCTGAAGGATGCTCCGCTGGCTATCGTTGTGCTGGGTGATCCGATGCAGAACGACTGCTGGATAGAGGATGGTTCCATTGCAGCCATCTCTATGCAGTATCAGGCTGAGGCCTTGGGACTGGGCTCTTGCTGGGTACAGATGCGTGGGCGTGGCCTGTCTGATGGCACCACGGCCGACACTGTTATCCAAGGGGTGTTGAATATCCCGGAGAACCTGTCGTGCCTTTGTGTGCTGGCTATCGGTCATAAGGCAGCTGAGCGCAAGCCTCAGAATGAGGAGAAGCTGAAGTGGGAGAACGTTCATCTGGAGAAATATTGATGAGAATAGCATTGGTAGGACGAGGACGCCTGGCTTACAGTCTGTTGCCGGCGTTACAGCGAGCAGGACATCAGGTGGTGAGTGTCAACAGTCGCACGTTGGCAGAACTTCCCCCAAATGCCGAAGTCTGTATCATCAGCGTGAAGGACAGTGCCCTGCAGGAAGTCATCTCACAGGTGGCATGTAGGACCGTCTCTCCTGTATTCCTCCATACGGCAGGTTCCATGCCGATGACGGTCTTTGAAGGCCATGCCCGTCGGTATGGTGTGTTCTATCCCATGCAGACGTTTTCCAAGGAACGTCAGGTCGATTTCTCGTCTATCCCGACCTTTATCGAGGCTTCCGATGCAGCAACGCTTGAATTGGTGCACACGTTGGCATCAAGCATCACACAACGTGTTTATGAGCTGTCTACGGAAGACCGTAAGTACTTGCATCTGTCGGCTGTCTTCGCCTGTAATTTCGCCAATCATTGCTATGCGATGTCTGCCGAACTGCTGGAGAAACACGGGTTGCCTTTTGATGTGATGTTGCCACTCATTGATGAAACAGCCACTAAGGTGCATACGCTCCATCCGCTTGATGCCCAGACGGGACCAGCGGTACGCTATGACGAGAATGTCATCCGTATGCAGGCACAATTGTTGGCTGACAATCCTGCCATGCAAGACCTATACGAGCGTTTGTCGCTCCATATTCACCAAAAAGCAAATACCTCATTATGATACAATATGATCTGACAAAGATACGCGCCATCATCTTCGACCTTGACGGTGTACTGTCTTCCGAGACAATTCCCTTAGGTGTTGATGGAACTCCTCTGCGTACTGTGAATATAAAGGACGGCTATGCCATCCAATTGGCTATGAAGATGGGCGTGCGAATAGCCATCCTCTCGGGATGTAAGATAGAGGCAGTGCGCCATCGTTATGAAGGACTCGGTATGGAAGACATCTTCCTCGGTGCTTCTGTGAAGATTCAGATTTATGAGCAGTTCCTGCAGAAATACGGGTTGAAAGACGAAGAAGTCATGTTTATGGGCGATGATATTCCCGACCTGGAGGTGATGCGACGCGTGGGGTGTCCCGTCTGTCCTGCCGATGCCTGTCCCGAGGTCAAGTCCGTCAGCTGTTATGTCAGTCAGCAGAAAGGCGGACAAGGCTGTGGTCGTGATGTGATAGAACAGACCTTGAAGGCACAGGACAGGTGGTTAAGTGATGAAAGGGCTTTCGGATGGTAGCACGAGATTATCATATCATTCTGGCCTCTAACTCGCCTCGTCGCAAGGAACTGCTGGCAGGCATTGATGTCAACTTTGACGTCCGTGTCATTCGTGATATCGACGAGAGCTATCCTGCCAGTCTTCCCACCAAGGACATTGCAGAATATATCTCCCGCAAGAAAGCTACAGTCTATCGGCAACAGATGGCTTCCGACGAACTGATTATAACAGCCGACACCATTGTCGTGTTAGACAGTGAAGTCATGGGCAAGCCCCATGATGAGGCAGATGCTTCGCGGATGTTGCACGAATTGAGTGGGCGTACCCATCAGGTGATAACTGGTGTTACGCTGACTACCATCGACCGCCAACGGAGCTTTTCTGTTGAGACCGATGTTACTTTCAAGTCGCTAACCGACGAGGAGATAAATTATTATATCCAACACTATAAGCCTTTCGACAAGGCTGGAGCTTACGGTATACAGGAATGGATAGGCCATATTGGGGTTACAGCATTGAAAGGTAGCTATTTCAATGTGATGGGCCTTCCTGTTCAGCGTATCTACGAGGCTCTTCGCCAGTTCTGAGGTTTCTACGGAATTCAGAACAGGTGATGGCTGTGGCAATGGCCACATTTAGCGATTCTGCCGTCTCCGATGCATGGCTGAAGTTCGGAATCAGCAGACGGTGAGTCACGAGCGGGCGCACCTCCTGTGAGATGCCGTTGCCCTCGTTACCCATAACGATGACACCATGGGTCGAAAGTGGTTGCTGGTAGATATCTTCTCCGTCTAGCAGGGTGCCGTAAATCGGACAATCCGCCTTGCTGAGCAATTCAACCAAGTCGGTATAGATAATCGGAACATGGGCGAGGCTACCCATTGTTGCCTGCACCACCTTAGGATTGTAGACATCAGCCGTGTCTGCCGAACAGTAGATGGCATCGATGCCGAACCAGTCGGCAATACGGATAATCGTTCCCAGGTTGCCTGGGTCTTGGATGCCGTCAAGGGCCAGGGAGAGGTGAGAAGCGAGGGCAGTAGGCTGGCAAACTGGCGACGAGGGTATTTCGAAGAGCGCCAATAGGCCTTGTGGATGTTGCAGGAAACTGATGCGGTGCAACTCCTCATCGGTCACCAAAGTGGCCTTTTCCCGTGGTGTGGTCGAGAAGATGCTATGTGGCTGGAACCCAGCTTGAAGCAGGTCGCCAACGACCTTTGGACCCTCGGCCACAAAGAGGTTCTCGCGCTTCCTGTTCTTCTTCATTTCCAGAGATCGTACCAGCTTGATTTGATTTTTGCTGAGCATATTATTCAATTTTTATTTGCAAAGGTACAATAAATTTTGTAATTTTGCACGAAAATGCGAAGTAAAACAGTCATCATAGTTGTTCTGGCCCTGCTGATGGTCGCCTGTTCAGAAACAAAATACGTTCCTGAAGGCGAGTATCTATTGGACAAGGTGAGAGTTCTGAACGACGATAAGGAGGCCGTGGGGATTAATACCAACGATTTGCGCCTGTTGGTGCGTGACCGAGGCAATTCCCGTCTGTTCTCAGCAGCTAAAGTTCCACTGATGACCTATTCCATGTCAGGTCGTGATACCACACGATGGGTAAACCGTTTGTTGCGTTCCATGGGTGAAGCTCCTCAGCTGTACGACTCAGCCAGTACGGCCCAGTCGGCACAAAACCTGCAGATGCAATTGCAGAACCTGGGCTATCTTCGTGGTACCGTTGATGTGATAAACACCACGAAGAAGCGTAAGGTGGTGACAACCTATCTGTTGCATCCTCGCAATCCTTATTTTATCGACCATATTGATTACGATATTCACGATTCTGCCATTGCCGTTTTGCTTGATATGGCTGACAGTACACATCGCGGTCTGCGTCCGGGTATGATGTTCAATGTTGAAAATCTCGACAACGAACGCAAGCGAATCACCCGGTATCTTACCAATCGTGGATATTATCAGTTCAATAAAGACTTTATCAGCTATAAGGCCGACTCGGTGGCTGGAAGCAATCTGGTAAACCTGACACTGGTTCTTCACCGGTTTCGTAAGGGCGAACAGAATAATCTGCCCCATCAGGTCTACACCATCGGTAGTGTCAACTATCACAGTGGGCAGGATACGGATTCGGTTATCCCCCTGCGCAGAAGAGTGCTCGAGAGTAACACCTTCCTGACGCCAGGCTCACTGTATGCTTCGCAAGACTTACAGCAAACCTACAACCATTTTGGTCGTTTGGGAGCCGTTCGCTATACCAATATCTCATTCCACGAACGTCCTGACGAACCTGTGCTCGACTGTGATATTCAGGTGAGCACGAACAAGCCGTCAACGCTGTCGTTCCAGCCGGAGGGCACCAATACGGCAGGTGACCTGGGTGCAGCAGCTTCGCTGACCTATCAGAACCGAAACATCTTTCACGGCTCCGAGAACCTGAGTATTGTGCTTCGTGGTGCCTTCGAGGCCATTAAGGGCTTGGAAGGCTATAATAACACCAATTTCCAGGAATATAGCGCTGAGGCTCGTCTGACCTTTCCACGCTTCATCGCCCCCTTCTTGGCTTCCAGTTTCCGTCGCCGTGTCAATGCTACTTCCGAGGTCGCTCTGTTGTACGACTTGCAGAACCGCCCGGAATTCAGACGCAGGGTGCTTTCTGCTGCTTGGCGCTATAAATGGAATGATCAGAATCATCATGACCGTTATCAAGTTGACCTCTTGGACCTCAATTATATTTCCATGCCATGGATTAGTGAGACGTTCAAGAAAGAGTATCTCGACAATAACAATTCGCGAAACTCTATCCTGCGTTATAACTACGAGAACCTGTTTATCATGAAGGTGGGCTTCGGCTATGCCTATAACAACGGCAACTATGCCATCAAGGCCAACGTGGAGACGGCTGGTAATCTATTGCAACTGGCGTCGAAAACCCTTCGTTTCCATCAAAATGATGAAGGTCAGTATACTTTTCTTGATGTGGCTTATGCCCAATATGCCCGAGGTGTGTTTGACTTCACGCGTAATGTGCGTTTAGACTACAATAACCAACTGGTGTTCCACATAGGGTTCGGTATTGCCTATCCATATGGTAACAGCCGTATTCTGCCTTTCGAAAAGCGTTTCTTCTCAGGTGGAGCAAATAGTGTGCGCGGCTGGAGTGTGCGTAGTCTGGGACCAGGAAAGTTCATCAGTACTGACGGACGTATTGATTTCATCAATCAGACGGGTGACATGAAGCTTGACCTGAACATGGAGTATCGTGCTAAGCTGTTTTGGAAATTTGCCGGTGCACTGTTTGTGGATGCCGGTAACATCTGGACAATTCGTGAATATGCCGAACAGCCGGGAGGACAGTTTAAGTTCTCTGAGTTCTTGCAACAACTTGCCGTCGGCTACGGGTTGGGCATCCGTCTGAATTTCGATTATTTCATCATCCGCTTTGACATGGGTATGAAGGCCGTCAATCCTGCCTATGAAACAGAGCGAGAGCATTTCCCGATTCTGTATCCTAAACTGAGCCGTGACTTCGCCTTTCATTTTGCCGTAGGTCTTCCTTTCTAATTTTATTAAATTAGGAAAAAAATACGGAAAAGATGCCGTTGTCCGCTACTTTTTTATTACTTTTGCAGACAAAATTGAAAAAAACATGCTGAAGTTCATATCCTTTGGCAGTGGCAGTAGTGGTAATTGCTATTATCTGGCAACAGCCAACGATGCGCTGCTGATAGACATAGGGGTAGGGCTGAGAGGACTGAAAAAGAACTGCAAAGACTACGGTTGCAGCCTGTCGGATGTCCATCATGTGCTCATTACCCACGACCATGCAGACCACATCAAGTCGGTAGGCTCGTTTAGCCACGATTATGGTGTGCCTGTCTATGCTACCCAAGAGGTGCATCAGGGCATTAATCGTAATTACTGTATCACCAAGAAAATTGCTCCCGAATTTACTCGCCTGATAGAAAAAGGGAAGACAATACAGATTGGCGAGTTCCGTGTTACACCCTTCGAAGTGCCTCATGACAGTTCTGATAATGTAGGCTATATGATTGAGGCGGAAGGTGTCACCTTCTGTATTATTACAGATGCCGGCAGGGTGACTGACGGTATGAAACCCTATATCTCGCGGGCCAACTACCTTGTGTTGGAGGCTAACCACGACGTCGAGATGGTGCAGAACGGCCCTTATCCGCAATTCCTTAAAGAGCGTATCCTCTCGCAGACCGGTCATCTGAACAACCGCGAGAGTGGGGAGGCATTGGCTGAGAATATGACAGAACAGTTGCGCCATGTATGGCTCTGTCATCTCAGCGAGGAGAATAACCATCCTGAACTGGCTCGTAAGACCGTAGAATCGGTGCTACGCAGCTATGGCATCATTGCCGGAAAAGATATCCAACTGGAGGTGCTCAAGCGTACCACGCCCACCGGCCCCTACGAGTTGGCAATTGAATAGGATATTTAATCTTTAACATATATTGTAAATATGATTAACATTACTTTTCCAGACGGATCTGTTCGCTCGTATGAGCAGGGCGTTACTGGACTCCAGATTGCCGAGAGCATCTCACCAGCTCTGGCACGCAGCGTATTAGCCTGCGGAGTAAATGGTGAGACAGTAGAACTCAACCGTCCCATCAACGAGGACGCAACCATCGAACTCTACAAGTGGGACGACGAACAAGGTAAACACACCTTCTGGCACCCCTCTGCCCACCTGTTGGCTGAGGCGTGGCAGGAATTCA
>ODAI010741796.1_pt1 | contig 12458 bp, 12 predicted proteins | sample 1539321 | NCBI WGS metagenome assembly ODAI01 (sample SAMN02144231, study PRJEB22623) | gut metagenome | biome: sheep rumen | host: Ovis aries | place: New Zealand
ACCGTGGGAATGATGCATTCCCTTCGTGGGAATAAACCAGAAGCTCCTGCCTGTTGTCTTTGAAAGTGTACCCACTGCCCTCAAAGGGTGATACTTTCTTAACGAAAACTTTGGATGTTTCGACTTAAAAGTGTAATAGACTATATTGATAGAAGGGGTAAAACCATCTATAAGCTAAACTGATGTAATACTTTCTGCCTAATACTTTCTTGACAATTTCTTGGTATATTTTACCACAACGGATAATTTTACAAAGAAATATTTGGAAGTTTGGAGATTAATTCCTAATTTTGCAATTAATCATAAAGAATGATAGATTTATGTCACAGATTGAGTATATAACAATCAAGAACGCATCGCTTAAAGTTTTGAAACGGATGCGCAAGATTGGTGAAGAAAAAGCCAAGAGGCTCCAGAATGTCCAGGAGCGTTGGGACAAGGGTGATTACAAAGACGTGGAAGTTGTTAGTTTGTAAATAAATGGACGACTTCGTTAGGATTTTTGAGTCAGCCGCTGGTGACGTATACCATATCACATTATCAGAATTCAATGGGATCTTGTCAGAAGGGGTAGTCGGTATTCTGAAAGATGTTAAAGTTGTAGGAATTGAATTGCGGAGACTTGCTGGAGCGAACTATACGAGTCAAAAAGTATTATCTGCTCTTGAGAAAACCGTTGCAGATTTCTTTCTTAAAAGAGATGATGTTATAATATGTTACTATTGTGACTTTATAAATTCAATCCCTAGGTCGACCAAGAACGCAATGCCTCCCCAAGAATATAGAAGTCGCTTGTTTAAGAGAATGTTTCAGCGTTACTCAAAACAGCATAACATTAATAACGTGCGTCTATCAGTTATAGAAATTAATGGTATAAATGAAAAGTACTACTTTCATGTTATTTATAGAGAATCGCATTCGATGTTGGCTTCAATGATAGGGAGTGACTTAAAAGAAGGATATGACAAATAGCCATGTAGGCTAACTACCTTCCCCCAACCTAATACTTTCTTAACAATTTCTTGGTATATTTTGCCACAACGGATATTTTTGCGGAGAAATATTTGGAGGTTTCGGGAATAATTCCTATTTTTGCACCGTGTTATATCCACCTCCTGCGCGGAGGGGGACACGGATTAAGAACTGAATACAAACAATATTTATATTAACCAAACAATTAAAAATTAAAAGCTTATGAAAAAATTATTTACTCTGATTGCTGCTGCGCTGATGGCAGTTGGTGCAAATGCAGAAGAGAAGGTGGTGATTTCTACACCGATTACAATTGAGGCTTCTGCTGCTGATAAATGGGGAGGATCTGATGTGTTTACGATTGCTGCATCAGATGTCGCTTCTGGTGATTTTTTGAAGATTTACATTGGTGTGGCAGAAGCAGGTGAAGGAGAACAAAACGTTGTCCAGTTCCATACCAAAGATGATGCCTCTGTCTATTACGGAAGTGATTTTCACCCAGCAGCTAATGATGTTGTAACAATTCCTGTAAACGATGCTATACTTGCTGTGTTGACCGGTGGATTTAAATTTGGTGGCTGCATCCAGCAAACATCAGGCTCTTGGTCCGCTGTTCCTGGAAAAAAGGTAGTTATTGATAAAATTTCGGTAGTTCCCGCAACAGATTTTTCTGTTGTTTCTCTTTATGACGAAGCTGTTGCAACATCTGCAGCATGGACAGGAGTCAATATGGGTAAGGTTAACTTCCAGATAGCAAAAGCAGGTGATATTATCGTTGCAAACTTTAATGCAGATGATGCTACAAGAGACCAAGGAAACTTCCAATTCGTTCTTGGTGGTTATACTGCAGGGTTCTGGGTCGTTCCTCCGTTTACTGTAATTAATGTTACAGAGGAATTGGTTACAAAGATGGCTTCAGGTGGTTTCTATTATCAGGGTGGAAAATTCCCATTTACTGTAACCGCTAAACTTTATCGTCAGAAGGATGGGTTACCTACTAATGAAACTTCTTTAGAAGTTGCTGCAACTGAGTTGGGCAAATGGGAGAAATCTGTATCAATTGCAAAAGATAAATTTGCTAATGTTGCTGCAGGTGATGAGCTTCACGTCATGCTCACTGATTGGAAGAGTGTAAAATATGATGGTGAAGGCTGGACAAGAACGGCACAAATCCAGTTGAAGTCTGGTGCAGAAGGTAATCCTGCTCTTGAATGTTGTAGTGCTGAAGCCGCTGATGCTGCTGGCGTAAGTGAGGTTGTATTCATTCTTACCGCAGCTGACGTTACGACAATTCAAGAGAATGGTTTGGTTATCGGTGGTCAGTGCGCAACTATCAATGGTGCGAAACTGATTACTGCAAAGGCTGCTAGTGAAGGTGGTGAAACTTCTTTGGCAATCAACTATGCTGAAATGAAGGCAGGTGACTTCACTGTTGAGAATGCTCAAGTTAACGCCAGTGAGAGCAAGGACACCAAGACCGTTTATGATATTACTGGTGGACAAGAACTGAAGTTCTGGTTGAATACAGCACCTAGTGTAGTATTCACTATTACCAATGGCGGTGCCAAGCAAAAGATTTTCAATGTGAACTTTAATGATAACACAACTACAGATAAGGGTTCTGTTGAATTCGGAGGAAAGAACGGTGTTGTTATCATCAATGACGCTAAGGTTGGTGACGAGATTAAGATGACTGTAGCCGCCAAGGGAAGCACTGCTGGCAAGATTGGTGTTCTTCCGTCATCTGGTAATGACCTTATTACAAGTACAGAACTTGCACTTCCTAAGAAAGACAAGGAGGCTGATGGAGCTGACGCAGAAGGTTATGTCTGGAAGGAGTTCTCTTTCAAAGTTACAGAGGACATGATCAAGACCTTAGAAGGTGTCAAGGTTGTACGTATAAAGGAGACTGATGGTGGTTATCGTTGCAAGGCACTCAGCATCAATGCTCCACTTCCTACAGGCATCCAGAATGTTAAGGCTGCTACAAAGGTTGTCGAGAACAACGTGATCTACAACCTCGCTGGTCAGAAGGTGAACGAGAACTATAAGGGTATCGTTATCAAGAACGGTAAAAAGTTCATCCAGAAGTAAAACTTCCTTTATATTATAAATAAGGTGGGACTCCAACGAGTTCCACCTTTTTCGTTGATTTATTTGGAGGATTCAAGAATAATTCCTAAATTTGCACCAAACAAATATGGAGAGATATGACTGCTGTAGTATTAGAGCATGAAACGGATAGTTACTGGAACCTTATAAAGGATGCTGGTAATGAAGTAAAATTAGCACTGATAAAGAAACTCAGTGATGCTGTACTTCCTGCTGTTGCAGAGAAGAAGGTCAAAGATAAGAAGTATACTGCAGATGACTTTGCTGGTATATGGAGTGATGCTGAGTATATGGACGCTGAGGAGATGGTGAAAGTCATTCGGGACAATCGCCACATTAATAGTAGTCGTAATAATTTGTTTCTTTAGGTGATGGCTCGTCAAAAATATTTGTTAGATACTTGCATATGTATCTATTTACTTCGTGATAAGTTTAATATAAAAGATTGTATCAACAGGGTAGGATTTGCGAACTGCTTTATTTCGGAAATTACTATTGCTGAACTGAAGTACGGAAAAGAATATGGTAAATTGAAGAGTGGCTCTAAATACAAGGACCAACATCTGGAAGAGTTTTTTGATGCTGTCAACGTGTTGCCGATTTTACCCTCTTTTGATATGTATGCTAAAGAGAAGGCTCGCCTGACAATGGCAGGTACACCTACGAGTGATTTTGATTTGTTAATAGGCTGTACTGCGGTTTCAAGAAAAATGGTGATGGTAACTCAAAACATAAAGGACTTTGAGAATATCAAAGATATTCATTTAGAGAACTGGGTAAACAAAATGTAAGAACTATGGCAGCAAATGTAATGTTAATCGCAGTCATGATAATGGCTATTGTTGGAGTGTCTTACTTCTTGATAGAAGATAAGAAAAGTAATAATGTGTCTTCTCCAGAACAGTAATTATCCCTTAAATCATAAATAAGGTGGAGCCTCCAAGGTTCCACCTTTTTTGTTAGAAAATTTGGAGGTTAGGAAAGAAAGTGTTATCTTTGCCCTGTCAATGAATAACGAATAAAACCAATACGAAAATGAAGAAGCTGTTACTACTAACAATGGTTGCTGCCTTGGTGGTCGCCTGTCAAGAAAAAGGAGAGATGGCAAAGGATTTTGTGAAAGTGGAGAACGGACACTTCGTCCGTGGTGGTAAACCGTATTACTATGTAGGTACTAATTTCTGGTATGGAGCCATCCTCGGTTCTGAGGGACAGGGTGGTGACCGTGCCCGCCTGGGTCGTGAACTGGATGAGATGAAGCGCATGGGTATCGACAACCTGCGCATTCTGGTTGGCTCAGATGGTGAGCGTGGGGTGAAGACCAAGGTGGAGCCGACACTGCAGATAGCTCCCGGTGTATATAATGATACTATTTTGGCAGGACTCGACTACCTGTTGATGGAGATGGGCAAGCGTGACATGGTTGCTGTGCTATACCTGAACAACTCATGGGAATGGAGTGGGGGCTACGGCTTCTATCTGGAGCATGCCGGCGAGGGTAAGCAGCCGCGTCCTGATGAGGCTGGCTATCCCGCTTTCATGCGGGCGATGGCAAAGTTTGCCACCAACGAGAAGGCTCACCAGTTGTTCTACGACTACGTACGCTTTATCATCGGACGTACCAACCGTTATACCAACGTGAAGTATACCGACGACCCTGCCATCATGTCATGGCAGATAGGTAATGAGCCACGCGCCTTCTCCAAAGAGGCACTGCCTGCTTTCGAGAAATGGCTTGCCGAGGCTTCCGCACTGATCCGCTCATTGGACAAGAATCACCTGATCTCTGTAGGCAGTGAGGGCTCATGGGGCTGTGAGAACGACCTGAGCTCATGGACCCGTATCTGTGCCGATGAGAATATCGACTATTGCAACGTGCATCTGTGGCCCTACAACTGGGGATGGGCAAAGCCCGACTCCCTTATAGAGCATCTGCCCATAGCCTGTGAGAACACGAAGAAATACATTGACGAGCATCTTGCCGTATGCGACAGTTTGAACAAGCCTCTCGTCATGGAGGAGTTCGGTTATCCGCGTGATGGTTTCAAGTTTGCCATCGGTACCCCCACCGAGGGTCGTGACGGCTATTATAAATATGTGTTCTCCCTCGTTGCCGACAATGCCGAGAGTGGTGGTAAGTTCGCCGGTTGTAACTTTTGGGGTTGGGGCGGTTTCGCAGAGCCCAAGCACGAGCAATGGCAGGTGGGCGACCCCTATACCAACGACCCTGCACAGGAGGCGCAAGGCTTGAACTCCGTCTTCGCTACAGACACCACTACACTTGACGTTATCCGTACGCAAGTGGAGCGTATGAGCCATGTGAAGTAGTAAATATGTTAAAAAGTATGTGAGAAAGGCAAGAAAGTATCATTCTATTTGCGAAAATAGTGCTAACTTTGCAACCGATAATATTACATACTTAAAACAACAAAACGACTATGAGACGGATAGAGACTGTTCTGCTGTTGCTGTTGCTTGCTTGCGCATTACCCTTGCAGGCTCAGATTCGTGGCAGCGAGATACAAGTGAATGTCGTGCCTGATCACCAGGACTGGAACTACCAGGTGGGTGAGACGGCTACCTTCAAGATCAGTGTGACACGCTCCGCGACGCTGATAGACAATGTGACCATCGACTATGAGGCTGGTCCGGAGATGTATCAGGACGTGAAGAAAAAAGGTGTGGTGCTGAAAGACGGTACGCTGACATTGAAGGGGAAGATGAAGAAGCCCGGTTTCTATCGTGTTGACGTGAAGGCTTATGTCGGTGGCAAGGAGTACAAGGGTGCCTGTGCCGCCGCATTCTCTCCAGAGAAGTTGCAGCCAACGACAGTGATGCCCCAGGACTTTGAGAGCTTCTGGACGAATGCTGTCGCTGAGGCTCGTAAGGTGGACCTCAATCCTACCAAGCGTCTTCTGCCGGAGCGGTGTACGAAAGATGTGAACGTCTACGAGGTGTCGTTCCAGAATATGCAGTGGAACTATCGTACCTATGGTATCCTCTGCGTCCCCGTCAAAGAAGGAAAATATCCCGCATTGCTGCGTGTCCCTGGAGCCGGTGTGCGTCCCTATGGCGGTGATGTCTATACGGCATCGCAGGGTGCTATCACCTTGGAGATAGGTATTCATGGCGTTCCTGTGACGATGGAGCAGAAAGTCTATGACGATATGTTCAACGGTGCGTTGATGGGTTATTGGGAGCTCAACATGGACGACCGTGACAAGATGTACTATAAGAGAGTGGTAATCGGTTGTCTCCGCGCCCTTGACTATATCGCAGAGTATACCCCATGGAACGGCAAGGAGATGGGTGTGTCGGGTTCCAGTCAGGGTGGTTTCCTTACCATCGCTACAGCGGCTCTCGACAAGCGCATCACCTATTACGCACCTGTCCATGCTGCCCTTTGCGACCATACCGCTTCCCTGCAGGGAGTAGCATGCGGATGGCCCCATTATTTCTATTGGAACAAAGGCAAGGGACAGGAGAAGCAGATAGAGGTTTCCCGCTATTATGACGGCGTGAACTTTGCCCGTATGATCACTGATAAGCAGACGGGGTGGTTCTCGTTCGGCTATAATGATGATGTGGTACCTCCCACTACGGCATGGGCAACGTATAACACAGTGAAGGGACCGAAGACCATCAAGCCCTATCAGGCTACCTGGCATTTCTGGTTCCAGGAGCAGTGGGACGAGTGGGAAGAGTGGATGCTTCGGCAGATGCATCTGAAGAATTGAAGGATTGAAGAATTGAAGGATTGAAGGATTGAAGAATTGAAGGATTGAAGGATTGAAGGATTGAAGAATTGAAGGATTGAAGAATTAAAGAATATGAAGAAATTGTTGGTAATTGGAACGGTAGCAATGGCGATGGTAGCATGTACCACAAAGCAGGCAGAGCCCCAGAAGACGGTGGCTCAGCGGTTGTTGGAACGTCTGGACTCCCTTCAGAAGAAGGGTATCATGTTTGGACATCAGGATGATCCGATGTACGGACTTACATGGGAGTATGACAAAGATTCCAGTGATGTGAAGAATGTTTGTGGCGACTATCCTGCTATCATGGGCTTCGACCTCGGAGGTATCGAGATGGGCGACAAGAAGAACTTGGACAGTGTGCCCTTTACTCGTATGACGGAGGAAATACAGAATCATTACCGTCGTGGAGGTATCGTTACCTTGAGCTGGCATCCCCGCAATCCTGTTACGACCATCGAAGGTGGTGGCTGGGCAGGACAGAAGTTCCCCGAGGGAACGGCATGGGATGTCACCGACTCTACTGTCGTGAAGAAAATACTGCCTGGTGGCGAGTTTCATGAGAAATTCGAGGGTTGGATGCAGCGTGTGTCTGACTTCCTCGCTACTCTGAAAGACGATAACGGACAGAAGATTCCTGTCATCTTCCGTCCATGGCATGAGAACAGCGGCTCTTGGTTCTGGTGGGGTGAGAAACTCTGTACCGTAGAGGAATACAAGGCATTGTGGAACATGCTGCAGGATAAGCTGAAGGCTGACGGCTTCGATAATCTGGTATGGTCGTACTCTCCCGGTTGCCAGGATGGTCTGACGGCAGAACGCCTCCTTGACCGTTATCCCGGTGACGACCGTGTGGACATGCTGGGACTGGACGGTTATCAGTGGGTGCCCGAGGAGAAAGACAAGTTCATTGAGCGTACCAAGCAGAACCTGGAGGTACTTTGTGCCGTGGCAAAGGAGCACGACCTGATTCCGGCTCTGACAGAGACGGGTATGAAGAACATAACACAGCCCGACTGGTGGACCTCCACACTGCTGCCTGCCGTGAAGGATTTCCCCATCAGTTACCTGCTCACTTGGCGTAACTACAAGGAGGAGTGGTTCGGACCAGCTCCCTCGAAGGCTGATGCGAAATATTTCGTGGACTTCTATAATGACGAGAAAACCTTATTCCAGAACGATATAAAATAAGATGAATATGAGTGACTTTAAAACTAAAGTAGCAGCTTTGCGTGCTCATCATGAGGAACTGCTGACACGCAAGAATGAACCCATCGAGTGGGGCAATGGTATATATGATAAGTGGAAGTATCCTATCCTGACGGCAGAGCATACTCCACTGGAGTGGCGTTATGACTTCAACGAGAAGGATAATCCTTACCTGATGCAGCGCATCATGATGAATGCTACCCTGAACTCGGGTGCCATCAAGTGGAATGGTAAGTATTGCCTCGTTGTACGTGTGGAAGGTGCTGACCGTAAGTCGTTCTTCGCTGTTGCGGAGAGCCCCAACGGCGTGGATAACTTCCGCTTCTGGGAGGAGCCTGTCACCATGCCTGATGATGTGATTCCTGCTACCAATATCTATGATATGCGTATCACAGCCCATGAGGATGGTTGGATATATGGTGTGTTCTGTGCGGAGCGTCATGATGACTCACAGCCCGGAAACCTGAGTGCTGCAACGGCTACTGCAGGTATCGCCCGTACGAAAGACTTGAAGACATGGGAGCGTCTGCCTGACCTGAAGACAAAGTCGCAGCAGCGTAACGTCGTGCTGCATCCGGAGTTCGTGGACGGCAAGTATGCATTCTATACCCGTCCGCAGGATGGCTTTATTGATACAGGCTCTGGTGGCGGTATCGGTTGGGCACTGGTCGATGACATTACTCACGCAGAGGTGAAGGAGGAAAAGATCATCAATGCCCGTCATTATCATACAATCACTGAGGTGAAGAATGGTGAGGGTCCGCATCCTATCAAGACCAAGAAGGGATGGCTGCATCTGGCTCATGGCGTTCGTGCCACTGCCGATGGACTCCGCTATGTGTTATATATGTATATGACTTCGCTGGAGGATCCCACAAAGGTGATTGCCCAGCCCGGTGGATTCTTCCTCGTACCTACAGGTGACGAGTACATAGGTGACGTGATGAATGTGGCATTCGCTAACGGATGGATTGCCGATGAGGACGGACGTGTGTTCATCTATTATGCATCAGCAGATACCCGTATGCATGTTGCCACCTCAACCATTGACAAGCTGATTGACTACTGTATGAATACACCGGAGGACGGATTTTACACAGCAGCATCAGTGGAGACCATTAAGAAATTAATCGCAAAGAATAAACAGAATGGCTAAATCTAAATTATCAGAGAAAATAGGATACGGCTTTGGTGACATGTCGTCCAGCATGTTCTGGAAGATCTTTTCGTATTACCTGCCGTTCTTCTATAGCAATATCTTCGGACTGTCACTGGTGGATGCCGGTGTCCTGGTACTCATTACCCGTGTCTGGGATGCTATCAGCGACCCGATGATGGGTGTGATATCTGACCGTACGAATACGAAATGGGGAAAATATCGTCCCTACCTGTTATGGGTGGCTCCTTTCTTCTCCATCTGCGGTATCCTGTTGTTTACCACTCCAGACTTAGGCTATGCGGGAAAACTGATATGGGCGTACGTCACCTATATACTGATGATGACCGTCTATACGGGAATCAACGTACCTTATGGTGCTATGCTGGGTGTGATGACCGATGACACGAACGAGAAGACGGTGTTCTCCTCTTTCCGTATGTTCTTCGCCTATGGTGGCTCATTCATCTCGTTGTTCCTCTGGGAACCCCTGTGTAAACTTATGGGAGGCTATGACACTCCCAAGGGGTGGTTCTGGGCAATGGTGATGATTGCTGCAGCTTGCTTCGTGATGTTCATCCTGTGTTTCATGATGACCAAGGAACATCTGAAGACGGTGTCCACTGTCAGTGTGGGTAACGACTTCAAGGCATTGCTCTCTAACAAGCCTTGGTGGTTGCTCATCGGTGCTGCACTCTGCTTCAACCTGTTTAATACCGTTCGTGGTGCAACTGTCGCCTATTTCTTCCAGGACATCATCGGTCCGAATGTCAGTCTGGTGTTCTTCGGTCTGATGTTCGCTTTCTATGCGGGACTGTTCCTCGGTATCGGTGAGGTGTCTAATATGGTGGGTGTAGCTTCCTGTGTTCCTATCTCTGGAAAACTGGGAAAGAAGACTACCTTTATTCTGGTCAATGCCTCACTGGTGGTACTGAGCATTTTGTTCTATTTCATTCCTTGTACCCCTGCCGGTTACTGGACAATGCTGATCTTCCAGATTCTGATATCTATCCTGACGGGTATCATGTCTCCTTTGGTATGGAGTATGTATGCTGACGTGAGCGACTATGCCGAGTTGAAGTTCAAGACTGCTTCCACGGGTCTGATCTTCTCATCCAGCTCTATGGCTCAGAAGTTTGGTGGTGCCATCGGTGGTGCCGCAGTGCTGTGGCTGCTGGACGGTTTTGGCTACATCACTGATGCTACCCAGTTGGCACAGGGTGTCGCTCAGCCGGAGCTGGCATTGTCATGTCTGCGTTGGCTGATGAGTTTCATCCCGGCTTGCGTGGCTCTGTTGTCTATGTGTGTTGTATGGTTCTATCCTTTGACAACTGAGCGTATTAATGCGATTAATGCAGAACTGAAAGAATTACGTGCTATTGAAGACTGATATGATAGAGGATATGAGAAAAGAGATGCAGGATGTTGTGGAGAACAACATCCTGCGCTTTTGGATGGAAAAGATGGTAGACCATGAGAACGGTGGGTTCTATGGTCGTATTGACGGACAGGAAGTGTTGCATGCTGACGCAGAGAAAGGGGCTATCCTCAATGCCCGTATTCTTTGGTCGTTCTCCGCAGCCTACCGGGTGCTGGGAAATCCGGAATACCTGAAGATGGCTACCTATGCCAAAGAGTATTTCATGGCGCATTTCCTGGATAAGGAGTATGGCGGTGTGTATTGGAGTGTTGACTACAAGGGCAATCCTCTGAATACCCGCAAACAGTTCTATGCCATAGGCTTTGCCCTCTATGGCATGTCGGAATATGCCCGTGCCACTGGTGACAAGGAGGCTCTTGAGTGTGCCTTACAGTTATTCGACTGTATCGAGGAGCATGCCCTTGACCCTGTGTATAATGGCTATATCGAGGCAAAGACGCGCGACTGGCAACCGATTGCAGATATGCGTCTGTCGGAACTGGATGCTAACTTCCCCAAGTCTCAGAATACCCACTTGCATATCATAGAGCCTTATGCCAACCTTTACCGCATCTGTAAGGAGCCTAAGGTGGAGAAAGCATTACGCAACATCATTAATATATTTACGGATCATATTCTGAATCCCGAGACCCATCATCTGGACCTTTTCTTCGAGAATGACTGGACACGTGGTGCCGGACAGTTGGAGAGCTATGGTCATGATATCGAGTGCTCCTGGCTGATGCACGAGGCTGCGCTGGTGTTGGGCGACAAAGAGGTGCTTGCCAAGATGGAGCCCATCGTCCGTATGGTGGCTAAGGCTTCTGAGAAAGGACTGCGTCCTGATGGTTCAATGATTCATGAGGCTAATCTGGATACAGGGCACGTGGATGACGACCTGCACTGGTGGGTACAGGCGGAGAACGTCGTTGGCTGGGTGAATATCTACCAGCATTTTGGAGATCAGGATGCCCTGCAGCATGCAGAGCGTTGCTGGCAGTATATCAAGGATAACCTGATAGACTGGGAAAATGGCGAATGGCATTGGAGCCGTCATCCGGACGGTTCGCTGAACACCGTTGATGACAAGGCTGGTTTCTGGAAGTGTCCGTATCATAATAGCCGTATGTGCCTGGAAGTGATAGAGAGAAATATCTAATCTATGAGGAGAGTAATAGCTGTTCTTTGGATATCTTGTGTGGTCTTGGCTTTATCAGCAGGGAATGGAAGACCTCAGTTTGGGGAGAAACCCAAGCTGGTTGTCGGTATTGTCGTTGATCAGATGCGCTGGGACTATCTCTCTATATATTATAATAGGTTTACGCGCGAAGGTTTCCGTAGGTTGATAGATGAGGGCTATAGTTTTGATAACTGTCTGATAAACTATATCCCGACAGTGACAGCAATCGGTCATGCGAGTGTCTATACGGGAACCACCCCGGCTTTCCATGGAATTTGTGGTAATACTTTCTTTATAGATGGGAAAAAGACCTACTGTTGTGGTGATAGTACGGTGCAGACCGTAGGCACTGACAATAAGAACGTAGGAAAGATGTCACCCAGGAATCTCCTGTCTACTACCATAGGCGATCAGTTGCGTCTGCAAACTGGTTTTCGTTCCAAAGTGATAGGTGTCTCTTATAAAGACCGTGCCGCAATCCTTCCGACAGGTCGCTCGGCAAATGCAGCTTATTGGCTTGACCTGAAGAATGGGCAGTTTGTTACGAGTACCTATTATATGAAAGAATTGCCGCAGTGGGTGAAGGATGTCAACAGGATGATGACGATGAATGACGAGTTAAAACGTCTGGGCGTGGATGTCGGTCTGTCACCC
>ODAI013657446.1_pt1 | contig 12458 bp, 13 predicted proteins | sample 1539321 | NCBI WGS metagenome assembly ODAI01 (sample SAMN02144231, study PRJEB22623) | gut metagenome | biome: sheep rumen | host: Ovis aries | place: New Zealand
GCGTTCTGTGCAGCAAGCAGGGGGTTGTACTTATCGGGGATGAGGTCGAAGTTGAGCACGAGAAGGAAGATGAGGAAGCCCATCTGTATCTGCTGGTAATGCTGGTAGAACCAGCGGTCGACCTTAGGACCCGTGAAGAAGCGCATTACATTGAAGCCGTCGAGCGGCGGGATAGGTATGAGGTTGAAGATCGCAAGGCCGATGTTGACCATCATGAGGAACTCCGTGAGCAGGAGCACGCAGTAGGTGGTCGAGACCTTGTCGGAGACAACATAGATTGCGGTCCTTCCGCCCTCTGTGCAGCGGATGCAGGCGTTCACGAGACCTGCTGCAAAGGCAGCGATGAGGTTCGAGAGAGGTCCGGCGAGGGCAGTCACGGCGAGTCCCGCGCGGGGATTCTTCATATTCCTCGGCTCAACGCTTACCGGCTTAGCCCAGCCGAAGCCTGTCAGTAACATCAGCATCGAGCCGATCGGGTCGAGGTGGACGAAGGGACTGAGGGATATCCTGCCCTGGTTTTCGGCGGTATTGTCGCCGAAAAGTTTAGCCGTGAGAGCGTGTGCAGCCTCATGGACAGGGAGGACGAGCAGGAGCGTCACTACTCTTGCAAACAGTTTGATTGTTAAATTTAAATCCATAAATTTCCTTTCTGAACTGTCAGAAAACAGTAATACAATTTATATTATACTACATTCTCTCAGCGTTTTCAAGTAAAATACGAAAATTTTAACGCCTAAAAAATTTTTTTCAAGTTTTTTTCAAAAAACACTTGCATTTTTCTGAGATTTGTGATAGAATAATCATGTTGTATGTTTTCACAAGTTTTTTAAGGAGGTGCAGCCTGATGGCAAAATGTGATATCTGCGGAAAGGGCGTTACTTTTGGTATCAAAGTTTCCCACTCACACAGAAGAACTAACAGAACATGGAAGCCTAATGTAAAGCGTGTTAAGGCTATCGTCAAGGGTACTCCTTGTCATATCTACGCTTGCTCAAGATGCCTGCGTTCGGGTAAAGTTGAGAGAGCTAACTAAGTTAACGTTAGAAAATCAAGAGCGTTCCGGTGGGAGCGCTCTTGTTTTTTATTCATGAAGCAGCCGGGCCATGTATTCCTCCGTACTGAGCAGACCGCTGCGGTTATAGCGGAAGATGCCGTAAAGGCAGTCCGGGCTGCGGGTGATATAGTTAGCCTTTTCATAGCAGGTCAGGGTCATGCGTATGCCCTGCTCGCGGAGCAGCGGAAGGCTCTCAGGGCTTATCGCTCCGAACGGGTAGGCGAAAACCTGCGGCAGCAGCCCGGTATGGCTCATTATTTCGCTCTGGAGGGTGCCGATATCGGCAGACAGTGCCTCGCGGTAGGCTTTCTCGTCCTCTCCGGGCAGCTTCATGCAGCCGCGCCGTGTTCCGCGCAAAGAGTGCATATCGTATGTATGATTGCCTATCTCAACACGCCCTGATGCTGAAAGCTCAGCGATATCCTCCCATGTCAGGTAGGAATAAGCCGGAACATGAGGGTCAGCAGCAGCGAGCCGGTCGGTGTACATTCCCACGACCGACACCACCGCACACATATCATACTTTTCGAGAAGCGGAAGAAATTCTGAGAGGTTGTTGTAATAACCGTCGTCAAGAGTTATCATCACCGGTTTTTCCGGGAGAGCTCCCCGGCCGGCAGAATATTCTATGACCTCTCCGGCACTGACTGCGGTGTAGCCGTGTCCGGACAGCCAGCGCAGGTCACTTTCAGCCTGAGCGGGAGTGACTATGTATTCTCCGGGGGTATTTCCGTAAACGCTGTGATACATGATGACCGGCAGAAATATGCCTTTTCCGCCCCCATTGTCAGCCGAGGAGAAGAACATCAGCCTGCCTATGAAGAAAAATGCCGCGCAAAGCACGAAGATCAGCGCGTCGGCTATCAGCGTCATGCCGAGCCGCCGCCAGCCGCGGGGAAGTTCCATATCATCACGCTCCGTTAAAATTTGCTTGAAAAAAAGTGTCAAAGGGCTTGAAATCCGGGATATAATATGTTATAATATATTGAATTTATCGAAAGGAGGAAGCAGCACTGGAAGATTATATTTATATAGTAATGGCTCAGACCGGCACGAGACCTGCAAGATTTTTCAGGTTCATCACAAAGAAGCCGTTCAATCACGTTTCACTTTCCGGCGATGTCACGCTATCAGAGATGTACAGCTTCTGCCGTACATACAGGCGTTTTCCGCTGCCTGCTACCTTTAACAAGGAGACCGTGGGGAAGGGGACCCTCGGAAATTACGGTATCATACCGTGCGAGATATACAGGATATCTGTCACACCTGAGCAGAAAGCAGCTTATTACCGGATAATAAGGCATTTCTCCGACAACAGGAACGTATATTCATATAATATCCTCGGTCTGCTGACCGTCTACCTTGACATCGAGTGGAGCAGGAAGAAGAATTTCCTCTGTTCTCAGTTCGTTGCATATACTATGGACAAGATCGGCATCCGCCTTGATAAGCCGTTCTGCCTCTATAAGCCGGACGATTTCAGGAGATTTCCGGGAGCTACGCTCATCTATTCGGGCGAGCTCAACAGCTTCTACAGCAGCGTAAGGTCAAAAATAGCGGCAAAGTGAGATCATGAACCCGACTGCCCTGAGCTCATCGGGCGAAGCGATATAAGCCGCACAATAGAGCTTGCTCTCGGGCTCAAACGGTGAAAGGTCTATCTCAGCACCGCGGTCGAGCACGCTCACAGAGGCGCTGCCGGAGTTAAGCGTGATACTTGCGGGAGCGGTGTCCTCACCGGTCATTCTCCGTCGGAATGCCGAGTAGGAATCAAGAAACATCCATAAGCCTGCCGAGAGGATAAGGTATACCACGACCGACCTTGCGGCGGTCTTTTTTTTATTCCTGTGCATCATTTCTCCTGTCCGGAACGCGGTGCGAAAGAGCGGAGGAGCTTCCCGAGCGAACGCCCGATGAGCTGACCGGAATACTGCACCTGTTCAAGCGTATTTCCGTGCGAGCCGACTTCAATGAGAAGGCTGCCGGTGGTGAGATCCTGGTTATATTTGCGGTAGTCAAAGAGTATGGGACGGGTAAGTCCCGGGGTATCGCCCTCGAGCTGCTGCTGGAGAGAGCTTGCAAAACGGAAGTTCTTCATATACTCCGGCATCCCGAGAGTGCCGTCGTCACAGCCGGAGATTATCATTATCTGGGCAGCCTCCCTGCCGTTGACCTCAATGTAAGGCTGATAGACAACGCCCTCGCCGGATATCGCATCGCGGTGGATATCGAGGGCTACCTTTATCGAGGGGTACTGCTCAAGAATGGGAAGAATAGTGCTTCTGCTGCGGTCGTAAGCACCGTTGTAGGAGGGGTGGTCATGAATAGTCCGGACATGGATTACGCCTATGCCCTGCGCTTCAAGCTCAGCCTCGATAGCGTCGCCGACCATGACGACGTTTTTTGTCTCGTCGGTTGTACGGTAGTTGAAGGCCGTGTCAAAGTTTTCGCGGACGAACGGTTCAAAGCTCTCGCAGGTGTGAGTGTGATAGATAAGCACCTGAGGCTCAGAGGTATCACTTATGGTGAAGTCCGGCAGACAGCGGCTCTCGGCAAGAAGGGTCTCGTTGGGGACGGAGGTCTTGTTGTTGACCTGACCGCAGCGCTCCAAATTGAAAAACGTGCTGCCGGAGTATGGCTTATAGGTCGTCCGCACGACTGTGCCGCCGCTTCCCCATGAGGTAGGATAAGGCTTTTCTCCGGGGGCTGGGGAGGTCATTTCAAGCGGACTTACGAGCTTTACTCCGGGCGTAACGTCGGCTGATTCGTCTGAGATACCGTAGCCCTCTGAGAGGATGAGACTTCCGTAGAGGTCGTTTCCGGAGGTCATGCGGTCTGTGAGAGTGTCCTCGCCTGCGCCGGCTGACATAGCAGGGGAGCGGGCAGCTTTCAGCGTATCGTGGCTTCTCAGCCTGCCTATACCGCTTGCAGAGGCGGCGATCAGCGAGGGTGTGACAAGAAGTGCGGCTGCTCTTGCTGCTTTTGCAAGGAAATTTTTTTTACGGCGTTTCATTTTTCTCACCTCGTTATTATAACCTTTCTCCACAGTATATTCATCTTTCTTTGAAAATATTCGGTGCCCGTCAGAAGCTCATAAGACACTGCTTTGTCTTATGCTGATAACTGATAACAAAAAGTCTTGCATTTTTACATCAGGTGTGGTAAAATATATAGTATACTTATTTTTATCTCCGGAGGTAATACTATGTTATCTGATATCGAGATCGCTCAGAACGCGAAGATGAAAAAAATCACCGAAATTGCCGCTGGTCTCGGCATTGACGAGGACGACCTCGAGCCTTACGGTCACTATAAGGCAAAGCTCTCGGAAAAACTCTACTCCAAGACCGCCTTCCGCGAGGACGGCAAGCTCATTCTTGTTACCGCTATCAACCCCACTCCCGCCGGCGAGGGAAAAACTACCGTCAGCGTAGGCCTTGCAGAGGCTATGGGAAAGATCGGCAAAAAGGCAGTTCTTGCGCTCCGTGAGCCCTCGCTCGGACCTGTTTTCGGTATAAAGGGCGGTGCTGCCGGCGGCGGCTACGCTCAGGTAGTGCCTATGGAGGACATAAACCTCCACTTCACAGGCGATATGCACGCTATAACTGCTGCAAACAACCTTCTCTGCGCCATGATAGACAATCATCTCCAGCAGGGCAATGAGCTCGGTATCGACCCACGCAGGATAATGTTCAAGCGCTGCCTTGACATGAACGACCGCGCTCTCAGGAACGTTATCGTAGGCCTTGGCGGAAAAGCCAACGGTGTTCCCCGCGAGGACGGCTTCAATATCACTGTTGCCTCCGAGGTAATGGCAATACTGTGCCTTGCTACCGACATTGCGGACCTGAAGGAAAGACTGGGCAATATCCTCGTTGCGTATACCTACAGCGGTGAGCCTGTTTTTGCAAGGCAGACCGGTGCGTGCGGAGCTATGACTGCCCTCCTGAAAGATGCTCTCAAGCCGAATCTCGTCCAGACCCTCGAGAACAATCCTGCCTTTATCCACGGCGGACCCTTCGCAAATATAGCACACGGCTGCAACTCCATACGCGCCACCAAGCTTGCATTGAAGCTCGGCGACTACTGCATCACTGAGGCAGGCTTCGGCTCAGACCTCGGTGCTGAGAAGTTCTTTGACATAAAGTGCAGATACGGCGGACTTACTCCAGCCTGTGTAGTTCTTGTTGCGACGATAAGAGCTCTCAAATACAACGGCGGAGTGCAGAAAAACGACCTTGCGAAGGAGAATATGTGGGCGCTCGAAAAGGGAATAGTCAACCTCAGAACCCACATCGAAAATATGCACAAGTATCACGTCCCGGTAGTCGTTGCGATAAACCGTTTCAGCACCGATACCTCTGCTGAGATAGAGTTCGTGCAGAATTTCTGCGCCGAAATGGGTGTTGAGGTCTCGATGTGCGAGGTATTCGCAAAAGGCGGCGAGGGCGGCAGGGAGCTTGCCGAAAAGGTATGTGAAACTATAAAGCTCTGCTCCGACAGTGCAAGCGGCTTCAAGCCTCTTTACAGTACCTCCCTCCCGATAAAGGACAAGGTGGAGATCATTGCGAAGGAGATATACCGCGCGGACGGCGTTGTCTATACCCCTCAGGCTGAAAAGGCAATAAAGGAGATAGAGGGCATAGGCTTCCGCGATATCCCGGTATGTATCGCAAAGACCCAGTATTCGCTCTCGGACAATCCGGCTCTGCTCGGAAAGCCGAAGAATTTCAGCATAACTGTCCGCGACGCAAGACTTTCCTCCGGTGCAGGCTTCGTGGTCATCTACACAGGCGATATCCTGACGATGCCGGGACTTCCGAAGAATCCTGCTGCGTTCAATATCGACTGCGACAACAACGGCTGTATAACCGGACTTTTCTGATATGATAAGAATTATTACCCACTCCCCGGAGGAGACTATTGCCGCTGCTGAAAAGTTCGGCAGGCTCCTTCGTCCGGGAGATATGATAGCCTTCAAGGGAGGGCTCGGCGCGGGAAAGACCACCTTCACCCGCGGTATATCCATAGGTATGGGGCTCGGAGACAACGTGACCTCCCCGACCTTTGCCCTTGTCAACGAGTACCGCGGCGATAAAATGACGCTCTACCATTTTGATATGTACCGCATAATGAACGAGGAAGGGCTGGAGTCAACAGGCTTTTACGACTATCCCTTTGATGAGAACGTTGCGGCTGTTGAGTGGTCGGAGAATATCGCTGACTTTCTCCCGGAGAATACCTTGTACATCACAATAAACAGACTCAGTGAGTCTGAGCGTGAGATAATTATTGAGGACGGTGACAGATTTGCTGATTCTTGGGATTGACACATCCGGAAAGACCGCCTCTGCTGCACTTTTCGACACGGAAGCTGAGATATTCCTTGCCCAGAGCCTGCTCTACACCCAGAAAACACATTCGCAGGTCATAATGCCTATGGTAAGGGACATTATTTCACAGTCCGGAAAAACCATGGCGGATATAGGAGCGGTAGCAGTTGCAAATGGTCCTGGTTCTTATACGGGCCTCAGAATAGGCGTAGCGGCAGTGAAGGCACTTGGCTTCGGACTTGGTGTGAAATGCTGCGGTGTTTCTACACTTCTCGGACTTGCGTGCAATAATATCGCCTACAAGGGTATGATATGTGCTGTTATGAAGGCAAGGGGCGATCTTGTTTACAATTGCCTTTATAGAAGCGACGGATATGCAGTTGAACCGGTCACTGCGGAGCGTATGATCTCGTGCGATGAACTTGCACAGGAACTTGCTATGAACGGCGAGGAAGTCCTGCTTTGCGGCGACGGGGCAGGGGACTTCTTTACTTCTTACAGTTCACCGATGCTCTTTATCGCACCGCCGTATGCAAGATTGCAGAACGCTTCCGGTGTTTGTCTTGCAGGAGCATCGCTGAAGCTTGTTGAGCCGGATGAGCTGGAGGTATCCTATCTACAGAAGGTCAAGGCTGAAAAGGACCTCGAGGACAGACAGAGGAAAAACTGATTTGATTGGAGAATTAAAATATGATAGCAATTGGCTGCGACCACGCTGGAGTGGAAATGAAAAAGGCAGTTATCGCTGCGATGCAGGAAAAAGGCTTCAAATTCAATGATCTTGGTACTGATGGTGAGCCCTGCGACTATCCTGTGATAGCTGAGAAGGTATGTGCTGAGGTCACCTCAGGCAACTGTGAGAGAGGTATCCTTATCTGCGGAACAGGTATCGGTATGTCTATTGCCGCTAACAAGATAAAGGGCATAAGAGCCGCACTCTGCTCAGATTCATTCTCAACAAAGTTCACACGTCTTCACAATGATTCAAATATAATGTGTATGGGCGCAAGAGTTCTCGGAAACGGACTTGCCTGTGAACTTGCTGAGATATTCCTCACAACAGGCTTTGAGGGCGGACGTCATCAAAGACGTATCGACCTTATCACTGACCTTGAAAACAAGTGAGCTGCGGCTTATTTGAAACTGAAAGGCTTCTGTGCAGACCATTCCGCAGCAATGACGCAGAGGATATGCTGAAAAACTGGGCAGCCGATCCTGATATACAGACTGAATACGGTGAACCGGTCTATACCGATCTGCCGCAGGTTATGAAGCTTTTGAGCGGGTATATATCCGGTCCGGAATCACTGTACCGGTGGGCAGTTGTTGAAAAGCAGAGCGGTGAGAATATCGGACAGATAGCATTCTGCAAGGTCTGGGAAGACTGCCGCACTGCCGAGATCGAATACTGTATCGGAAAACGATTCTGGGGCAGGGGATATGCCGGCGAGGCACTGTCGGGACTTATCAGATACGCATTCGCAAATACAGGATTTGAACGGCTTGAGGCTTATCACAGGGCTGAAAACACAAAATCCGGAAGAGTTCTTGAAAAGTCTTTGATGCACAGAACTGAAACAGTGCAGAGATTTATCAGAGAGGGCATTGTTCCTGAGGGCGAAGTCTGTTACTGCATTGAAAAGAAGGGTAAATAACAAAAAAGGTGTTCGATGGGTGCAATTTGCGAACGCGCAGCCACATAAAAGGTTAGATACCCGAAAAGAATTATATGAAATAAAATATGAAAGGAGCTGTTGATATGGGAGAGTTACATATTATTGACCACCCACTTGTACAGCACAAGATCACACTTTTAAGAGATAAGAACACAGGCACAAAGGAATTCCGCGAGCTCGTTTCCGAGATAGCAATGTTCATCTGCTATGAGGCTACACGCGACCTTCCGCTTAAAGAGATCGAAATGGAGACACCTCTTGAAGTTGCAAAGTCTAAGATCATCTCCGGAAGAAAGCTCGCTTTCATCCCGATACTCCGCGCGGGTCTTGGCATGGTAGACGGCGTGACACAGCTCGTTCCTGCCGCTAAGATAGGCCATATCGGAATATTCCGTGATCCTGTGACACAGGAACCTGTGAAGTATTATTCAAAGATGCCTGAGGACATTTCCGAGCGTGATGCTATCATCGTTGACCCGATGCTTGCTACGGGAAATTCGGCAGTTGCTGCTATTACCGAGCTGAAAAGTCTTGGCGTCAAGCACATCAAGTTCATGTGCATAATCTGTTCTCCCGAGGGCGTTGAGGCTATCAGGACCACTCATCCGGATGTCGAGATATACGCCGGCGTTATGGATAAGGGGCTCAACGAGGACAAGTACATCATACCCGGTGTAGGCGATGCCGGCGACCGTATCTTCGGTACAAAGTAACATTGTCAGCGCCCGGATGTTCTGCGGAGCTGTACGGCTGACACGGGAGTTATTCCCGGCATACATTGAACTTCACCGCAATGGTAAAAATTTGCCGCTGTTATAACAGCGGCAGTTTTTTATATTCAGGATCGTATGGTACCATTTCAGGAGGAGCAGCCTCCTGGATCAGATTTGCAAAAGTTTTGCAAAATTTTTGCGGAAGGTTTGACAGAGTTTCTTTTTGCTGATACAATTAAAGTACAGGGAGGAATTCTATCATGATAAATATACTGATAATTGAGGACGATGAGAACATCGCTAAAATGATAAAAGCTACCCTTGCGATAGTCGGCTATGAAGGCAACTGCCGTTATGATGGGACAAGCGGAGCTGATGAGGCTTTGCGGGGGATATACGACCTTATACTTCTGGACGTCATGCTGCCCGGGATGAGCGGCTTTGAGGTCATGGACAGGATAAAGGACTGCGGCACTCCGGTAATATTTCTCACTGCCATGCAGGACGTCACCGATAAGGTGCGGGGACTGCGGCTTGGTGCAGAGGACTATATCGTCAAGCCCTTTGAAGCACTTGAGCTGCTTGCGCGTATCGACGTCGTGCTGCGCCGCTCCAACAAGACCGCTGATGTTATCACATACGGAGCTATTACCGTCGATACTTCGCGGCATATCGTTACAAACGGCGGAGAGACAGTTCAGCTTACCCCAAAGGAATATGACGTGATCGTTTACTTTCTCCAGCATCAGGACATAGCCGTTTCGCGTGAAAGGCTGCTTTCAAGCATCTGGGGCTACGAATTTGAGGGCGAGAGCAGAACTGTTGATATCCACGTCCAGCAGGTGCGCCGAAAGCTCGGGCTGAAGGACAGGCTCGTGACCATTCCGAAGCTCGGATACCGCCTTGAAAGTCAGGACAGCCAATGAAGCTCTGGCAGAGGATATTTCTGAGCTCGCTGTGCCTTATCATACTTGTAGTTAACGTTATTTCCATAACGCTGCTCAACAACAGCCACCGGCTCATTCTTGAACGGGAGCAGTCCCACGCGATAAGTGAGTATGAATATTTTGCCGCATCCTTCGCAAATTCAGCCGTCTATGAACGCCTCCGCTCGGGCAAGCTCCTGCTCGGGGATGAGAGTATAAAAACCATCGCTGAGGATATCGTTCGCAGCGGTGTTCAGGGAAAGTCCGCTGCTGCAATTTACAGCGGAAGCAGGCAGCTCATAGCCCGCAGCAAGCTCCCTGAACTGTTTACCCTTGATGAATTCAACAGATATATTGAAGTGCTGAAATTTTCCGGAGATGAGTACAAGCTCCGTGTATTTGAGAGCGGGAGCACCCACTACATGACAGTCTGCTCAAAGCTTACGGTAGAGGAAAAGCCCTTCATCATAGTCCGGGTCTCGGATGTTTCGGAGATATACACCCTCCGCAGCCGTCAGAGGGACTTTGTGCGGCGGGTCGGAATGGTCTCGGCGGGGGCGGTCTCGCTGATACTGCTCGTCACAGTGATGCTGCTTCTTCGCCCGCTTAGCCGGCTGAATATGTACACAAAGGCGATCGCGGCAGGCGATTACAAGCTCCGGATACGCCAGCGCGGAAGCCGGGAATTCCGCGAGCTTGCGGGAAATATGAACGTTATGGCTGAGGCAGTCCAGTCCCACGCGGCACGTCTTGAAAAGACCGCAGAGGACAGACAGGTATTCATCGCAAATCTTGCACATGAGATGAAAACTCCCCTAACCTCGATACTCGGCTTTGCCGACCTGCTCAAGATCAAAAAGAACGTTTCCGACAAGGAGCGCGTTGAGTATGCCGGGGTCATAGTTGACGAAACACGCCGTCTGAGGTCGCTTTCCGGCAAGCTTATGGAGCTGATCTCGCTCGGGGGCACTGAGACTGAAAAGAAGCCTGTGAGCCTCCCTGACATGATAAGGGATACCGAGACCTCACTTGCTCCGATACTCCAGAAAAGCTCAGTTACTCTGAAATGCACCTGCGAGGATATCACGCTTTCCGCTGACGAGGAGCTGTTCAAGTCCCTGCTTTACAACATCATCGAGAACGCTGTCAAGGCATCGGCTATCGGGCAGGAGATAGAGCTTTCAGCCGCTATGAAGGACGGCAGCGCAGTCATTGCTGTCACCGACCACGGCATCGGAATGAGCCCTGAGGACACAGGAAAGGTCTTTGAGCCGTTTTACATGGTCGATAAGTCACGCAGCAGGAAAGCGGGCGGAGCAGGCCTCGGACTTGCGCTCTGCGTAAGGATAGCGAGCCTTCACAATGCAGTGCTCAGTCTTGAAAGCGAGCAGGGCAAGGGCACAACGGTCTATATCACGATCTCCGGGGAGGAATGTCTGTGAAGCATACAATAGCGTTTATACTTCTGCTCGGGGCAGTTCTTGGGGCAGGCTACTACAGCGTTGACTTCTCGGCACTGATATACGGCAGTTCAGCCGAAAGTGCGAGCATAGCGCGAAGCTCAGCCGAAAGCCGGGCGGTATATATCAATTCAGGCGAAAATGCAGGCTTCGATCCCATGAGGGTGCTCTCCGGTGAAAATCAGCCGAATCGTCCTAAGGAATATGATCAGGAGCGGCAGATCTGCGCGGGTCTGGCACGGTGTCTGAGCCTTGCTTCGCCGGAAACTGAGATCACGGCGGATTACATTGAATCTCTCGGATATGCTGTCTACCTCAGCACGAACGGATATTTTCACATTGACCGTTTCCACTATAGAAGCAGATCAGGCAGGCTCTTGCACCTTGAGCTGATAGTTTCTCAGCACGATTTCCGGGTGATATACATACGTTTCGTCCCGGACGAGGCATTCGAGGAGGGTGATCCTGACCGTGCGCTCAGGCTTGCGGAGGAATTCACAAGGGATATTGCTTCCCCCGACCTTGTACGCGAGCTTGAGGATCTCAACTCAAATCTGAGTGCGTCCTTGACCTTTGAGGAGAGAAGCTCCGGCAATTCCGGAGCTGAAGGCTTCTCCGACGGCTTCAGCGAGCTTTCACGGGAGGCGCTGGAGATGCTTGGCGTCACATCGCCCTATTCCCGTTTCTGGTACAACGCCCTGCTTGTTTCGCTTCTGCACAATACCGGCGCTGAGCTGGACTGCATATCCTACATTGCCGAGACAGTTTTCGGCGGAATCACTCCCGGTGTGCCGGAATATACCGTATACAAGGGCAGCCTGTACCAGTATCTCCCGATTTCCGGCAGCACGCTGATAACACTTTACAACATTGACGGCGGCTTTGTCGAGGGCTTCTTCGCGCCGCCAACAAGATAGGAGCTGAAAGCTTGAAGAATACTATCGTATTTGTTATCCTGCTTGCAGCGGTTGCCGCGGGAGGTTTTTTCGGAACGAACGCAGCGCTTGCAAGGTTCACGGAGGAGAACGCAGTCCTGACCGATATACGGCGGGATTCTGCTGATACTGCGGCTGTCTATATATCCCCTGAGCCTGCCGCAGCCATTGACCCGATGTCCGTGCTTGAGGAGCCGCTCGTCCTGAGCTGCAATGTCGTTCCGGAGGCGAGACTCGGCGGATGCAGCTTTGCGGAGTTCATGTTCGTGACTTTAAAGCAGCTCAGCCGCTATTCGTCCGCAACAGCCTTCGCATCGCCTGTGAGTGCAGATTTCACCAGGCTTGTCCGCACCGACAGACA
>ODAI014056676.1_pt1 | contig 12458 bp, 12 predicted proteins | sample 1539321 | NCBI WGS metagenome assembly ODAI01 (sample SAMN02144231, study PRJEB22623) | gut metagenome | biome: sheep rumen | host: Ovis aries | place: New Zealand
TCAGCCCGTACTCAAAAACCTGCGGAGTCTGACCCTGCCAGAGCGAGCTGCGGACGGGTGTCTCCTTCACAAGACCCGAGGCATCCGCGACCTTAACCGTATCCTTCGCATGACAGGCTGCTATAACGGCTTTTTTTACCTCCACCTCTTCGTAAAGCTTTGATATCATCTCCGGTTTGATCAAAGGTCTTGCCCCGTCGTGAATAAAAACATAGGACGGTGCTTTACCGGATGATTCTTCCGGCAAATCTTCACAAGCCTCAAGTCCGTTATATACCGAATTAAATCTTTCCTTTCCGCCGGAAACTATCTTTTTAACCTTTGTAAAACCATGTTTTTCAATGATTTCACTTTTTACATATTCCTCGTCTCCGGCCCCGCAGACCAGAACGATCTCATCCACGATGCTTTCCTCAAAGGCCTTCAGGGAATAGTAAATGACAGGCCTGCCGTCAAGATCCATATATTGCTTCGGAATGTCAGCGCCCATCCGAAGGCCCCTGCCTGCGGACAATACTATTGCGGCCAGATATTCTTTTTCCATCAGGGTCTTACCTTTCTCCGATCTTAAGGCTCGGTACGGCATTAAGATCGAGTCCGTCCCTTATGCCCTTTAAATATTCATAATATGCGGCAGCCCCTATCATAGCGGCATTGTCCGTGCAAAGTACCGGTGAAGGATAGTACAGTTTTATCTTCGCCTCCGCACACATTTCCTCCATCTTCTGCCTCAGCGCCGAGTTGCATGCAACGCCTCCTGCCAGAGCTATCTTATCATAGCCGAAAGCATTTGCCGCAGCAACCGCCTTCCCGCAAAGTGCATCAACCACAGCCTCCTGAAACGATGCCGCAACATCGGCGCGGTTAACTTCCTCGCCCTTCATCTCACACTGGTTCAGATAATTGAGCACAGCGGATTTCACGCCCGAAAACGAATAATCATAGGGGCAGTCCTCGATATGTGCCCTCGGAAATGCAATGGCGTGGGGATTTCCCTCCCTCGCAAGCTTATCTATTTTCGGTCCGCCCGGATAGCCGAGCCCGATTGCACGTGCCACCTTGTCAAAGGCTTCGCCCGCGGCATCGTCATGGGTGCGCCCGACGATCTCATATACCCCGTAATCCTTTACCAGCACGATATGGCTGTGCCCGCCCGAAACTATCAGGCTCAAAAACGGCGGTTCAAGCTCCGGATGCGAAATATAATTCGCGGAAACATGTCCCTCGATATGATGCACGCCGATAAGCGGCTTGTTCACGGCATAAGCGATCGCCTTGGCCGCCGAAAGGCCGACAAGAAGGGATCCCACAAGACCCGGTCCATAGGTTACTGCTATCGCATCCATCTCGTCAAGGCTCATTTTCGCCTCCGACAGTGCCTCAAGGATCACCGGATTTATCTTTTCGATATGCTTACGCGATGCTATCTCCGGAACCACTCCACCGTAGAGAGTATGCAGGGCTATCTGCGAAGATATGACATTACTGAGTACCTCGCGGCCGTTTCTTACTACCGCTGCCGCGGTTTCATCGCATGAACTTTCAATTGCAAGTATATATACAGGTTTCAAATTCCGGCCTTTCTATTCATCCTCGGAAAAACGGAGCACGGTGCTCCTTCCGTCCTTCGGAATTATAACATTTTCAAAAATTTTCTTTGCTTCGCCCTCATAGTCCTTAGGTCTGATAAGAGAAGGCGAAAAATGGGTAAGCCACAGTTCCGATACTTCCGCTTTTTTTGCGAGCTCAGCGGCCTCCCTGAAGGTCATATGCTTATGTTCCTTCGCCTTTTCCTCCATGCCCGGCTCGCCGTACATGCCTTCGCATATGAACAGGTCGGAGCCTTTGGCATTTTCGGCTATTCTTTCAACCGGTCTGCTGTCGGTGCAGTATGTAAGCTTTATGCCCTTTCTTTTTGGACCGAGTATCATATCCTGCGTATAGATCACGCCATCATATTCCGCCTCGGCATTTTTCTGCAGCCTGCTCCACACCTTCATAGGCACTTTGTTCTGTGCCGCCTTTTCCGGCATGAACTTTCCGGCCCTTTCTATGCTCTGGCAATAGCCGTAGCAGGTTATGTTATGATTGAGCCTGAAAGCCTTAAGAGTGTATCCGTAAAGCGAAAACTCGGCTTCCGTGCCCTCAATTTCAAGATATTTTATTTCAAACGGGAGCTCCGGAGCGATAACGCGGAGCTTATTGACAACATTTTCCAGTCCCTTCGGTCCCACCATTGTGACCGGTTCGGTCCTGTCGGCATTACCCATGGACAAAAGCATTCCGGTAAGGCCGCTGATATGATCTCCATGGAAATGGGTGATCGCGATAACGTCTATATCGTGGCAGGATATGCCCGCCTCGCGCATTGCGATCTGGGTTCCCTCACCGCAGTCTATCAAAAGCGCACTCCCGTTGAATCTGGTGTAGCACGAGGTCAGCCACCTTTTGGGAAGCGGCATCATACCGCCCGTGCCCAGAAGACAAACATCAAGCATCGTTTATTCCTCTCTCTTACTCTGAAATCATGTTTTTCATCATTACGATCGCGTCTTCGGTGGGGAAACGGTAGAAATTCTTTCTCACGCCTATCCCCCGAAAACCGAATTTTTCATACAGTCCGATTGCGGGCGCGTTTCCGGCACGGACCTCAAGGAAGATCTTCTCAACGCCTTCTTTTTCAAAAGCGGCCATGGCATGCTTCATCAGCTCGTTCCCGCAGCCCTTTCCGCGGAATTTTGCATCGACCGCCACGTTTGTTATCTCTGCCTCGCCCGATACAACGGCCCAGCCGATATATGCGACCGTAATATCTGCGTTTTCCGTGCCAAGCTTAAGACAGTATATCCGGTGGAAGCCGTTGTCTGTTGCATCTTCAAAAGCATCTCTGCTCCAGGGTTCCGAAAAACTTTCCTTTTCTATTCTTTCGACCTCGTCAATATCTTTTTCCGACAAGGCCGTAAATATCCAATTATCCATCTTCAGTCCGCCGTTATTTTCTCTCCGCGTTCAAGCTTTTCCCTCTCTGCCTGGGACATTCTGAGATACTCCGGTACAAGCTCCGTAGCCGAAACGATCTTTCCCGCTTTGATATATGCAAACGCTGCTCTCGAAAGCGAAGCAGCCGACTGCAGATCATGTCCGGCAGGTGCAAGAACGTAGGGCACTGTAACTGACGATGCAATCTTTTCTTTGTATACCGGAACACCGTCTCCGAGAAAAACGGCCTTTCTTCCCAGCCTGTTTACCTTTTCAAGTATCTCCTCAACCGGAACAGCCTGCTGGTCTTCTATCACCTCAAGCACAAATTCTCCTTCTTTTTCCGAAAAAGCATAAATCCCGGTATATACCTGGCTTCTTCTGGCATCCATCATCGGGCAGACAAGGCAGTCCGTTCCCTCAAAATTATAGGCCAGTCCCTCCAGAGTCTTCACGCCCACCATGGGCTTTTTTGTTGCAAGTCCGAGGCCCTTTGCGGTCGCGGCGCATATTCTGAGCCCGGTAAACGACCCCGGCCCGTTCGAAACCGCAATATAATCCATGTCCGAAACACTTAAGCCCAGCATATCAAGCACGGTCTTTACCATCGGAAGCAATGTCTGGGAATGAGTTTTTTTATGGTTGACGGTGTACTCGGCAAGTATCTTTTCATCCTCCGCAACCGCAATGCTTGCGGTATTTCCGGAACCGTCAATTGAAAGAATTTTCATTTACTGCTTATCTCCCTCACCGGACGATCCTTTCTTTTCAAAATCGATCATCCTGTAATCATTGCCTTTTTCAGGCACTTTTTTTATCGTAAGTTTATAATATTCTTCCGGCAACAGCTCTTTGATCGTTTCGGCCCACTCGATAACACATATCCCGTCGCCGAAAAGATAATCGTCAAGCCCCACCTCATACATTTCATCGGGATCGTCGATACGGTAGGTATCAAAATGATAAAGAGGGATCCTTCCCTCTTTATACTCCTGTACTATGGTAAATGTCGGAGACACAACCGGCTCGCTTATACCAAGTCCTTTTGCAAGGCCTTTGGTAAATACCGTTTTTCCCGTGCCGAGATCTCCCGAAAGACATATTATCGTACCTGCCGTAAGCTTTTCTCCGAGCATTCGTCCGAATTCAAAGGTGTCCTTTGCGGAAAAGGATTCCATCTTAAGAGCGTTACTCATCGGCTTCCTCCCCGCCTTTTTGTGCATCCTCTGCCGCTTTTTCAAGTTCACCGGCTTTGACACCGTTTACTTCAATTGTGTCTGAGCCCAGCGACAGAAACATGTCCTTATGCTCGCGTAACATAAGTATCAGATAATCAAGCGCCTCGTCGCCCAGAGCATTCTTCGGAATCACAAAGGCCGAAGCCCTCGAAGTATATACAAACACTCTCTTTGCCGTATTTACATATTTATATAGATGGCCCCACTTAAAGCCCAGGCTCTGCTCGCCCTGGGAAATGGTAATCCCGTCCTTGTCAAGCACATAATGGTTGCTTGCCTTAAGCCTTTCCGAATATTTAACCTGTCCATGTGCCTTAAGATAAAGCTGCATCGGCTCGATAACGGTAAGAAGGATGACCACTATCAGCATGATAAGCTTGGTCGCCGTACTGAGGCTGCCCCACTTCCATACAAGGTTCAGTATCAGGGCAAAGTCAACAAAAAGAAATGCTATGCCCCTGATTCCTCCGTACTGCTGCCTGAGCATGAAGGCGAACATGTCCTCGGTTTTCATTTTTACATCAAATTCATATCTAATCATATCGTCATCCAAAGCTTAGCGGCAGAGCTTTCTGCTGATCTCCCAGAGATCGTCGTTAAGATCCTTCTGCATTTCGAGAGCTTCCTCAATGTCATAATCGCAGAATTCACCGTGTTTCCATGCAACTATCCTCTTTGTCTTGCCTTCGGCAAGGATTTCGATGGCTTTTGCTCCCATGGCTGAAGCCATAACCCTGTCACGGCAGGTGGGCGAACCGCCACGCTGCATATATCCGATGATGGTAGCTCTTGTTTCAAGGCCGGTTGCAGCCTCGATACGCTTTGCCATACCGTTGGAATCGCCGATACCCTCGGCATTTATTATAATGTGAAGCTTCTTGCCGAGCTTCTTCTTCTCGATTATATTGTCGATTATCCTCTGCTCATCATAGTCATAGCGCTCGGTAACAAGCACCTCCTCGGCACCGGTCGCAATACCGGACCAGAGTGCGATGTGGCCTGCCTTGCGTCCCATAACCTCGATTATCGAGCAACGCTCATGCGAAGCCGAGGTATCCCTGACCTTATCGATGGCTTCCATTGCGGTATTGAGCGCCGTATCAAAGCCGATGGTATAGTCGGAGCATGCAATGTCAAGGTCTATGGTACCGGGAATTCCGACAACGTTGATGCCTTCCCTCGCAAGAGCAAGGGCACCGCGGTAGGAACCGTCGCCGCCGATAACCACAAGCGCGTCGATGCCGTGCTTTTTAAGAATGAAGGCTGCCTTTTCCTGTCCCTCGGGTCTCATCATTTCGGGACATCTTGCGGTATAAAGTATCGTGCCGCCCTTCTGGATTATATCGGCAACGCTTCTTGCGTTCATGTCGAAAATATCCTCTTCAAGAAGACCCGTATAACCGCGTCTGATTCCCTTTACCTGGAATCCCGCTACGATACCGCATCTTACGACCGCCCTTACGGCAGCGTTCATTCCGGGCGCGTCACCGCCGCTGGTTAAAACTCCTACCGTCATTGCTTCATTTGTTTTCTTTTTCATATAAGCCATTTTCACTTACCTCTTATCATATATTCCAAATTGTCCGGAGATTTGATTTTTTCACCGAAACATTTTTTTCACCGTATCTGCTCCTGAGCTCCGAAAGATTTCTTTCGTTTATGCATACCCTTATGCGCTCGGGCAGTTTCTTTATTGCCTTTTCGGCCTCGCAGTACAAAGCGACCTTGCTGACGCCCGGTGTCCTTTGTATATATTCGGACAGGAAATTTTCATCCGCTTTTGCAGCATCCTTGTCCGGATATTTTATCCAGAGCTCACCGGGTGTTTCGTCAAACGATACAACATCCTGACAGATGAGCTTGGCATTCTTGTCATCCTCTACGCTAACCCTTCCGCGCACATAAAGCCTTGCGTCCTCATTGATAATGTAGCGGTATCTTTCGAAGGTTTTCGGAAAAGCGATAACCTCCACCGCGCCCGTCACATCCTCAAGCGTAAAGAAGCACATCATCTCGTTATGCTTGGTAGTCTTAAGCGTCCTCGCCGTCACCATTCCGCCGAGTATGACAAGCTTGTCGCCCTCAAGCTCTGGCAGTCCCGTTTCTTCATTCAGCACGAAATCCGACGCCCTGCAGCTTGTATTCTCGTTCATCTCCTCTTCATACTGCTCAAGGGGATGACCGCTGACATACATGCCAAGGACCTCTTTTTCGAAGAAGAGAAGCTGAGGCTTGTCAAATTCTTCAAGGTCGGGATAGCTTATCACATTTCCCGCTTCCTCGTTTCCCCCGCCTAAAAGATCAAAAAGATTCATCTGACCGCTCAGGCTCTTCTTTCTGTCCCTTGCAATGTTTTCAACCATGTCGGGATAGAGCTGCATAAGCTGCCGTCTGTTGCCGGGCAGCGAGTCAAAAGCTCCCGCCTTTATGAGATTTTCTATCGTTCTCTTGCTTACCTCGGTATCATAGGTTCTCTCGCAGAAATCCTTGATGTCCTTATAAGGTCCGTTCTTTTCGCGTTCCTTTACTATCGAAGCAATCACGGGCCGTCCAAGGCCCTTTATTGCGCAGAGACCATAGTATATGTTCCCGTCGGAAACCGTAAACTCTGAGCTTCCGAGGTTTATGTCCGGAGGCAGGACCTTTATTCCCATCTGCCTGCACTCCTGTATATAGGAGATCAGCTTTCCGGTATTTTCAATTACGGAGGTCAAAAGCGCCGCCATGAATTCAACCGGATAATATCTTTTAAGATATGCCGTCTGGTAAGCCAGCACCGCGTAGCAGGCCGCATGTGATTTATTGAAGGCGTACTTCGCAAAATCCACCATTTCGTCATATATCTTGTTCGCAACATCCTCCGGTATGCCCTTGGCCACGCATCCCGGTATCGAACGCTCCGGGTCGCCGTATACAAAGCTCTTTCTCTCCGCCTGCATAACATAGTCTTTTTTCTTTGACATGGCACGGCGCAGATTGTCGCTCTGACCGAAGGTATAGCCCGCAAGCTCGCGGACTATCTGCATTACCTGCTCCTGATACACGATGCAGCCGTAGGTAGGCTCAAGTATCGGAACAAGCTCCTTGCAGTCATATTCTATTTCTTTTTTATTGTTTTTTCCTTTAATATATTTCGGGATGAAATCCATCGGGCCCGGCCTGTATAGCGAGATACCCGCGATAACATCCTCCATGCAATCCGGCGACAGTTCCTTCATGAACGAGCTCATGCCTGCGCTTTCAAGCTGGAAGATACCCGAGGTTTTTCCTGAGGATATCAGTTCGTAAACCGATCTGTCGTCATAGGCTATCTTATTTACTTCAAAGGACGGCTCCCTCTTTTTTACAAGATTTTCAACATCCTTTATGACCGTCAGGTTCCTCAGGCCCAGGAAGTCCATTTTCAAAAGCCCGAGACGCTCGATCGCAACCATCGTATACTGGGTGGTTATTATGTCATCGGCGCTTTTCTGAAGCGGTACATATTCCTCTGCGGGCGCATTTGAAATTACGACACCGGCCGCATGTATCGAGGTATGTCTCGGCAGTCCCTCGAGGCGCTTGCTTATCTTGATAAGCTCCCTTACCTCAGGATCCGTTTCGTAGAGCTCGCGAAGCTCCGCATTTTCCTCCAGCGCCTTGTCGATCGTTATGTTAAGCTCCTGCGGAACCATTTTTGCAATGCTGTCGCATTTTGAATAAGGCAGGTCCATCGCACGGCCCACATCCCTTATCACGCCCCTAGCGGCAAGCGTACCGAAGGTGACGATCTGGACCACGTTTGCCACTCCGTACTTTTTAACCACATAGTCGATGACTTCCTGTCTTCTCGCATAGCAGAAATCAACGTCTATATCCGGCATCGTCACGCGCTCCGGATTAAGGAAACGCTCAAAAAGCAGGCTGTATTTGATCGGATCGAGCTCCGTGATCGCAAGGCAGTATGAGACTATGCTTCCTGCCGCCGAACCTCTTCCCGGTCCCACCGGTATATCGTTGTTCTTGGCATATCTGATAAAGTCGGAAACTATCAGGAAATAATCCACAAAGCCCATCTTCTTTATCACACCGAGCTCATACTGAAGCCTTGGAAGATTGTCCTCCCACTTGTCCGGATAACGTTTCTTAAGGCCCTTTATGCAGAGCTCTTCAAGATATGCTTCGGCGCTCTTGCCGTCCGGCACATCAAACTTCGGCAGCTTATAGTTGCCGAACTCTATTTCAACCTTGCACCGCTCTGCAATCTTTACCGTATTTTCCAGAGCTTCCTTTGCATAAGGAAAAAGCTCGCACATTTCCTCTGCAGACTTAAGATAGAACTTGCCCTTCTGGTATCTCATGCGGTTTTCGTCCGCAACCTTTCGCTGCGTCTGTATGCAGAGCAGGATATCATGGGCCTCCCAGTCCTCTTCATATACATAATGCACATCGTTGGTTGCAACCAACGGAATCCCGGTTTCATTATGGATCCTTAACAGAGCCTGATTTACAAGCTTCTGCTCCGGTATGCCGTGATCCTGCAGTTCAAGGAAAAAATTTTCCTCGCCGAATATGCTTCTGTACCAGAGTGCAGTCTCCTTTGCTTCTTCATAGAAGCCTTTTACTATATTCTGCGGTATTTCGCCTGCAAGACATGCGCTTAAGGCGATTATTCCCTCATGATATTGTTCAAGAAGCTCATGGTCTATCCTCGGCTTATAATAGAAGCCTTCCGTAAAGCCCTTGCTCACTATCTTCATCAGGTTGCGGTAGCCCTTATCGTTTTCGGCAAGAAGTATGAGATGGTAGTACCTGTCATCGCTCACGCTTCCTTCCTTTTCAAAGCGTGAACCCGGAGCAACATAAACCTCGCAGCCTATTATCGGCTTTATCTCTGCCGCGAGGCAGGCATCATAAAAATCTATGACGCCGTACATAACCCCGTGATCCGTTATGGCAAGGCTCTTAAACCCGAGCTCCTTTGCCCTGTTTACCATATCCTGAATTTTTCCGGACCCGTCCAGAAGGCTGTAGCCTGTGTGGACATGAAGATGCACAAAATCCATTTAAAGCTCCTCAGACAGTCATTATCAAAACCAAAGCGACCAAAAGAACCACAAGGGTCACAAGCTCACATACGATCAGGAGATTGCATCTTGTGATCTTTACCCTGTGCTTTTGAAGCTGCTCACGGCGAAGCTTTCGTATTTCAATTTCCTGACGGATTTTTTCGTCATACTCTTCTTTGTAGTTCGAAATATCCCTGTAGTTTTTTTCTTTCATAAGTACCGCCGGTTTTACGCCCGAAATTTAGGCTTATTTGATGTTTATTATAGCACAAGTCTTATCTATTATACAAGAAAAAAAATCACCGGAGCCCAAAGCTCCGGCAATCATTTTCACCTAAAGACTGTTAACAGTCTATTTGCTCATCTTTTTGGCAATGTTTTCGATAGCAACTTCCTCATCGGGGCCATCAGCACTGATGCTGACCTTGTTTCCGTTTTTAAGGACAAGGCTCATCATGCCCATGATGCTCTTCACGTTTACCCTTTTATTTTCCGTTTCAAGGTAGATTTTACTGTCGTACTTACTTGCTTCCTGAACAATGAGAGCAATCGGTCTTGCGTCACTTCCAGTACGAAAGTTGATTTGAACATCCTTTGATACCATCACATATCCTCCGTATGTACAGTAATATTTTCCGCAATACCCATCAGTTTCTGCAACCTGTGATTAACCCCCGACCTTCCAAGCGGAGGCGTCATCATTTCACCCAGCTCCTGAAGCGATGCTTCAGGATTGTTAATCCTAAGCTCTGCAATTTCCCTTAGTCCGTCAGGAAGATTTTCAAGCCCCATGTGCTCCCTGATGATCTCGATGCACGACAGCTGTTTCTGCCCGGCCTCTGTACTTTTGCGGAGATTACCTAATTCACAGTTAACTCTTCTGTTGATCACCCCGCGCGTTTCATTCATCGCGCGTTCGTTTTCATAGTTCATCATCGAGATTCCCGCACCCATTACCGCGAGAAGCTCGGATATGACCGAACTGTCTTTGATGTAGATGACCTGCTCTCCTTTTCTTTCGGTTCTCCTGCTTTCATAGCCGAGTCCCGAAATCATTTTTGAAAGCCTTGCGGCATCCTCATCCTTACGGAGCAGAAATTCAAGATGGTAGGAACGCTTTGGATCGTTCACGCTCCCGCAGGCTAAAAAGCACCCGCGGAGAAAAGCCGCCATCGAAGAAGGATTTTCACGAAACCCCAATATTTCTTTCAGTTTCTTTTCATCCTTTATCCCATATATTCTTATTCCGTAAATGTCTTTGTTCCGTTTCCTGAATTTCCGAACGAAAACCGACATTCTTATATTAAAACTTTTTTTCAGAATTGTAAAGACTTTTTTAACAAGTAAAAAATTTTCGTCTTCTAAGTACAGTAAACCGGTGTTTTCAGGGTCTATTTTTAGTCCTTTTGCCGAAAAAATCGCACTCAGTTCGGCAGCAGCATCCTTTTTTGCCGGAAAAACACCTGCCAGCTCGGTCTTTACATCAGCCGAAAACGACATACTACTTCCTTCCGATCATCCTAAGCTCAGGTTCGAGAACGACTCCCGAATTTTTAAAGACTCTTTCCCTCACCTGTTCCATGAGCTCTTTTACTTCCGCGCAGCTTGCCCCGCCGAGGTTCACGACAAAGCCGCAATGCTTCTCGCTGACGGCCGCATTGCCGACACGAAAGCCCCTAAGACCCGCATCCTCTATCAGCTTGCCGGCGAAATAACCTTCCGGTCTTTTAAATGTCGAACCGCCGGACGGAAGTTCAAGAGGCTGCTTTTCTTTTCTCTTTTTGTTAAGCTCGGCGATTTTTTCAAGAGCCTCTTCGGCACTGCCTTTTTTCAGCTCAAACTCTGCCGACAAAACGATAAGTCCCTCTTTAAGTATTCTGCTGCTTCTGTAACCGAGCTCCAGCTCCCCGTTTGAAAGGACCGCCTCGTTAAGCTCTTTATCAAGCACCCGTACCGATTTCAGCACATCCTTCATCTCACCGCCGTAAGCTCCGGCATTCATTGCCGCCGCACCGCCGATGCTTCCCGGTATCCCGGCCAATGGTTCGGTTCCGATAAAACCGAGTTTTGCTGCGCCTTTTGAAAAAGCCGAAAGGCTCATGCCGGCAAATGCCTGAAATACTGCCTTTTCACCGTCTTCATAAACCGGCGCACCGACCTGAGTGTTGCCGTCCTTTATCGAAAGCACGATTCCCTCAACACCCTTGTCGCTCACCAGAAGATTGCTCCCGTTTCCAATGACCGTAACGGGTATTGCTTTCTCGCGTCCGAAAGAAAGTACAGCCTTCACCTCATCGGCTTCCTTTGCCTGCACAAAAGCATCCGCAGGACCTCCGATGCGAAAGGATGTATGGGCACTCATCGGCTCATCATATAGCAGCAAGCCCTTTGGCAACATTTTTTCAAGTTCTTTTAAAACCGACCTGTCCAAACCGTCCTCCGGATCATTTGCTTCCGATAAGCATCCTTGCAGCGCCGTAAATTCCGGCATCGTTTCCGAGCTCCGCAAGCCTGAATTCCTTGTTCTGCAACGCCTTCATAATGTTATTGTTATAATGCTTCTTTATGGCATCGATGAGTATCTCGCCCGCACGGCTTACGCCGCCGCCGACAACATAAACCTCAGGGTCTACCACTGCGGAAACATGAGTAAGCGCATATGCAAGATAGTTTCCCAAAGTATCCACAAGCTCAAGAGCAAGCTCATCGCCCTTCTTGGCCTCGTCAAAAATATTCTTTGCGGAAAGCTTTGCAAAGCCTGAAAGCGAGCTCTTCCTGTCACCCTTTGCAAGAGCCTTCTTAGCCATGCGTACTATGCCCGTAGCGGAAGCATACTGCTCAAGGTGGCCGTGACCGCCGCAGCCGCAGATATCTTCTTCTTCGGGATTAACTATCATATGTCCGATCTCGGCAGCAGCACCGTTAACGCCGCAGAGTATGTTTCCGTCAAGGATTACTCCGCCGCCGACACCTGTACCGAGTGTGATCATTACCATATTTTTGCAGCCCTTGCCGCCGCCCTTCCACATCTCGCCGAGAGCCGCAACATTGGCATCGTTTCCCGCCTTTATCTTAAGGCCTGTCAGATCGCTCATGATCTGAGCCGCATTCATCCTGCCCCACCCGAGGTTCGGGCACTGAAGCACGGTACCGTCCTCAAGCACAGGTCCGGGAATTCCGACACCCACACCGA
>ODAI012698052.1_pt1 | contig 12457 bp, 11 predicted proteins | sample 1539321 | NCBI WGS metagenome assembly ODAI01 (sample SAMN02144231, study PRJEB22623) | gut metagenome | biome: sheep rumen | host: Ovis aries | place: New Zealand
GCTGAACCTACATCATTAATCAATACAATCATTATAAAAATAATTTTGCACACCTACTTATGAAAAAAATTACTTATACAACACTTATGCTTGTGTCTGCATTCTCGGTGATGTTCAGTATGTTCTCGTGCAACGATTACGAGACATACGCAGACAAGAAAAAGAAGGAGAAGAACGCAATTGAGCGTTTCTTGACAGACAATGACGTGTGTGGTCCTATCAAGGTAATAAGCGAGACTCAGTTCCGTACTCAGGACAGCACAACTAACGTGGATAACAACGAGTACGTTCTCTTTGAAGAGGATGGTATCTATATGCAGATTATCAGTCGTGGTGCAGGCAAGTCCTTCCCAGAAATGTCAAAGGAGTTTGCTGACAGCACAGTCAACAAGGTTGTACTCTGCCGTTTCTTGGAGTATAACATCATGACTGGCGATACAACAAATACCAATTATGGCATATACACAGGCTACGTTGATTATGTCAATAAGATGGTGGTAAAGTATTCTCATCTTAGTCGTTCATACAGCGGTACGTTCACATCTGGCGCATCAATAGAACGTGATAGCTATTCTTCCAGCGCAAGTGTACCAAAGGGATGGTTAAAGCCATTGAATTATATTCGCTTGTCACGAAGCCTTGAAGATGTCGCTCACGTACGTGTGATTGTTCCTCATAATTCAGGAACAAACTATGCTTCTGGTCAGGTAGAGCCATACTATTACGATATAACATATCAGTTAGGACTATAATGCCCCACCCCGCCCCTCCCGAGGGAGGGAGTATTTGTTACTAAGGGAACGGGACGCAATTTTTAATTGTTAATTATTAATTGTTTATTTAAGAAAATGTCATTAATCAAATCAATTTCGGGTATTCGTGGAACCATCGGCGGTAAAGCTGGCGATGGACTCAATCCACTTGACATAGTAAAGTTCACATCAGCTTACGCAACACTTATACGTCGCACAACAAAGGTGCAGAGCAATAAGATTGTAGTAGGTCGTGATGCTCGTATCTCTGGCGAGATGGTAAAGAACGTTGTGTGTGGAACACTCATGGGTATGGGATTCGATGTTGTCAATATCGGTCTTGCTTCTACTCCAACAACTGAGATTGCTGTGACAATGGAAGGCGCGTGTGGTGGTATCATCATCACGGCAAGTCACAACCCTCGTCATTGGAACGCCCTCAAGCTTCTCAATGAGAAGGGTGAGTTCCTCAATGCAGTTGAGGGTAATGAGGTTCTCCGCATTGCAGAGGCTGAGGATTTCGACTATGCAGATGTTGACGGACTCGGTAAATATACAGAGGACAACACATACGACCAGAAGCACATCGACCTTGTTCTCGGTCTCAAGCTCGTTGATGTTCCAGCAATCAAGGCTGCAAACTTCAAGGTTGCATTCGACTCAATCAACTCTGTTGGAGGCATCATCCTTCCTAAGCTCTTCAAGGCACTCGGCGTGAATGATGTTACAGCACTCTATGACGAGCCAACTGGTGACTTCCAGCACAATCCGGAGCCACTTGAGAAGAATCTCTCAGACATAATGTCGCTCATGGCTAAGGGTGGTAAGGATGTTGCATTTGTCGTTGACCCAGATGTTGACCGTCTCGCATTCATCTGTGAGGATGGCAAGATGTACGGTGAGGAGTACACTCTCGTAACTGTTGCCGACTATGTTCTCAAGCATACTCCTGGCAATACTGTCAGCAATCTCTCTTCTACACGTGCTCTCCGTGATGTTACTCGCAAGTACGGAATGCAGTACAACGCTGCTGCCGTTGGTGAGGTCAATGTAGTAACAAAGATGAAGGAGACCAACACTGTTATAGGTGGTGAAGGCAATGGCGGAGTCATCTATCCAGAGGCTCATTACGGTCGTGATGCCCTTGTGGGTATTGCACTCTTCCTCTCTCACCTTGCTCACGAGCGTCAGCAGAAGCCTGGACTCACAGTAAGCCAGCTTCGTGCTACTTATCCTGAGTACTGTATTGCCAAGAATCGTATCGACCTTGATGCAAGTACAGATGTTGATGCTATCCTCGCTAAGGTCAAGGCAATGTACTCAAACGAGCCAGACACAGAGGTCAATGATATTGATGGTGTAAAGATTGACTTCCCAGACAAGTGGGTTCATCTCCGCAAGTCAAACACAGAACCAATCATCCGTGTCTATTCAGAGGCAAGCACAATGGAAGCTGCTGACGAGATTGGCAAGAAAATTATGGATGTGGTTTACTCAATGAAGTAAACACAATTTTAACCAAAACATATAGAGGATGCATCATATAGACAGATGCATCCTCTTCTTTGTTTATATGTATTTCTCTTATCAGTCTCTTATATGTTTGCTGATAATCTGATATTTGTCTGCAAAATAGCAGAGGAACAGCGGACTTACAACGGACTCACATAAGACTCATAGCCTTGGAAGAACAGACTAAGCATATCACCAGAAAGATGTTCCCTTAGCAGTTTAAGGGGTTTGCTGTTTCAATCGTCTCACATACTCAAGAGGAGTAGCACCATATTCCGCCACGAAGCAACGACTCATATAGCTGGCAGAGTTGAAGCCGACGGCTTCTGCTACCTCCTGCACACTCATTGTCTCTACAGAAAGAAGTTCAACGGCTCGTTCAAGACGAATGTTACGAATGAATACACTTGGCGAACAACCAATGATGGCGTTCATCTTTTTATACAAGCCTGTGCGTTCCATGCACATATCATCGGACAACTGCTCCACGCTATACCCCTTAGAACCAAGGTTGGCAAGCACAAGGGAACGTGCTTTATCTATAAACTCTTGACTTACATCATCAATTGCTGAGTCTGGATTTTTCTCTTCTTGTCGCCCAGAGTCGAATTTACAATAAAACAAGATGACGTGTATTAACACTATAAAGAAGCATAGGTATAGTGGGATATTCTGCGCCCAACTACGTTCCACTATGATACATAGAGAACGTTCATAGCCTACATCACCAAGCAAAGCCCTCACTTCAAGCAAATGTTTACCAGAACCAAGACGTAAGTTTTTGAGAGTTAGGCTACCTTTGTCATCCACAACCCCACCGAAGTCCTCCACAGAATGCCAAAGAGTATCAACATCTGCCATACGGACAAGATAGCGAGTAAGACGAGGTTGAGGGTAATTCAAAGCATTAAAAGTCAAGGAAACATTCCTTTGACTGTATTCAAGACAGAGAGTATCCATAGCGTAAGACTCTGTCATGATATCAGTACCAATGAGTGACGTACCATCTACAGTCACATCAGTAAGTATAGGCATGAGCGGATAGTTAATGCCAGACACCTTGTTGCGAGCATAATCCTCGATGCCGAGAGCCTTATCCGTATCAAGAGTCTTGTGCGTTGGGTGCGAATAGAGAAGTCCATTGGAATAACTGCCAAGCCACATCCCATTCTGGCAGTCAACAAAAACCGTATTCATGTGTTTAGGAAGGATAGGAGTACCTTCGAGCATAAGAGTCTCCACCACCCTCGCACTATCCGTGGATGTGTTTATCTCCCACATATCCTCACGTGTGGTAACGTATGCCATGTCAGGTGCAACCGAAATAGTGTGAACCGTGTAAGGCACACGGAAAATTGTTTTCCACGTACGCTTCGAAGTATCAAAACAAAGACAAACGCCATCACTCAGGCCATTACGCAACTGATAGAAACGACCATTACCCACAGAAACGACAAGCGAAGTGAAAGCATAACTGCCATCCGTGAATGCACGTGAAACGTAAAGTACCTTGCCAGTATTCTTATCAATAGCAACTACCTCAGTAGTTCCATAGAACAAGTAGAAGCAACGGTCATCCATCATCAAATCCTGTAACTCTCCCTTACCTTTTGGCAGAGAATAACGGCGACCACCTTTTCCGATAAGAAGCTCGTCAGAAGTGACAAACCAAGGATTACCTTCCGCATCGCAAAACATATCTATAACATCATTATTGCCAACGAATTGCCTCAAAACAGCCGAGACATCCTCTACGAAAGCCATTTTTGCAACATCAAGGCAACGCAAGTTATGATTATCTTTTATCCACAAGAGATTATCCTTGCCAGCATAGCAATGAAAAGCACCATTGTAGGCTTTAAGTCTCACCCCTTTGCTATCAGCCAAAGGCACATTACGGAAGGTCACAGCATCATACACGCTCAAGTCATCATGCGTCGTAACAGCCATACGTCCGTCCCTCAGTTGCAGAATATGATACACGCGGTCGTCACCAAGTCCGTTGTAGGTGTCAATCCTCTCAAACATCATCTGGTGTACCTGCGCACGAATGCCGTTTCCCATCCACATGAGAAACACGCACATAATGATTATATGTCGCAGTAATCCTACCATTCAGGCAACATCTTGTTTTTTCATCTTACTGCCTACCCTATAAGTACCTTTTCAATATTCCTCGTTTCCTTGCTGAAGTTCATTCCTATGCGGATAATCTTCTGACCATTCACCTCAAATGGAAGGGTGTAATGCTTATCCTCTATCTGAGCAAGGGCTTCCTCTGCTGTTCCGTCAAGCTTGAACTCCATCACATAGCAGAACTTAGGAGTCTGGAGCACAAGGTCTATGCGTCCCTCGCTTGTCATATATTCAGCCTGAACATAAAAACCTAAAAGCTTGCATACCGCCCAGATGATGTTCTGGTAATGGTTCTCCAAATCCTTAATCAACATATAAGGAGTATCTGCAAAGAGAGCCTTAAGACGCTTAACGAACTGCTCAGTATTACCAGCCTCTAAACCCTTAACGAAATTAACCAAGTCAAATGCAGAACGATTCCTATCTTTTGAGACATACCAAGGAAGGAGGAATTTAGTGAAGCCAGCCTCCACTTCTTCATTTGGGAAGCCAAGAGTATATTCGCCAAATCTTTGGTCATAATCCTTGATAGTGAGATATCCACTCTGATATATGACAGGAATAGGGTCTTTGGATGTTGAGTCAATACTATTGAGCGTATCAGCATCGACTTTTGCATGTTCCATATCATTGAGGTTATACTCATCACGCTGGAGGAGTTCCACAAGATATGTAGGCGTACCAGTTTCAAACCAGTAGCTCTTGAACTTATTATCGGCAAAAGCATTCAAGATGCTGAAAGGATTATACATACCCTCCGAATCCTCACAGAAATGGTAGCCATCATATTGCTTCTTCAACTTTGCAAAGCATTCTTCCGTGGTCATCCTGTTTGCCTCCGCCATGCGCTCTACATATGGAAGCATCACGCCTTTTAGCTCACCTTCTGTAATACCACAAATGGAAGCATACTTATCATTCATGGAAATGTCTCGCAAGTTATTGAGGTCGCTGAACACGCTAACCTTGCCGAACTTAGTCACACCAGTAAGGAGTGCAAACTTGATGCAACCGTCCTTGCTCTTTAGCGCACCATAAAAACCCTTGAGAGTATTACGGAACTCATTCTGTAGTTCCTCATTACCGATAGCTTGAAGCATTGGCTTGTCGTACTCATCCACAAGGATGACTCCTCCCTTCCCTGTCTTATCGTATGCTCGCTGGATTACGCCCTCAAAACGCAAGCCATAAGTAACCTCATTTTCATTCTTACCATATATAGCTTCCTGCTGAGCAAGGAAATTGTTGAGCTGACCTTCAAGTCGTTCCTTACTATCATACTTCTCCGTATTCAGGTCAAGGTGAAATATTGGATGCTTTGCCCAATCCATATCCGCCTTATCAGCTATGGCAAGACCATCGAACAACTCACGCTTGCCATCAAAGACAGCATGAATGGTTGACATCAACAGAGACTTACCAAAACGACGAGGACGAGAGAGAAAATAATAACTTCCTCCCTTTATCAACTTATAGACAAGTTCCGTCTTATCTACATAAAGATAACCGCCTTCACGAAGTTTCTCAAAACTCTGTATGCCAATTGGCAACGTCTTTAGTTGTTCCATAATCCACTAAAAGTTTGATAATGATGCAAAGATACAACTTTTAAGTGAAAAGTAAAAAGTGAAAAGTAAAAAAACAAGATTACCCTGTTCACTCATAAGTTCTAGGTCTTATGTGAGTCTCATAATAGTCTCATATAAGTCAGTACTTAGTCTATACTTTTTAAGGAACGACTAATTATAATTATGTTATATCACGCAATGTGACACAACACCCCACTAACTATTTTGAGACCAACTTATTATCTTTATCACTTTCTTTTTCAACAATTTCATTTATTTTAATTATTCCCAATATAATCAAACATATAGACAACAACGTGGTAAAAACTGCAAAATACAAAAAATCAAAGGTAATCCCATCATAAATCTCAGCAATTGCTTCATAACCATATTTCGACCCACGCTTAAGCTCACTTCGGATTAGTTCTCCGCAACCATACTGCTCATCCAAAAGCCAATTAAGCCATCGTAGTAGTAGCAAAATATAATTAACAACGATAAGTATCAATATAATTACCCTCACAATTCGTTTCGTTTTCATACGATTATACCATTCTTTTAATCAATCCTCTTTATATTTATTGTCACAAACAAAAATTTATTTTGTCTTTTTCAAGACTCGTGGATTTAACTTTGCATCAAATACAAATAGTGTTAATTCAAGGTTCAAAGTTAACACTTTTCCAAAAGAGGACAAACAAAAGTGACAAGAAATATTATTTTTCTTGACGACAATTAAAGACAATTTCTGTTTCCATCGAGTTTACACTTTACGTTTGTCATTTCCACATCAAGAGTCAATCATTTCCCATAGTAAGTTGTGTTTCACTTACCTTCCCCTTAGGTGTGCCTTAGGTGTCCCTTCATTTTGTAAGGGAACTGAAGGAGAACCTAAGGGGAACGTAAGGTACACCTAACACGAATGCCTTTTGCTATGTTTTGCGCTTGTTCTTTTTGTACGATTCTCTTTCTTGGCTTTTGGAGTGGCTTATCGTAATTTATGGGGCATAAAAAATCATGATTCACGGGGAAAATAAATTTTCATCCCGAAGAACCATATTTTTCAGCTGCTTATTCAAATGTGGAGTCTCCCCCCCAACTTACATGATTCTTTTTCTTATCCATCTACCAATTAGAGTTTTAATTCACACAAAATGTGCGTTCTTTCAAAATATTTTGCAAAGAAAAGCAAAAAAAGCGAAAGCACAAAGGAAAAGCAAAACGAAAAAGGCTATGACACACATCCGAGCCATAGCCTTTTCAGCTTTTAACTTTTTATTTTTAACTCTTGTGTCATATCATCTGCCATTACCACCATGGAAACAGCAGACATCATCATACAAATTTCACATCTGAAAGAGTTCTGGCAAATACAGATATACCATTCTGTATCTTTGCAATTGTCTTTGCAGAAGGACGTGACGTACCATTGACGTAATGCGACAAGATACCCTGATTCACTCCTGTAATTCGAGACAAGCCTGCAAGTGAAAAAGCAAAGGCATAATCACGAAGAAATGTTGCCGTATCATACGTCCAACGCCAATTAACCTCGACGAAATCCTCTCCTTGCTCAAGACTATATTGCTTCATGTCCTCATATCCCTGAATGAAATCAGCCTTTGCCTGCTCCACAGTCTTTCCCGTACCCGTAATAAGATAAGGGAGAGCATCCACATCATGATAGATACTGTAGTTTCCATCAGAAGCCTGTTCAATAATCGCATCAATTTCTTTCATCTTCAAAACAGTTTTTGTTTTTGTATCCTAAGTCAGCCACGGGGAATCAAATCCCCGCAGCCTTCCTAATCGCTCCCAAAGTGCCTCGTGCCACTTCTTCACTTTTATGGTGACTCATTCTGAATCTTCGTCCTGTAATCGGACTGTACCAAAGCGGATGTCCGCTCTGAGTATCACCCGTGTCGTAGCATCCAGCCTTCCTCAGAAGCTTTTCTAATTCATTATACTTCATAACAAGTTTTGAAATTAGAACGCCACAAAAGTACGAAAACTAATACTACCATCAAAGAAATTACGAAGAAAAGTATTAAAAGCAATACTATTTTATACAATTTACAATAAGAACCAGCCTTATTTGAAATCTTAAGCACAACTATTACGCACTCTAAATTTCAAACAACTCAAACCTGACTACTAATGCTTGCAATCACCCCAAGCAAAAGGAGTTGGAGAGACAACCAAACCATTATTTCGGTAAATTAAAAACACAAAGAAAGAATACAATACCAAAGAGAAAAAGAACACATAAACAAACCCCATACGGATATGTGGATAATCAGAAGCCTCCAGAAAATAGACATTCCCCCTATCATGATATTTATATTCTTTTAACCATCCATACGTCATAGCAACCTCATAATGTTCAAGATCATTATGATTCGTAACAAGTCTATACACCCTAGACGGAATCTTTTCCTGATTTGCCCTCATGTTCTCATTATACCTTTTCATGAAAGCATTATAAAATGCCAATTCATCTTTTTTCCATTTTTCGATTCTACTTTGATGCAAAGTATCACTATATAGCTGTTTTGCAAAATAGACATCCTCTGTCCCAACGACAGGAGCAGCATAATACACAGTAAAGCATATATTTAGTGACAATCCCGACCTACTTGTTTCCCATTCTTTACGTAGAATATCCTCACCATATTTTGTTGTATCTACGACACATTCTTCCTTAAAGACATAATAATCCGCATCCCATTTTTTCACATCCTTTACAGAATCATAATTTACGACATCCACAGTTACATCATACAGGAAAATATAAAGACAAAATGTACAAAGTGCGACGACTACCATAGAAAGGAATTCTAAAAGGAACTGCCTCTTATCGTTATATAAAACATCTATCTCTTTTTTCTGGGAAAAATGTATTAGTCCCCAAAGCAAAAAAACTAATACATAAATCTTCCAATCAAGCAAATCATAATCTGCAACATGCAGAAAGAAGCATACTAATCCCAAAACAAAGATCAGCAAGACATTCTTCAACAAAAGCCTATACACATACGTTAATATCTGCCTTGTTGGTAAGGAAGATGTCACTTCAGGATAAATATTTTTCAGCTGTTTATTCAAATGTGGAGTCTTCCCCCAACTTACATGATTCTTTTTCTTACCCATCTACCAATTAGAGTATTAAGTCACACAAGATGTGCGTTCTTTCAAAATATTTTGCAAAGGAAAGCAAAAAAAGCGAAAGTACAAAATAAAAGCAAAACGAAAAAGGCTATGACTCGCATCTGAGCCATAGCCTTTTCAGCTTTTAACTTTTAATTTTTAACTTTTAACTCTTGCATCACGAGGAGCGAGTGATGCAAGCTATGCTTCCCATCCGAGAGCACTTGCTCCGAGTACGGCAGCATTCTTGTCCATAAGACCTGAGATAAGGAACTTTGCCTTGCCACGGAAGATAGGAAGAACGCTCGCCTCGTATGACTCACGGATTGGCTTCATGATAAGCTCACCTGCACGACAGAGTCCTCCGAAGAAGATGTAAGCCTCTGGACTTGAGAATGCTGTAAAGTCAGCACATGCCTCACCAAGCATCTTACCAGTGAAGTCGAATATCTCCTGTGCTACAGCATCACCCTTGCCTGCTGCTATGCTTACGTCAAGAGATTCAATCTCTTCGGCTGGCTTCTCACGAAGGAGAGATGGGCGGTCGGTATTGGCAAGAATCTCACGTGCTGTACGTGCTACACCTGTAGCAGAACAATAAGCCTCAAGGCATCCCGTACGACCACATCCACACTTACGACCTTCCTTGCCACGTACCATGATGACGTGTCCAAGTTCACCTGCGAAAGCATCATGACCATAAACGAGCTGTCCATTTACGACGATACCAGAGCCTACTCCTGTTCCGAGAGTGATGACAATAAAATTCTTCATACCCTGAGCCACTCCGTATGCCATCTCACCCATGGCTGCAGCATTAGCATCATTAGTAAGCTTTACGCCAAGTCCTCCAAGCTTCTCGCTGAACATCTTAGCAAGAGGCACAACGCCTGTATGTCCCCAAGAGAGGTTTGGAGCAAACTCAATTGTTCCGTTATAATAATTACCGTTAGGCGCACCAATACCCATTCCCTGAATATTATCAAGTCCGCCTACACGAGAGATTACACCATTAAGACACTCGACACCAGCATCCACGAACTCTTCTGCCGTAGCATACTTCTGTGTCTTTATTGAGTCTTCAGCAATTATGTTTCCGTCCTTATCGACGATTCCAAAAACGGTGTTTGTACCTCCAAGGTCAACACCAATAACGTATGGTTTCATTTTGATTTTTGTATTAGGTTTGTACTTTTACATCAGCAAAAGTACAAAAAGTTTGAGTAAACCAATTAGATTCTATAAAAAAATGACTATTTTTGCACGAAGTTTAAGTTATTTCTAAATATTTATCAAGGATGAGAAGATTACTTGCAGCCATAATGTGCATATTTGCAACCTTTGCAGCCAATGCACAAGAGCCAATAAGCATCGACCTTTGGCAAGACGGTCTGCCAAACAGCAATGGCATAGACAAGACTGAGCCATTTGACGATTCAAAGCAGAACTTCAAGCCTAACATCAGGGTGTTCCTGCCAGAGAAGAGCAAGGCTAACGGTATGGCTGTGCTATGTCTGCCTGGCGGTGGATATTCTCATCTTGCCACAGGTCACGAAGGCTACGACTGGGCACCATACTTCAACGACCTCGGATTTGCGTTCGTGGTACTCAAGTACCGAATGCCACACGAAGTGACAGACGTACCTATCAGCGATGCAAAGGAAGCTCTCCGTATTGTGAGGGAGAATGCTGAGAAGTGGGGAATCAAGCCTAACAAGGTTGGTATCATGGGCTCAAGTGCAGGTGGACACCTCGCTTCAACAGTTGCAACACATAGTCTTCCGGGTACAGAACCAAACTTTCAGATACTTTTCTACCCAGTGATAAGCATGGATTGGAATTACACTCACAAGTGGTCACGCCTGTTCCTCATAGGAAAGAAGCCAACAAAGGAGATGGTTGACCTCTACAGCAACGACCTTCAGGTGTCATCCAACACACCACCAGCCATACTTCTGCTCTCAGACGATGACAAGGTAGTGCCTTCGCCAAACAGCGTGAACTACTACCTCGCCCTACGTCGTCACAACGTGCCAGCCACAATGCACATCTATCCTTCAGGCGGACACGGATGGGGATGCAGAAAGGACTTCAAATATCATAAAGAGATGATGGCAGACCTTACGGCATGGCTCAAGACTCTCAAATAACGCAAACACTTTATGTTAAAAAATAACAACATATACTACAAGCCACGCAAGCGGCTTATGCTTATCTATACCGGAGGTACAATCGGTATGATACGCAACCCAGAGACAGGAGCACTCGAGACATTCAACTTTGACCATCTCACCAAGCATGTTCCTGAACTCAACCAATTTGACTACATACTTCACAACTACCAGTTTGATCCTCCTATCGACTCGTCAGACATGCAGCCTTCACTATGGGCAAAGATTGTGAAGATTATCGACTATAATTATGACAAATTCGACGGTTTCGTGATTCTTCACGGAACAGACACAATGGCTTACACCGCATCGGCACTCAGCTTCATGCTTGAGAACCTCGGAAAGCCAGTCATACTCACAGGTTCGCAACTGCCTATCGGAGCACTCCGAACAGACGGAAAGGAGAACCTCATAACAGCCATCGAACTGGCAGCCGCACAAGACAAGGACGGACACCCAATCATACAGGAGGTATGTGTATTCTTCGGTCATCAACTCTTCAGAGGAAACAGATGTACGAAGTCAAGTTCTGAGAGCTTCAACGCATTCTCTTCGTACAACTATCCAAGCCTTGCAACATCGGCTATCAACATACATTTCAACGAGGCGGCTATATACCGCACTCCACACACAAGTCCTTTCAAGGCACACACAGAGCTGAGCACAGAGGTCATCGCACTATCGCTCTTCCCTGGCATACAGCAGCAGACCGTAGAGCAGGTGTTTGCCATGAAGTGCATCAAGGGAATCGTGTTCCGTGCCTTCGGTTCGGGCAATGCCCCACGCCAGCAATGGCTCATAGACGCCATACGCAAGGCAACAGAAGACGGCAAGGTGATAGTCAACATCACCCAGTGTCAGAGTGGTGGCGTTGAGATGGGATTATACGAGACAGGTCTCCAACTCATCGAGGCAGGTGTCATCAGCGGTCACGACATGACCATCGAAGCAGCTTTGACAAAGCTCATGGTTCTCTTTGGACGTGGTTTCCGTCCTACTGAGGTACGCCATCTTATGAGCAAGAACATTGCTGGAGAACAAACGGACTAACTTGCACCACTCATTCTTCGTGATGCAAGAGTTAAAAGTTAAAAATTAAAAGTTATAAGTTAGAGGTTACTCCTATCGATGTAAAATCTATCACTTCAAATCTATGCGTGCCGACATGAAC
>ODAI014507776.1_pt1 | contig 12457 bp, 12 predicted proteins | sample 1539321 | NCBI WGS metagenome assembly ODAI01 (sample SAMN02144231, study PRJEB22623) | gut metagenome | biome: sheep rumen | host: Ovis aries | place: New Zealand
TACATTGGCTACAAGACTTCGTCGAAGGTTGCCAAGGAAGCCCTCGAGACCAACCGTTCCGTCTACGACATCGTGCTTGAGAAGGGCATCATGACGCAGGAGAAACTCGACGAGGCTCTTGATCCCAAGAACATGCTTGCCGGCCACAAGTTTGTGGTGAAGTAAAAGCCAGTTGAATGATATTATAAAGAATATCTTCAGTTTGTAATCGCCCCAGAGTCGTTACCAAGGTGACAACTCTGGGGCTTTTTCCAGTCTAACGCATTCCTGTGCTTGTGGAATTAACGGCAAGAACGCGTTTCATTGAAGCATTCTTGAATCCTTAAACATCACATCCAATAAGGTTAAAACATATGTATGAGACGATTACCGCTATGTGGTAGGGTTGTTACCACATAGCGGTAGCCCATCTACCACATGCTGGTAACAGCCTTACCACATGCTGGTAACAGCCTTACCACATGCTGGTAACAGCCTTACGACATGCTGTAACGAAGCCATCACCGTGTAGTTTAACGATGATGGCTGTGATTTAACGATGATGGCAAAATAAAAATCAGTTAAAGAAATTCCAGCTGATGCCTAAGCGAAGCACGCGGCCGTTGAGAGGGTAGTGGGGCGTGAGGAAATAGTTTTTCTTTCCTGTGCCTGCATTCACGTGGCTCATCATGACGAAGAAACGGGTGCGCTTGAGGTGGAAGTTGGCATAGACGTTGACAATGGGGTAGTTGCCGGTCTTCACCATGCGGCTGACAGCATCTTCAGACGATTCGTCGGATGCCAGGCTCACGTCTTCCTGAACGGCGAACTGTCCCAGTGCCGGACAATAGTCGGGGGCGTAGTACTTGGTGAAGAATCGGGCATCGGCTCCCAGGTCGCACTTCAACACGTGGGCAATCTTGAACCGCATGAAGAGGTTGGTGAAGACATTCAGCTTGGGAACGGGTAGGGCGTTCTGGTTGGTTGATTGCTGCCAGGTGACGACTGTCTCCCAATTGAGCGGTCCGAAGGTGAGGTCTTGCGAGAGCGAAGCGGTGACGAGCGTGATGGCGCTGCTTTCCTGACGCACGTGTATGTCGTTGGCCAGATGCTGGTTGTTGTCGCCCATTTGGTAGGAATAGCCGAAGTAGGTGTGGTTCTTCAGCTCGTCGACGGCAAAGCGCAGGCTGGTGCGTGTCTTCTGATAGCTGAGTGTTCCCTCGAGTCGGGTGTGGATGATTTTGTCGAGGTCTTCGTTGTCCCACCAGAAATGCTTGGCATGGTAGTGACGATAGTAGAAGGAGGGAACGAGTCGGTGGAAGAATCCTTTGGCAGCCAGCGTAACGGTGTCGCCGAAGAGCGGGAAGTTCACGTCGGCCGTTGCATCGATCTTGAGTTGTCCGGCATCCTTGCCAGCGAGCCATAGCTCAGCCGTGGCCCCATAGTGGAGTGTCTGTCCTTGAGTCTTCAGTATCTGCCCACCGACACTTAGCGAGTGCTCGTTGTAGGCGAGTGAGTGGTTGGCCGTGTCGGGGAGTGAGAAATGGCGAAGATCGCTTGCAGCAAAGACCTTCAAGCCGGCCTTTGCCCACTTGTTGAAGCCTTCGAGCATGGAAATGGCGAAGGTGTTGCGGAGTTCGAAGTGGCGTGTCTGGTCGTAGATGGAGTCGCCTTCATAGCGCCAGGGGGCATCGAAGGAGTGGGCATAGAAGTCGGATGGGGTAGTGTAGGCTTGGAAAATGCGCTTGTAATTGTCGAAGCTCACGGTGTGGATGAAACTTGTGACGGGCACGTATTCGTTTTTCAGCCATGTGGTGTCGGTATCGGCTTTCTCATTTGCCAGCAGGCTGTCGGCGGCTTCCTTGCTGCCGACGGCAATTCGCTCGCCGGTTTTACCGTCAGTTGGCGCATCGGGTTCAATTCCAGCCACGCGTGCATCGTCGGGACGGCCTGTGAATGTGGGAGCTTCGGCTTCCTGGTCTTCAACGTATTCACGGCCCTCCTTCTTGGCTTCTTTTTCAGCTTTCTCGCGTGCCTTTCGGGCTTCTTCGTCCTTCTTGGCCTGAATGGCAAACTTGCGAGCTTCGATTTCCTCGGGCGTCATGGGCACCTTGCGGTTGAATCCTACGCTGTAGCGATGGGTGAGGAAAACGTGCTGGTTGTCGTTTCGGTTCCAGTTACTGCTGAGGAAAGTCGGGATTTCGGAAGTCTGATAGTTGTCGCTGAATCGCTCGGGATGAGTGATGTAGTCGTCGTCGGTGATGCCTCCGTTCTCGGTGACCTTCTGGTGATTGGTTGAAAGGAGCAGGTGGGCTTCATAGCGGTCACCGAGATAGCTTCCGTAGAGGGTATAGTTGAAGTGGGAGGTGCTCTGTGAGTTGTAATAGCCACGCCCATAGAGGTAGTCAAAAAGGAAGCCGACACCAATGCGCCTGCCTGCATTCACGCCGAAATGGGCAGTGAGGTGGTTTTCGCCGTTGGTGCGGTCGCCACATGAGTTGTAGGTGAGATTGGTGAACGGCGAGAGCGTGTTGGTGAAATGAAAGTCCTGGGGAGCCGTGATGAAGAAATCATATGGCTGAGTAAAGATGAACTGGCCGTCGTAGGCAGTCCGGTCAATGAAGATGCGGTTGATGCGGGGAGAACCGAGGTTACCGGTTGTGTTGAACTCACCACGGAGTCCTGTCGTAAAGACAGTGTTGGGAAACATGTGTGAAAGCGTGTCGACATGAGCCATTCTTCGGTCGCCGAACCGCTCATCGACGGTCCAGACCTTGATGCCCACGGGAATTTCCTTATCGCTCCCGAGACTGTCGGCCGACGTGCGGCTGTTGCGCATGGTGATATTTCCCGACTCGTCGATGCTTTGCACCTGAGCATGAACACAGGTGGCGACGAACAGGCCGATGATGATATTTAGGAGTCGTCTGCTCATTTTTTTATTTGATGATTCTCAGGGCGCACTCTACAAACTTCACGCTGATAGCACCAAGAATGATGTAGATGCCAACTTCATGGTTGGAATAGAAATAGACCAGGATTCCAACGAGTGCTCCAAGCATGAAGATGATGTTGAGAATATTGCGCAGCTTCAGCAGGTTGAAATTACTTCCCATAACATTATTATAATATACTATAAAGAAAAACCAGAACCGTGAAGAGGGGGCATTATCGCTTGAGTGCCTCGGTGATGGTGGCGAAAATCTCATCCTTGCGGTCGATGGTCTTTCGGCGGAACTTGCCCGAGATCTTGCTCAGCTTGGTTTTCGACTTGTTCAGTCCTTCCTTATCGGTAATCCACTCCTCGGCTCGCGTTTCCAGTCCATCGGTGTCGGGACGGTCCATCTCGTAGGCATAGCTGATGCGCGAGAGTGTCATGTTGAGGTGATTGTCAGTGCAATTGGCAATGATGGTGTAGTTGAACACGGTTCGGTCGAGGGACAGGGCCGTACTCTTGAAGACGAGCCACTCACGATATTTGGCGGCAATGACATGTTCAGCCTTATTGACGAGGGCAATCTTGCTCTCCTTGAACTGGTTTTCGCCGGTGGTCATCCGATCCAGTACAGCGTAAACGATGTCATAAATCTGCTGGGCATCTTTGCCGGGAAGGTCAAGGTCGAGGGTGAACGTCACTTTGCCGTCGACCTCGGGCACGGCACCTGCAAGATATTTTGGGTTGGTGGCAGACTTGTCTTTCTCGAAGAGCGATTTGCGTTGTTGTGACTCAGTCTTCTGAGGTGCCTCCCACTGGCTTTGTGCCATCGAGATGACGGGCAGGAAAAGCAACGAAAGTATAAATAGTTTCTTCATAATGCTACACATTTTGATTGTTATTTTTGCTGATTTGTGCTGCAAAATTAATAAAAAATCTCAGATTAAGCACCAATTATGAAATATTTAACGGAAAAAGTTTTGATATTCGCCCGTCTTTTGCTATCTTTGCACGTGAAAGAAAATATTTCCTTCGAGTATTTAACTTTAAATATAAATCTTTTATGTCACAAATCAAAGGACGTATCTCTCAGGTTATTGGACCGGTGATCGACGTTTATTTCGACACCAAGGGACAAGAGGCTGAGAAAGTACTACCCAGAATTTATGATGCCTTGAAAGTGAAAAGACCCAATGGCGGCGATCTCGTCATTGAGGTTCAGCAGCACATTGGCGAGGACACAGTTCGTTGCGTGGCAATGGACAACACCGACGGATTGCAACGTGGTCTGGAGGTGGAAGCCACTGGTTCGGCCATCACGATGCCGGCAGGCGATCAGATCAAGGGTAGAATGCTGAATGTTATTGGACAGCCTATCGATGGCATGGAGCAGCTCGACATGAAGGGCGCTTACCCCATCCACCGCGAGGCTCCCAAGTTTGAAGAACTGTCGACCCGCAAGGAAATCCTTGCAACAGGCATCAAGGTCATCGACCTGCTTGAGCCCTACATGAAGGGTGGTAAGATTGGTCTGTTCGGAGGTGCCGGCGTGGGTAAGACGGTGCTGATCATGGAGCTCATCAACAACATTGCCAAAGGCCATAACGGCTACTCGGTGTTTGCTGGTGTGGGCGAACGCACTCGTGAGGGTAACGACCTGATTCGCGAAATGATTGAGTCAGGCGTTGTCCGATATGGAAAGAAATTCCAGGAAGCTATGGAAGAAGGCAAGTGGGACCTCTCGCTCGTTGACCCCGAGGAGCTCAAGAAGAGCCAGGCCACACTGGTCTACGGCCAGATGAATGAACCGCCGGGCGCACGTGCCTCGGTTGCCCTTTCGGGACTGACCGTTGCCGAGGGATTCCGCGACAATGGTGGAAAAGACGGCGCTGCTGCCGACATTCTTTTCTTCATCGACAACATCTTCCGCTTTACCCAGGCTGGCTCAGAGGTTTCCGCCCTGCTGGGACGTATGCCTTCGGCCGTGGGCTATCAGCCGACGTTGGCTTCTGAGATGGGATCGATGCAGGAGCGCATCACTTCGACGAAGACGGGTTCCATCACGTCAGTACAGGCTGTCTATGTGCCTGCCGATGACCTGACTGACCCTGCACCTGCAACGACCTTCACACACCTGGATGCCACCACGGTGCTTTCCCGTAAAATCACCGAGCTGGGCATTTATCCTGCCGTTGACCCGCTGGGAAGTACGTCGCGAATCCTCGATCCGCTCATCGTGGGCAAGGACCATTACGACTGTGCTCAGCGCGTGAAGCAGATCCTCCAGCGCTACCAGGAACTTCAGGACATCATCGCCATTCTCGGTATGGACGAACTCTCCGACGAGGACAAGCTGACAGTGAACCGTGCACGTCGTGTGCAACGCTTCCTCTCCCAGCCGTTCTCAGTGGCCGAGCAGTTCACGGGCGTTCCTGGCGTCATGGTTTCCATAGAAGACACAATCAAGGGCTTCAACATGATTCTCGACGGAGAGGTCGACGACCTGCCCGAACAGGCATTCCTCAACGTGGGCACCATCGAACAAGCCATCGAGAAGGGTAAGAAGCTCATGGAGGCTGCAAAGGGATAACATCGGGTATCACATCGAAACCAATCAAATAAAAATCGAAACATTACCAAGATGTTAAAACTAAAGATCGTTTCACCTGAACGTGTGGAGTTCGACGGTGAGGTTCAGCAAGTGATAGTGCCCGGTACGCTCGGACGCTTTGAGATCCTCACAGACCATGCTCCCATCATCTCCTCACTCGAAAAAGGAGTCGTCAGCTATACGGTTTCCGGCGGTGAGCCGGTTGAACTGGAAGTCATGGGCGGCTTTGTCGAAGTGCAGAAGAATCAGGTCAGTGTGTGTGTGGAATTAAATGAAATCACGTAAAGCGGTTTCCTCAGATGATCATGGAGAATAATATTGACAAACTCTGCAAGCGCTATCTGCGTCAGGAACTGCTACTGGCTGTGGCACTCTTCCTGATAGGACTGATGATCATGCGTGTCTGGTATCTTGACGAGATGCTCTGGCCGCTCGTTGTCAGCACAGCCTTCTGCTTGGTGGTCAGCAACGTCATTGGCTTGTTGTGGAGGCGTATCGCCAAGAACTCTCCCGACAACCTGCCCACGTTCTTCACGGCCACTTCAGGGTTCCGTATGCTGCTGGCACTTGCCGTCATGTTTGTCTATTACCTCGTGGTCGGACGCGACGCAATGCTAACGTTCGTGCTGGTGTTCATGGTGTTTTATTTCGCATCGCTCATACACCACTCGGCGTTCTTTGCACGCGTTTCCAACCGTTCGTGATATAAAAAATTACACATTTATCTTTTAGAATGAATAAACTGAAGTCAATATTGCTGATGATGGTGGCGCTGATGCTGCCCCTGCAGATCTTCGCCGATGACTCCGCCGAGGCTAAGGAAGGCGAGCAACTCAATATTCCCGAGATTGTGCTCGAACACCTCTCTGACTCCTATGAGTGGCACATCGCATCCTACAAGGGCAAGCACCTCAGCATTCCGCTTCCCATTATCGTGCGTAGTGAAAATACCGGCAAGTGGCACTTCTGCACGGCTCACAACCTGCCCGAGCCCTTCTTCTTCAGTGAAGAGCACCACGGAAAGATTTATGAGCACATGCAGGACGGGTCGGTCAAACGGCCCATTGATTTGAGCATCACCAAGGCGGTGGCCCAGATATGGATTGTCGTGGCCATCCTCATCGTGGTGTTCCTCTCATGTGCCCGCTGGTATAAGAAACACGACGAGAAGGACGACGCACCGGGTGGCTTCGTCGGACTGATGGAAATGTTCGTGATGATGGTCAACGACGACATCATCAAACCCGCCATCGGCGAGAAGCATTACAAGCCCTATGCGCCCTACCTGCTCACCGTCTTCTTCTTCATCTTCACTACTAACGTGATTGGCCTCGTCCCGATCTTCCCCGGCGGTGCCAATGTGACGGGCAACATCAACATAACCTTCTTCCTGGCTCTTTGTACGATGCTTGTCATCAACATCTTCGCCAACAAGGAATACTGGAAGGAAATCTTCTGGCCCGATGTGCCCTTGTTCCTCAAGGCATATCCCGTGCCGGTGATGCCCGTCATCGAACTCTTCGGAGTGTTCACGAAGCCCTTCGCGCTGATGATCCGTCTTTTTGCCAACATGATGGCAGGCCACGCCGTGATCCTGAGTTTCACGTGCGTGATCTTCCTCGGATGGACCATGGGCGTGGGCTACGGCCTCGGACTGAATCTGTTCAGCATCATTATGCTCCTCTTCATGTATGCATTGGAGGCGCTGGTGGCATTCATCCAGGCTTACGTGTTCACGATGCTTAGCGCTGTGTTCATTGGACTGGCTCACAAGGAACACGGCGAAGAATAATCCCCAATACCTCACAAAAGTTGGGGGCTCAGAGCCAAACATTACATCAACAAACAGAGAACAATAAACATTATTAATTAAATAAAAACATTCAAAAACTATGATGATTTCATTATTACTGGCCGAAGGTCTGGCACAGCTGGGCTGCGGTCTCGGAGCAGGTATCGCAACAATTGGTGCAGGTATGGGTATTGGTAAGATTGGCGGCAGCGCCATGGACGCTATCGCACGTCAGCCCGATGCTACTGGTAAGATCCAGTCGAACATGATTCTGACATCGGCTTTCGTTGAGGGTTGCGCCCTCTTCGCCATCGCCGCTTGCGCATTCCTTATTAAGTAATCACGACAATTCTATTTCTAATGGATTTCACTAAATTGCCATCAATCCTCACGCCCGACCTCGGACTGCTGTTCTGGATGCTCCTGGCGTTTCTGGTGGTCTTCTTTGTTCTCGTCAAATATGGTTTCCCCGCTATTGTCAACATGGTTGAAGGGCGCAAACAGTACATCGACGAGAGCCTCAAGAAGGCCCACGAAGCCTCAGAGCGGCTACAGAACATCAAGCAAGAGGGGGAGGCCATCCTTCAGGAAGCTCGCGACCGTCAGGCTCAGATACTGAAAGAGGCCACCGAGACGCGTGACGCCATCGTTCAGAAGGCTCAGGAGCAGGCAAGAAACGAAGGGGCACGTCTTCTCTCCGAAGCCAAGGCCGAGATTGAGGGCGAGAAGCAACAGGCCATCCGCGACATTCGCGAGCAGGTTGCCGACCTCTCCGTTCAGATTGCTGAGAAGGTGCTCAGAGAAAAACTCTCCACCGATGCCGAGCAGATGAACATGATTGAAAGATTGTTGGATGATGTGACAGCCGCTAAATGATCTGGCTATGGATATAGGAGTAATATCGGTACGTTATGCCCGGGCTCTACTCAAGAGCGCTACCGAGCAGAAACTCGAAACCGACGTCTATCGCGACATGCAGACGTTGGCTGAAAGTTACGTCCGTGTGCCTCAGCTGAGGTTGACGATAGAGAATCCTATGCTTGCCAAGGAAACGAAGAAGCAACTCCTCGAAACAGCCTGTGGACAAAACGCCACCGAGCTTTCGCGCCGCTTCGTATCTCTGGTCTTGCAAGAAGACCGCGAGAATATCCTGCAATTCATGGCCAATTCGTACGTAACGCTCTATAGGCAACAGAAAAACGTCATCCGCGGGCGACTCATCACTGCCACTGCCGTTTCTGACGACACCGTTCAGAAAATGCGGCAGATGGTAGCGAGTAGAACTAACGGGAATGTGGAGTTTCAAACCGAGGTGAACCCCGACATTATCGGAGGCTTCATCCTTGAGTACGACACCTATCGTCTCGACGAAAGTGTAAAGAGCAAACTCAACAAGATTCTCACACAACTTAAAAAGTAAGAAGTTTACAATCATTGTAAATCAGTAATCAGCAAACAAGAATTATGTCAGATAAAATCAAACCAAGCGAAGTCAGCGAAGTGCTTATTCAGCAATTACGCGGCATCAGCGACCAGGAGAACTACGACGAGGTGGGCACCGTGCTTACAGTGAGCGACGGTGTGGCTCGTCTCTATGGACTCCGGAATGCTGAAGCCAACGAGTTGCTTGAATTTGAAAACGGAACAATGGCTATCGTGATGAACCTAGAAGAAGACAACGTTGGTTGTGTCCTTCTCGGTCCTACGGCTGGCATCAAGGAAGGACAGGTTGTCAAGCGTACCCATCGTATCGCCTCCATCCGCGTAAACGACAATATGCTCGGGCGTGTCATCAATCCGCTCGGACAAGCTATTGACGGACGCGGTGACATTGACCTCTCTGAATCCTTCGAAATGCCGCTTGACCGCAAGGCGCCAGGTGTGATCTACCGTCAGCCGGTGAAAGAGCCTCTGCAGACAGGTCTGAAGGCTGTCGACTCGATGATTCCTATCGGACGCGGGCAGCGTGAGCTCATCATCGGCGACCGTCAGACGGGTAAGACTGCCATCGCTGTCGACACCATCATCAATCAGAAGAGTTTCTATGAGGCTGGCAAACCAGTCTATTGCATCTACGTGGCTATCGGACAGAAAGCTTCCACCGTTGCTGCCCTCGTGCAGACGCTGAAGGAGCATGGTGCCCTGCCGTACACGATCATCGTCAGCGCAACAGCTGCCGATCCTGCTGCCATGCAGTACTATGCACCCTTCGCAGGTGCTGCCATTGGCGAGTATTTCCGCGATCGTGGCCATGCAGCCCTCGTTGTCTACGACGATCTCTCTAAGCAGGCTGTTGCCTATCGTGAGGTGTCGCTGATTCTGCGTCGTCCTTCTGGACGTGAGGCATACCCCGGTGACGTGTTCTACCTCCACAGCCGCCTGCTTGAGCGTGCTGCAAAGATCAACGAGCAGCAGGAAGTAGCCGAGCAGATGAACGACCTGCCTGAGTGCATGAAAGGACATGTGCGTGGTGGTGGTTCACTCACTGCTCTGCCAATCATCGAGACGCAGGCTGGCGACGTGTCGGCTTACATTCCTACGAACGTGATCTCCATCACTGACGGCCAGATTTATCTTGAGTCTGACCTCTTCAACCAAGGCTTCCGTCCGGCTATCAATGTCGGTATCTCGGTGAGCCGTGTCGGTGGTTCGGCTCAGATCAAGTCCATGAAGAAAGTGGCTGGTACTTTGAAAATCGATCAGGCACAATATCGCGAGCTCGAGGCATTCTCGAAGTTCTCATCCGACATGGATGCCGTCACTGCCATGACCCTCGACCGCGGCCGTAAGAACAACCAGCTGCTCATTCAGCCTCAGTACAGTCCTATGCCCGTAGGCGAGCAGATCGCCATTCTTTACTGCGGCGTTCACGGTCTGATGCGCAACGTGCCTATTGACAAGGTTCGCGAGTGTCAGGACACCTTCCTTGAGAAGATGCGCAACACGCGCCCTGAGGTCATCCAGACTCTTGCCTCCGGTAAGATTGACGAAGCCACGACACAGGCCATTGAGACCGTCATGGAAGACATTGCAGGAACCTACAACTAATAATTGCAATTTCACCAGATGCCTAGTCTTAAAGAAATCAAAGGCCGCATAGCGTCGGTCAATAGCACACGAAAAATCACGAGCGCCATGAAGATGGTCGCTTCCTCAAAGCTGCATCATGCGCAGGTGATGATTGAGAACATGCTCCCCTATGAGACCATGCTCGAACACATCCTGAAGTCGTTCCTGGCAGCTGAAGCCGAGGCACAGTCTGTCTTCGACGCCGAAAGGCCTGTCAAGCGCATTGCATTCGTGGTTTATGCTTCAAACAGCAGCCTGTGTGGAGGATTCAATGCCAACGTCATCAGGCTCATGCAGCAGGCTGTTGCCGAATACGAGCATTTGGGCAAGGAAAACATCATCGTCTATCCTATTGGGCGCAAGGTCGCAGAAAAAGTCAATAAACTTGGTCTTCCCTCCGGAGGCGACTTTACGGCTCTCGCCGACAAGCCCAATGTACAGGGATGCATCGACCTCGCCGTCGAACTCGGAAGAAAGTTCGTTCAAGGTGAAATCGACCGCGTCGAAATGATTTATCACCATTTCAAGAGCGCCGGGTCACAGATTCTCACCCGAAAGACCTTCCTCCCCATCGACATCTCCGAGGAACTTGCAGCCGACAAAGAACGTGATCTCTCGACCGTTCTCGTTACCCGCGAGGCTCAGGAGTACCTGAAGAAACGTGGCGAGCGCGATGAGGCGCGAGAGAAAGAGGATGTCAAGCCGCTAAATGACAATTTCATCGTAGAACCTGACATGAACACCGTCCTTGAGCGACTCATTCCAAAACTTGCCCACCTCATGCTCTATACAGCCTTGCTCGATAGCAACGCATCAGAACATGCAGCCCGCATGGTGGCCATGCAAACCGCAACCGACAATGCCGACGAGCTGCTCCGTGAGCTCAACTTGCAATACAACAAGAGCCGCCAGCAAGCAATCACCAATGAATTGCTCGACATCGTCGGCGGTAGTGTCAACAACTGATCCACCTGCACATTTCCAACCAAAAGAGAAGCATCTCCCCAAGCGAGATGCTTCTTTTTTTCGTAATCGTATGCAATACCAAAATCAGGAAAAACAGACATTACAACGAGCCAATCTTGAAAAAACTTAGGGACATATTCTACATAGTTTCCTAATTTTTTGTAACTTTGTAGGCAGATATGCAGAAACTCATCACCATCCTCGGCCCTACGGCCTGCGGCAAGACGTCGTTGGCTGTGGCATTGGCCTACAGCCTGCACATGGAAGGGCAGGAGGCAGAAATCTTGAGCGGCGACTCACGGCAGGTGTATCGCGGTATGACTATTGGTACAGGAAAGGATCTTGGCGACTACACAGTTGGGGGCTACAACGTGCCTTATCACTTGATTGACATCTGTGAGCCCGGCACAAAGTACAACCTCTTCCAATACCAACAAGACTTCCACAAGGCCTACAACGAAGTGCGGGGTAGGGGAGCACTGCCCATCCTCTGTGGCGGAACGGGGCTCTACATCGAATCGGTGCTGAAGGGCTACCAACTCTCTCCTGTTCCTCAGAACCAGCCTCTGCGCGACAAGCTAGAGGGCCGCTCGCTGGAGGAACTCACAACGATGCTCCGTCAATTAAAACGGCAAACGGGCTCTAACATGCATAACACGACAGACGTTGACACAGCTCAACGCGCCATTCGTGCCATCGAGATTGAAACCTACAACCTTGAGCACCCTACGGAATTGCGCACGTTGCCCGCAGTTCCCAGTATCATTATAGGTGTAAACATTGACCGCGAGTTACGTCGCGAAAAGATCACACAACGGCTGCGCCAGCGACTCGATGAAGGTATGGTCGACGAGATTCGCTCGTTGCTTAAAAGCGGCATTTCGGCAGAAGACTTAATGTACTATGGGCTAGAGTATAAGTTCATCACAGAGTTCGTCATCGGCCAGACCACCTACGAAGAGATGTTCCGCCAGCTGGAAATTGCCATTCACCAGTTTGCCAAGCGCCAAATGACTTGGTTCCGGGGCATGGAGCGGCGCGGATTCACCATTCATTGGGTTGACGCCCAACTGCCAATGGAGCAGAAGGTTGAGTTTGTAAGGCA
>ODAI013247762.1_pt1 | contig 12456 bp, 11 predicted proteins | sample 1539321 | NCBI WGS metagenome assembly ODAI01 (sample SAMN02144231, study PRJEB22623) | gut metagenome | biome: sheep rumen | host: Ovis aries | place: New Zealand
CCGCTCTTTTTATGGCGGTTCGCCCGCTCTGCCCGCTCGATGTTGCGCAGAGCCAGATAGGCCGTCATGTCCTTATAGCCCTCGGCGTTATACATGTCACGGTTGCCGGTTTTGCGTTTGTTATAGTCTCTCTGCCTCATTCGCCGCTCCTTTCCATCCGGTCGGGAGCTTCCGTGAAGCATTCCTCAAACGCCGTGGGAACGAAGGCGTGCGCCGGCTTTGATGCCTTGCTGCGGTCATCAAAGTTCCCCTCCAGGACCTTGGAAAAATTGTTGGGCCTGACAAGCCACTCGAAGGTGATAACCCAATTCTTTCCGTTCTGACCCCGGAGGAAGGGGCTCTGCCGGACCTTCTCTATCGCTTCCAGAACCGTCCCCACACCATATTCCCGGATTCTGGCCCGCAGCATGCGGCCTCTCCGGGAGGTTCCGTCCAGACGCACAAGCTGCTGCAAACCGAGTGTATTCCAGCAATTCATAACACGTCGGATGTCTTCCATCCGACATACAGTGTCTTCAGACACTGTTAAATATTCTATCTCTGGATCTATCTCTAACTCTATCTCTTTCTCTATCTCTGTGTTACATTGTGCACTGCTGTTGTTACATTGTTCATCAGCACTGTTACAATGTAACATTTCGGCACGTTTTCTCTCCCTCTGGCGCCTGACACGCCGGGCATTTCCGGTCTCGCTGCCCGTATTCTCCACCGCATAGGGGAAGAAAAACTGCTTCTCCTCTTTTCTCTCCGCCAGCCCCACATTCTGCAGGTATGCGAGTAGGGTACGCACGGTATCAGCATCCTCGTCCAGCTCCAGAGCAAGCTCCTCCTCAAAGGAAGGCTCCAGCGCAGTATAGACAATGACACCTTCGTTTTTCATTGCAATCAGCTGAAGCTTCAGATAAAGAATGACCAGGGTGTCTCCCCGCTCCATCTTCCTCAACTTCTTGATGCGCTTGCTGAGGAAAAAATCATCCTTCAGCTTGAGCCAGTAGTATCGTTTGCAGTCTGCCATACATTGCTCCTTTCACGGTGCTCACCGCAGCAGCCCGGACTGCTGTGATGAGCACATTTTTATATTTGAAAGGCTTTCGGCGCCGGCCTTTGAACGATAATAATTCTATCTCTTTTCATCCGAAATGTCTGTGACGCATAAGGCCCATTTCTGTGACGTAAACGTCACAAATATCCTGTTAACCTGTACCTGACCTTACAAAAGGCGTAACGCGGGAGGATCCCCATCTGCTACAACTTTTTTTCATAAAACAGTCCCTTTCTCTTGCAATAAACGCAGATTTCATGTATAATCAGATCAGGATTGTTCCAAAAATAACCGCAAAGGAGAAAGACTATGAAAAGATGGATTCCGATTTTGGTTATCATCGCAATGTTCCTGTCCTTCGCAGGGATGGGCGCATATGCGGAAGACTATGCGTATGGGAAGGATGTTGTTATCACAGGGAAAGCCACCGGGCTGGGGGAAGCGGATGCGTGGATCAACGATTCCTCCGCTGAAGTGAAGATAGACACCGGTTGGGAGAGCGGCGCAGCTTTTGACGCGAACGTTGTGCTCCGGGGCGGAGAGCCTATCCACGCTGTTATCTACGCAGATGATGAGGGTATTTACTTCGCATTCCCGGAGGCGACGGAAGAAAAGTATTTCATCAGCTTCGAGACAATCAGCGCCATGGGAGGTGAACTCGGCCTCGGCGTGCAGGGCACACAGGAAGCTGCAGGCGCGATAAGCAGCCTGAGCGGTCTGGGAGAGATCATCTTCGGAATTCAGAACGACAGCAACACCACACAAAGAACAGAGGACTATGCCCTTCCCGGCCTGGGAGAGACTGTGCCGGGATGCACGGTTACTGCCTGCACACCCACAAAGGAGGAATGGAGCCAGACAATCACGGCACTGGTGGAAGAACTGAAGGGTAATGAGGAGCTGATGGGGCTGCTGGAAGCCGGCGTAAAACAGAGCTATGCAGCGGCTGCAGGCAGCCAAAGCATGAGCGAGGAGGAATACACCGCCTCCGTCATGCAGAGCATTGAGCAGGGGCTGGATTCCCTGGCAGCGAGCGCAGACAGCTATGCAGAGATGCTGACCGGCACCACGATTGAGACAGCACGGAGCAGTGCAGGTGTTGTGGCTGTGAAGGGAATACTGGATGACGGCACGGGCTTCGGCTATGAGGGGCTCGGCTCCCTGTCTGACAGCAGGCGGGATGCACTGGTGATGTATGCCTCCGGTGAGGGCACAGTGGTTGCCATGAACACCGTAAGCATGACGGAAAGCGGCATCAGCGGCAGACTTTCAATTGATATGCTGGATGCATATCTGACCTATACCATGGGCGATGGGTCGCCATACTTTGAGCTTCGCGGAGGGATCGGCGAAGCCACCGGATTTTCTCTGACGGTGACGGACGACGCGGAGGGCATGCTGGTGATCTTCGGGTTTGATGCCTATGATGCCGTGAACAAAACGGATCAGGCTATGGAAATCCGTGCGGTGATCCGCGACAGCGGAGAAGAGGTCTTCCTGCCGGAGGGCGACTGGACGGAACTGCAGACAACGGAAGAGATTCAGGAAGTATTCCGGAGCAGCATTATCCCATATATCCAGGCGAGAGCCTGAGTCATGCCATACCTGCTCACGGGTTTAAGCCGCTGACGGAAGAGTGCTGGCATTTCACACTGGAAAATGACGAGGAGAAAGACTATGAAAAAATGGCTTCTATGCGCCCTCATACTCCTGCTCATATTGTCTGCAGGAGCACCTGCCTTTGCAGAAACAACCCTTTACAGCGCTTATATCTCATGTGATGACGACGGACTGCCGGAATACTGGCTCGACTTCACAGGAACCGTTGCAGACAACCTTGTGCTCCATTGCTACTCCCTCTCCGATTCCTGGTATGAGACCTGTTACATTCTTGATTTCAACGCTGCAGTCGCAAACTCCCATCAGGACACATACCGGATCGAAAACATCTATGATGCTCATGGATTTGATGTTTCAAACCGGTTTAAGACCGTCTCCCTCGCCATCAGCGAAGGTTCTGTCAGTCTCTATATTGAGCGAAATCCGGAGGCACCGACAGGCGGCCCGGAGGATGGGCTCTATGAAATGATTCCTGCCACTGCAGGAGTGGTCTACGAATACCGGGAAGGTGAAACGCTCAGGAACTGGCTTGTCCTGAATGCCGGGAACGCAGAGCTGTACTTTTCAGACGGAACAGTCTGGTATATGGAACCGGAACAAGGTGAAGGCAACACCGTGAATGTGAAAAGGATTGTTTCCCGTGCCGGAGAAACCGTGCCTTTCCGACGCTTTACGATTTCCTACGTTCAGGGTTCCATGCTGCTTGATGCGGATGCTGACACCGCATTTTCGGGAACATTTCTCTTCAACCCGCGGGTGTTTCTGCAAAGAAATGATTGCGGCGAAAAAGAACTTGGCCGGATGGCGCAGATGTATTATTTCAGACACAACAGTTTCTATCCTCCCGAAGCGGATGTGAAGGCTAACGGAGACGGAACATTTTCCGTTCATCTGTATGAGATCGTAAACAACGGAGACGGAACCTACCACACGGCTACCTCAGCCTGGTACACGGTCGATGCATCGGGGACCGGCACAGATGACATTTTCGGCACTCCGGTCAACCTTCAGTTCTGAAAGCAATGAAAAAATTCATAACGATCCTTCAAGCCGCCCTTCTGCTGCTGATCATCGCTTCCGTCCCCGCATCCGCCTCCGGGAGAGATCTGACGATTATCGGCAGTCCTGCTATAAGCGGTGAAGTGACTGTCACGCTGGAAAAGGCCACTGCTGTGAAGAAAACAAATCCCGAACGCTATGAATACTCGTTCAGCGGGAGCATAGAAAACAATTCCGATGAAGGCATCATGCAGGTGATCTACACTTTCGCTCTGGCGGATGCGAACGGGGATGAGTTCCGGTCATTCGGAGAAGTATATGACGGGGAGGACGAAGCAATCCCGCCTCACACGGCAATCCGGTTCTCTCATGACGGAATAAAATGGGGAGCTCAGTCCGTTCCCTCCAGCGTAAAGGTCGGCATATCTTCCATTAAAACAGAAAGCGAGCTTCCTCCTGCAACTGTTCCTCACGCGGGAGATTTTCTGTACCGGGCCCTTGGGGATGAAAAGCTTGGGAGAATAAGGGAAACCCCTCCGGCAGAGCTATTGTTCCATATAGACCAGGGAGGATACGGACGCACTGCCACATTTCAGAAAGGCAGTCAGCTGGACAGAGCAGTTGAGCTGCTCTGTGATGTCACAATCGGTGAGGCACCGGGGGCGATGGTCACAGACAACTATAACTGGATCCATCTGAAATGGGAGGATGGATCTGAAACCCATATCAGCCTGAATCTGTTCAGCCTTGAATACTATATTCATTCAATCCCGCACAGTTATCAGCTGGAGCATCTTGACGCGTTCTGGGACTATTGTTCCGGATTCCTCGCGGATGACGAGTGATGGGTGTCAAGAGATCCCCTTGACACCCCACGGGAAAATCAAATCATTTTTCTTTTTTGAAAGGAGAAGCCATGAAAGCAATCAGCCGTATTTATTGCTCCGCTCTGGTTGTTGTGTACCTTTTCAGCCTTGGAGGTAACGTATTCGCAGCGGATCCGCAGTATCAGATCACGCAGGAGTTTGTTGATTTTATTTCTCAGGCAGACGGAGTAACCGTCACCATTCAGGACCCCATCACCGCCTCCGACGGGGAATATGATGTCGTTCGTATCCGCTATGCAGGTGACCTCTCGAAATATGCCAGCAACGTCTCCGCCCTCTTCCCGGCGGACGGCTCTTCCGTCCAGCTGATGATGTACAACCTCATTCACTTCAGTGCTGACGACCTGGATGCCGTCCTGGCGGCAGTGAACGATGTTAATGCCCGCAGCACCGGTGTGAAGTTTTATGCCGACCTGAGCGATAACTCCGTAACCGCGGAGTATTACCAGCTCCTTCCGGAAGAGGGCGGAGTAGAACTCGCCACGCACGCATTCGGTTTTATGATCGGTCTGACAGACTCTGTCTATGAGGAGCTGGCGGAATACGCCCAATAATAAACTGTTTCTGATCATTCAGGCCACCCGTCATCCCGGGTGGCCTTTTTTCGGCAAAAGCTGCGCGGAAAATCTGCGCAGCCGTTTCTGTTTGCAGGTATTCATTTTCCAATCTCAGCAGGAGCGTCCGGTATCCCTGATTTGTTCATTTTTTGAATAAACTTCATGATTCTTTCACATTTATCTGATATAATTATTCAAAAAACGATGTCAGGAGAACCGGCTCCCCGGCAACAATTATCTGACTCGGTAAATGTGAAAATGAACTATGGGAATGCTGAAAAACTTTGAGCAGAGCTGCATGCATTCTGCGGATAATGCTCAGAAAAGACTGTTATCCATCCTGAAGGATAATGCGGATACAGAGTATGGGAAAAAATATCATTTTTCAGAGGTCAGCTCCATAGCTGACTATAAGAAGCAGGTTCCTTTTACCACCTTTGATGATTATGAGAAGCTTGTGGACAAAATGATGTGCGGAAAGAAGAACGTGCTGACAACCTATCCGATTTCTTTCTACGCCCATACTTCCGGAACCCTGGGCGCCTCAAAGCATATTCCATTCACGGAGAGAGCTGCGGATATCGTCCGTTCTTACGCTTCCATTGCAGCTGAAGCTTATGTCGAGTACCTTTCCGGAAATCCGCCGCGGATACCCGCTGACCCGAAAGTACTTTACCTTGCCACAGCCAGAGAAGACCGTGCACCGGATGGAACGCAGATCTCCAATTTCAGCGGCAAATTCATGCTGGAAAACAAGGAAGCCCTTCAGAAGATTGCGGTAAAGGCCGAATTAATCTTCAGCGACGAGCAGATGGACCTGCCGTACCTGTTTGCTTTCTATGCGCTCAGGGAAAAAGAACTGATCAGCATCCGCGCCCCTTTTATGGCAGCGGTCAGTGACTTTTTTTGCTATATTGAAAAGCACTGGGAAGAGCTGTGCCGGGATATCGAAGAAGGGGTACTGCGACCGGACGACCGTACATCCTCTGCGTTGAAAGATGTCAGAAGCTTCGGAGTATTATGCCCGGTACAGGAAGGAAAAGAAGCTGGGATATCTGGAAGTGATACTTCTCCAGCCACAGACTTTTGCTCTGTACAGGGATATCCGGGTTTGGAACGGGGCAAGCCCCAATCAATTAAAACCGATTCATGTAATCAGCGATTCAAAGACAGAAGCGTTTTTCAGGGGCCTGAAGGCTTGAAATTGACATCTGATGCACGGTCTCGCAATCTCCGTTGCCCAACCTGAATGAATTCTAAAAAAGGGGCGGTTCCCGCAACCGCCCCTGCGTTTTTTCCGGTTTGACATCTCCACCCAAAAGCCATATAATATAATAGTGCTGATAGCAGATCATGAAGGAGGGCGATGACATGGAGAGAAAACTACCGATCGGCGTTCAGAGCTTTGAAAGCCTGATAACAGACGGCTTTCTCTATGTGGATAAAACAGAATATATCTACAACCTTGTCCATTCCGGCAAACAATATTTTCTCAGTCGCCCGCGCCGATTCGGCAAGAGCCTTCTCCTTTCCACGATGAAAGCCTACTGGGAGGGAAAGCGTGAGCTTTTCCGCGGCCTCGCCATAGAAAAGCTGGAAGCGGACAACCCGGATGCCTGGCAGCCCTATCCCGTCTTTTATTTTGACTTCAACGGCAGGAACTATCACGAGACCCCGCTGGAGGATGTTCTTTCTTCCCTGCTTCGTGATTGGGAAGCCGTCTACGGCACGAACGATCACCCTGCCTCCATCGGGGAGCGCTTTGAAAAGCTGCTGATGCGTGCAGCTGCCCAAACCGGCAGGAAGTGCGTCGTGCTTGTGGATGAATATGACAAACCCCTCCTGGAGACCATGGAGAATGCCTCCCGGGAGGAGCATAATAAAACGGTCTTCAAATCCTTCTTCAGCGTCCTGAAAAAAGCGGATGCCTGTTTGCAGTTTGTGTTCATCACCGGCGTCACAAAGTTCAGCAAGGTCAGTATCTTCAGCGATCTCAACCAACTCCGTGACATCTCCATGAGCCTGGATTATGCCGAACTTTGCGGTATAACGAAAGTTGAGCTTCAGGAATACTTCTCACCGGAAATCAGAGCACTGGCAGATGCGCAGGGGATGACAGTTGAAGCGTGCCTGGAAGAACTGAGAAGGACATATGACGGCTACCATTTCCACCCGAAAGCGTCAGGTGTCTACAATCCCTTCAGTCTTCTCAATGCCTTTGCGGATAAAGACTTCGGCGCTTACTGGTTCGCCACCGGCACACCCACATCCCTGGTCAGGAGGATCAGGGCAACGGGTTTTGAGATTCAGAAGTTCACAGACCGCACCCTGTATGCCGACGCAGCCTCCCTCTCCGATTACCGTGCCGATAACCCGGACCTCACCCCGCTGCTCTATCAGACCGGCTATCTGACCATTCTGGATTATGATGAGCGCAGAAAACGCTACACCCTCGGCTTTCCGAACGAGGAGGTTCAGTACGGCTTTCTGAAGAGTCTGATGCCGGTCTACACACCTGCATCCGTTGCCGGCACTGGTGTTGATATCTACACGCTGGATGACTATATTGAGTCCGGCAACACGGACGGCGTCAGAGACATCCTTACAGCACTCTTTGCAAGCATACCTTATACCGCCGGCGACAGGCCCTTTGAGCATTACTTCCAGGCGGTCATCTATCTTGTCTTCACCCTGCTGGGGAAGTTCTGCCAGTGTGAGATGCACACTTACACCGGGCGTATTGACTGCAGCGTGCAGACGCAAGACTATATCTACCTCTTCGAGTTCAAGCGGGATAGCTCTGCAGCGGAAGCCCTTGCCCAGATCAACTCCAAAGAGTATTCCCTCCCTTTCATCGCCGATTCCCGCACGCTCTATAAGATAGGCGTGTCCTTCGATTCCGAATCGAGAAAGCTCACAGACTGGGCAGTTGACACTGACGACTGACCTGGCTTTTAAAAACCAACTATGAAAAATTGCGGCTGCGCAGAAAAATCCGCGCAGCTGTTTCTTTTGCCTGCAGCAGGGCAAAGATCCCTGCCGATCACTGACCGTGGCATTGCCGATCATAGTAAAAGAACATCAGTTCATGAATAACAGCCCGGTGCTCCGGCGTAAGGCAGAAGTAGACTTGCGGGATTTCCGCTTCTGATCCGGGTGCCGAAGCGACGCGAGCAAAATTGTCTGAGGCCTCATCCTCCGTTTCTTCCGAATCATCGTCAGGCAGCGGGTCAGGAGCCAGGCCGAGAAGTATATCTGCTGATACTTGAAGATCCTCGCATATTCTTTTCAACGGCTCAGCCTTCATATCCATCTGTCCGGATTCATACCTGCTGATTGTCTCCCTGACGACGTGGACGTGTTCGGCAAGCTTATTCTGTGAATACCCCCATTTCTCTCTGTATTTTTGTAAACGCTTACCGCGTACTATTTTATCATAGTCTGCATCACACAACTTTCCCATCAGCAACTCACCTCCCCGGACAAAAGAAAAATCTGTGTACCTGCAGAAGATGACATATAAAAAATCAGACATTGCCGACTTCGTATTGCCGCAATGCCTGATAAACATTATTCAATTCCGGATCCGGATAGCCACGCTCGCAGGATGAACGAATCATTTACCTGACAGGCAACCGACGCCTGGCGCTTAGACGGCTGGCTGCCGGGAAGCATCCGGCTGCTTTTGCTTTGCCGCGGCGGCCTTCTGCCGCTCCTCCACAATGGCGGCGTACTTTCTCTCCCGTTTTTCCTGCCAGGTCCGTTTTTTCTTCGCCGCAGCCGCCAGACGCGAACAGACAGGGCAGTTCTGCCCCTCCTGCCGGTGGGCGACCGAGGTCTGCCAGCTGTGGCCGAAGGCGCACTGCCACCAGAATTTTGTGTTGCTGCCGGTGATCACATCTCCCGGCGTAACATCCCCGTTATAAAACGGATGCCACTCGGAGACCAGATCGGGGCTGACCGTCTCCAGATCATTAAATCCGGGCAGCAGCCGCCTGTTCATGCAGTAAGGGCAGCCGTTTCCTCTGCTCTCCAATGCTCTTCGATCCGTTCTGATATAGATCTTCGTCTCATAGGAATGCCCTTTGGAGCACAGCCACCAGACACTTCGCTTTTCTCCCGGCCCCACCTGAGATGGCTTCAGGTCGCCGTTTTTCTCTTCATCCCACTGAGCAGCGAGATTGGGAAAGAGGGTTTCAAGATCGTTGAATCCACTCAAGGTTTTCTTGCCGGAGCAATAGGGACACTTATAGCCTTTGCGCCGTCGGTCGGAGATGACCTGCTCAAACTCATGGCCCAGCTCGCACTGCCACCAGACCTTCCGGTTGGCACCGGGGGTAACCTGATCGGGCGTGAGATCGCCGTTTTTTGTCGGGTGCCACTCTCTGGCAAGCTCCGGACACAAAGTCGCCAGATCGTTAAACCCCTTCAGCACCCTCTGCCCGGCGCAGTAGGGGCAGCCCTGGCCGCCGTAAAGCCGCTGATTCAGGTTGGACTGATAAGAGTGGCCTTTGGGGCAGACCCACCAGAAAGGCTTTTTAAACCGGCCTTTGTTTTCCGGTGCGCCGAACGGACCGTTCTTCTCCGCGTCCCACTCAGGCAAAATCTCCCGATAACGTGATTGGACCGCTTCCTTTCTGCTATTTGGTTGTCTGATTTCTTCCGCGTTCATACTCTGTCACCTGAACGTTCCGGCGCTTCTCGCCCGGAGGCGGATTACAGCGCCGCTTCCTCGCCCCCCGCAATGTCTTTTCTCCTCTCCAGCATTTCCAGCTTTTGGTTGAGATAGGCGATTTCATTTTCCAGCTCGGCTATCCGGCGGCTCATGCGGAGGGAATCCTTCCCGAGCGATGCCCTGACCGGGGCTGTTTTGTCAACCTGTTTCCGCCGGTTCGTCTGCCTTGCCATGGCGCAGAGGCCGGCGATTCTGCCCCATCCGAGCAGCTCAGGATCGACCCCTTCTGATTGCAGAATCTCCCAGGCGGTCCGCCCTTTCTCGTATTCCCGGGCAAAGAATTCCTTAAACTCCTGTGTGAAGGTCATATTTTTAGAGTTGACCTTCGCCACAATCGGGAGACGGCGAAGAGCCTCCGCCCTGTCATCCGGGAGAGCCTCCCGCTGCTTCGCCGGCGGTTTCATCTCCGCACCGGACGGAACAGTGGCCTCGTCCGGGAAGGGAACCCCGATCTCCTTCAGCCTCGCGGCGGCAACCCGGTGTATCCGGAGAAGATCCGGATTCTCCGGGTCTTTTTTCAGCTCACCGTCGGCAACCCGGTAAACCCGCATGGCCTGGCCCCCCGTCTTTCCAGCGAGGTGAGATAGCAGAAAACCGCCTGCAGATATCTCTCATAGAGCTCGAAGGACTTTTTGGGCCCGCCGGCCCAGTCCCCCGAGAGATAAAGGCCGGTGTCGTACAGCCGGATCAGCTTTTCCGCCAGGCTCCACTGCTCCACATCAAAGGAAGGAGCGTCGAGAATGGCGGCGCAGAGTGAAATGATTTCCCACACATCCGTCTCCACACCCGGTGCATTCCGCCAGAAATAGGCGCCGCGCATGGAGACAATGCATTCCCCGAGCCCGGGTGAAAGCTGATTCAGATATTCCCGCGTACGGCAGACCAGGGTTTTCAGCCGGGCTTTCGCCCGATGAAGGAATTTCTCCCGATTTGCCACATGCTGCACCGCCATCTCCGCTGCCCAGAGCTGCTCTATGATGGTTTCGGAGCGCACCGGCCGCCCCTCAAGAATCAGGAGCTCCAGCAGACTGAGACCCTTAGGTGAGACTCTCATCATCTCTTCATGGGCAACACCGTCCACAGAGATGACAAATTTCCCCATCATGCGGATATACACTTCAGGGTGGCTGTTCTCCATGTTTCTCTCCTCTTCCTACGGCCGATCTGTGCTTCTCTTTCTCAATACAATCTCATGACTCTGTAGTCTCTGACAATCTTCCCCGTGAGGGCGGCGGAAGGATCATAGGTCACCTGCCTGCCCCCGACCTCTGCGACAACCCAGGCGTGGGGAGAGCCGTCGCCATAGCCGTAGGCGAGCACGGAGGGCACTCCCCGGGAACGCAGCATCGCCACAACAGCGGCGCTGAGATCCTTGCAGACGCCCATCCCGGTCTGCAGGAGCCTGTCAATATCCGGCAGAATCTCATAGTGTTCTCTACCCAGCTTACAGACCGTGATGTAGTCGAACACAAAATGCTTTTCGGCATAACGGCAGATTCGCTTAAACACCGTTTCCGGATTATCGGTATCAGCGCAGAGCTCCTCTGCGATGCGGACAATCTCCGCGTCTGCAGAAAACGACACATGCTCATTGGGCAGCAACCGGTTTTGCAGACTGGCACAGGTAATCTCCACGGTCTCCTCCGCCAGCTTTTTATATGTAGCACCCCGGACCTTCTCATAAAGCGAAAAGGTATAGGGACCGCTGCCGAACCAGAGACGATATTCCTGCCACTCTCCCGCCTGATTCTGATCCTCCGTCAGCACAACATCATTGAAGCTGAGCCGCAGCTTCAGCATGCTCTCCGCGGCCTCTGCCCTGACACGAACAAGCCCCCGGGAAGCCTCTGAAAGATCCAGCTCCAGCTCACTCTCTGCCTGACTCTCTGCCATATCCGGCTCCGGTTCAAACTCTGCCTACGCCACAGCCGGCCAAAGCAAAACCCCCAGCAGGAAAACCAGCACAAACCGCCAGATACAAAACCGCTTTTCACACAACCACATTCCTATACCTGACCGTGAGACATTCCTCCTTATAAACCGCCTGCCGGGAGCATAATCTCTCATAATGCTTGCGGCAGGTTTAATAAAAAGAGAGGCCGATATGCAGAAGCTACCGTATACCGGCCCAAGATGCCTCATTTCCCGTTAATTCTTACCGGCTTTCGATTACCTGTCATCATCGACCTTGCGGCGGGTCACAAGCACAACACCTGCACCGACAACCAGCAGCGCACCGACAACGTAGAAGATCGTGGTACCAATACCACCGGTGCTGGGAAGAACTGCACCTTTGTTGTTTTCAATCTGGTCAAATGTCGTTGTTGTGCTAAATACATTGCCTGTATCCTCAACCAAAGTCAAAGTCTTCGGTGCGTCAAGCAGGTTATAACCATCATTCGTCTTTGTCTCAGTCAGCGTGTAGGTCTTTTCTTTATCCAGACCGCGAATCTTAATAAGGCCGCTTGCATCAGTTACTACCGTAGCAGAACCAGACGCATCCGGAATATAAACTCCATCATCACCCTTCGTAACCTTAAATTCAGCATCTCCCTCTTTCAGGGTAAATTCAACATTTGCAAGCTTGGTGTCTTTGTTTTCGCCATCAACCTTTTC
>ODAI014409086.1_pt1 | contig 12456 bp, 12 predicted proteins | sample 1539321 | NCBI WGS metagenome assembly ODAI01 (sample SAMN02144231, study PRJEB22623) | gut metagenome | biome: sheep rumen | host: Ovis aries | place: New Zealand
CTGTACAATATATGATGGATGTCCAACATAGTCTCCAGATCCCAGAACAGGGACGGACTTTTGACGGGGGAAGGGCGCTTATACATACGTGAAATCTTCTAGTTTTATGGCACAAAGATACAAAAACTTGTTGACATATACAAATAATATCTATGTTATTCTGTTGATAATAAACATGTTAACTAACTATTAAGGGACGACTAGCTAGTGTCGATTATTTAGAATTCTGCAAGCGATTAAAGACAGAGCAAAATGGACAGTAATATTGAGGAGTATCTTAGTACTTGTAAAAACAAGGAAAAGTCGTTGGACGAAACAAATATAAAATACTTTTATGAACGTAAAGTGTCCGTATATCGTTCAAGCACAGTGATGGTAAGCAAGTCATGGGGGGAAACTCTAGTCATTTGTGGAGAAGAACATCATTATGAAGAATTTATATAAAAGAATATTTAAGGTATCTTCCTTCGAAAACTTAATAGTAAGTATATTCGTTATTGGTTATAAGAACATTGGTGAATCAATTGTTGTATTGTTTCGTGATATTTGTGATGGTTCTGAAAAAATAATCATGTCTATGGTTATTGATAGTTATGAGAAAGAGGATTTCAATATGATTAGAAAAGTATTATCAAAATATCATGTTGACAAACTGGATTTTGTATGTTGGACCCATCCCCACTGTGATCATTCTCCTGGTATTGACTCTTTAATAAGGGATATGTTTAATGAGAACATGGTCATTTTTTCTCCTAAATTCTACTATGGTAATCTTATGCCAGATCTGCTTAAATCAGAGAGTTCAAAAACACCTGAGATATTCGATAATATATGGAATCAAGTTAAAGACCATCCCAGTTTCTCAGAAATTTGGAGAACAATATCCGCAAATGGAGACGCCACTCATCCATACCTATTGCAACTTTTAACAGAAGATGGTACCTCATATAAAGATGTTTGCTTCTTTTTCTTAACGCCAATAGGTTCTAGAACAGATGTGTTTGCAACAAAAGGCAAACAATTTGGAAAGCCAAACGAATTATCAGTATCTTTCATCTTGTCGGTTGATGGATATGATTTCTTTTTTGGAGGTGATACGGAAAACGAACATGCTGCTGGTATTAGCAAAGAAATAGTACGAGGTATGCGATGGATAAAAGTTCCACATCATTGTTCTCTGGGGGCTAAGTGTATTGCTGATAGTATTGGACCACAATTTGATTATGCTGCTTCAACAGTATTCAAATCATCTAATCTTCCCCAAGAAGAAATTCAAATTATATACGCAAAAAAAGGGACTCTACACATGACTCAACTTGAAGAGAATGATGAATATCAACCTTTGTATGAATATGGTATTATTCAGTACGATTATCAATTTTCAAATGATGAAACGATAGTTAATATAAATACCTTTGGGAATGCTGGTCAATATTTCGTTAGTAAGACAAGAAGTAGCGATTCTGATGAATGAGTGTTTTGTCCGTTATAGAAAGTTAAATGTGTTAATATTTTGTTCATTATCACCATTTATAGAATCCGCGCAATCACTTTTCTACCATTTTTATCTAAAATCTCTTGATATACAAAAGTTGCAAATTCAATGGCTGTCCTGCTTTGAGTAGTGTTGAGTTCGGCAACTCCCTCACTCGTATTGATTCCTTTGTTTTTAGTGGATCAGGATTGAAAAGCATCGAGATTCCGACTTCTGTCAAGAGTATAGGTGATCATGCTTTCGCTGACTGTGCTTGGCTTGAGCAGATTGTGATTTCCTCCTTTGTTGAAAGCATAGGTGATTATGCTTTTTCTGGATGTGATAGTTTGAGCTGTGTCGAGATACCAAACTCAGTGATTAGTTTAGGCCGTGGGGTATTCGAAAGGTGTATGAGCCTTGATTGTGTGGTGATTCCCAATTCTGTCACTTCCATTGGCAATTCCGTTTTTACAAGTTGTTGGCTGAACGAGATTCATTGGACACCTAATGCCAACATAATCGATGGTTATGAGTCAGGCCTTTGCGGCTCCTATACTTTGCCCATCCTGTATCTTTACAGGAATTCAGAAAACGCTGGGATTCTGGACGATGTGATTTCAAGTCTTGAGGGTGAATTCAAGGAAATCATAGTTGTTGATGGGTCATACAGCAGTTCGGTAAAACGTGTGGAAGAAGAGATTGCGCACAAGGAATCCATCATCTATGACCTTCAAGGCCGTCAGGTGGAGCATCCATCTCGTGGTATCTACATTGTCAATGGTGTAAAGCGGTACATGAAATAGCGCTTATGGGAAGTTGAAAGATGTAGGATATTTGAAGCATTGGCCTCAATCAGTAGTAAAAAGTGCGTTTTTTGCTTGAAATCAACTATTTTAACATTTCATGGAAAGGTTTAACTAATGAAATAGAGTGAGTTCGCTTTTTATTGGCTAATTTTGCCTCGTGAAAGAATTGAGTGTGAAAATAGCATTTGTTTTCCTGCTTCTTATGTCGTGCGTTTCTCATTTACACGCGCAACAGATCCAGATAGAGGACATGGAAGAGCTGACTGGGCCTCCCATCTTCCGTCATGGCATCGGTTATGCCGGTGTGGTGGAATATGAGGGGGAGAAGATACCGTGGTTTGTGCTCAACGATGTCTATATTTTCAAACCTCTGGTTTTCAAGAACAAGAGACAAGTACAGAAATACTACAAATTGGTCAACAACATCAAGAAGGTGTATCCGATAGCAGTTGACATCAAGCGCACCATCGATGCCACAGTGGCTCATCTCGACTCCCTGCCCGACAAGAAAGCCAAGGACGAGTATATGAAGAAGGCAGAAAAGGAACTGAAGGCGAAGTACACGCCTCAGCTGAAGAAGCTCACTTTCGCCCAGGGCAAACTCCTCATTAAGCTTATCGACCGCCAGACAGGCGACACCTCTTATGCGCTCATCAAGCAGTACATCGGTTCGTTCAAGGCTACCTTCTGGAACACCTTCGCCTCGCTTTTCGGAGCCAGCCTGAAGAAAGAGTACGACCCGGAAGTGGACGACCGTCTGACCGAGCGTTGCATCCTGCTGATTGAGGCCGGAGAATTATAGGGGACTATGAATCCGAGTTCCAAACAGAAGATATTGATCCTTGGCGCCTCCTCTGGTATAGGTCATGAGGTGGCCCGACGCTTCATTGAGATGGGGTGGAGTGTTGGTGTGGCAGCTCGTAGGGAAGCGCCCTTGGCGGCACTCAAAGCCCTGGCACCAGAAAGGGTGGAGTATGCGCAGGTGGATGTATTGGCTGAGGATGCTCCAACCCGCCTGCAACGGCTGGCTGAAAGCCTCGGGGGAATCGACATCTATTTCCATTGCTCAGGCATAGGCAGCCAGAACAGGCAACTTGAACTCAGCATTGAGGAAAACACCGTGCGTACCAATGCCGTGGGCTTCACCCGAGTGATGAACTGGGCTTACCATTATTTTGAGCAGAGGGGTGGAGGACATATTGCCGCCATCAGTTCAATAGCAGGTACCAAAGGTTTGGGTCCAGCTCCTTCCTATTCAGCCACCAAGGCATTCCAGAATTGCTATATCGAGGCTTTGGAGCAGTTGGCGCGCCAGCAAAATCTCCATATCCGCTTCACCGATATCCGACCAGGATTTGTGGAAACAGCGCTACTTGGCGACTCGCCCAACTACCCTATGATGATGAGCGCGGCAAAGGTGGCGAGGAGCATCGTCAAGGCCCTGGTCGGAGGCGACGACGTGAAGGTGATTGACTGGCGTTACCAGATTCTGGTGCCTCTCTGGCGCTTGTTGCCGCGATGGATATGGAAGAGGATGCGCCTTTGAACACTTGCCCGAAAACAATCAAAAAAAGCAAAAAAACAGCCCTTTGTCTCGCATAAGTATTATTTTTAGTTAATAATTGTGACGTATTTAGATGAACTAAAGAAAAATTATGTAATTTTGCCATCAAATCTTTTGGACGGGTACCATGACTTGATGTCATCGATGGATTGTTAATGAGTATGAAAAAGCCTTTATGAAAGCAAAACTTCATGTACCGACTGACAGACATTGACCCTGAAGATTATCTATGATAGTGCATTAACTAAATTACGACGAAGAATATGAAACTGAAGAAAACCATTGCTCTTTTGACAGTTATTGCAACTGCTCTTCCTTCCTTCGCACAGCTCGAGGGAACATCGGTTTATGATCGCATCGGTCATGGACAAGACAGCATCAATGCGCTCAACAATCTGAGTCTCTATCAGGAATCCTACAAACTGAAGAACTGGGCTGAGGCTTATGATTCTTGGAAGCAAGTGATGGCCAAGGCTCCGTTGGCTCAGGTGTCGCTCTACACTCAGGGTCCGACTATCCTGCGCAACCTGCTCGGTGCTACCACCGACGCCGCTCAGAAGAAGCAGTATCTCGATGAATTCATGCAGATGTACGACACACGTCTGAAATATATGAACGAGCTCAACTCCTTTGCTTCTGAGAAGATGAAGACCAACAAGGGTGGAGTTCTTTGCCGCAAGGCTTACGACTACGCCACTTACGCTCCAGGTGTTGATCCCGCTTACTCCCTCGACAATGCCTACAACATGTTCACAGAGGGTATCAACCTGGTGAATGACGATCCCTCTCGCGAGGTGGAAGGATTCGTGCTCTACAAGTACTTCGAGGTGTCGTACCAGAAGTACATGGCTGACCAGGTGGGTTTCCACGAGCAGTTCCTCAAGGACTACCTGCTCTGCAAGGAAGTGTGCGAGAAGATGCTTGAGAAGGCCAATGGAGTGACCGACTCCGTAGCCGCCAAGAAGATTGTGGATCAGTACGACCCCACTCTGCTCGCAGTTGAGAACAACTTCATCAACTCTAAAGCCGCTGACCGCGACCAGTTGATCAAGATCTTCACCCCTAAGGTAGAAGAGAAGAAGAACGACCTCGCTTACCTCCGTTCAGTGATTGACATCCTCGCCGAGAACGACTGCGACGATACCGATATCTACTTCAAGGCTTCGCGCTACGCTTTCGACCTCGAGCCAAGCTTCAATGCTGCCATTGGTACAGCACAGTGGTACACCAAGCAGGGCAACCACTCTGAGTCCATCAAGTACTACGACAAGGCCATCGAGCTTTGCACCAGCGACAAGCAGAAAGCACGTATCGCCATGAAGGTGGTTTACGCACTGGCTAAGAGCGGACAGGGCTCCAAGGCTGAGGGTTACTTGCAGAAGGTGGAGAGCTTCGACCCATCCATGGCTGGACGTTGCGACCTCTTCCGCGCTCAGAGCGCCGCTACAGCCAAGAACTGGGATGCCGCTCTCAACTACGCTCGCCGTGCAGGTCAGGCAGATGCTTCTATCTCGGGTGTGAGCTCACGTCTCATCAGCCAGATCAACGAAGTGAAGCGTCGTGCCGCCGAGTACGACAAGGCCAATGCCGAGTACAAAGCCCAGCTCGAAAAGCAGCAGAAACTTGAGAACTTCTGGAAGGGAAAATAATGATTGCATCATAGAGAATTTGAGGGGTGGCAGAACTGGTTCTGCCACCCCTCAATCGTTTTTATTCAATAGCTGTTGGTAAGGAAGTTGAGGATTGGACGTTCCTTTTTGGGGCTGTCCAATGGCTATCCGTAGATGATGTCAACCCATTTCTTGGGGAGGAACTTGACGACCAGGAAATAGAGGACTATGCAGAAGAGGACTGTCAGTGAGAAGTCGATCAGTGTGCCTCGGCGCAGATGGAAGTCGAAGAGTAGCAGGAAGGGAAACTGCCCCAAGTAGATGGCTGTGCTGAGTTTGCGGATGTGCAAGGAATGCGGTGCAAGCCACTTCATTTCCAGACGACTGGTGATGAGGAAGATCAGGCTGACGACTAAGGGATGGGAGATGGGGCAGCTGAACCACTGAAACTGATAGCGGAATAAGACCATGGAAGGCACGAGTGCCACCCAGAGCCATTTTGTGGAGATGTTGATCTTGTGCTTGGCGAAGAAATACCCTAATCCCATGAATATCAATCCCATATTGAGGAAGTTGCGGGTGCTGCCGAAGAACAGGTAGATAGGGAATAGGACATCACCAGGATGGGGTTTGTGTATATAATGCTTGTTGTCATAGATAAGTCCGACCACCCACATCACGATGGCCAGGACATAGAAGAGACGCTCGCAGTGTTTGCGTTCGGCGAAGTAGATGATGGCTGCTACATACATCAACGACAGGATGAACCAGTAGATGCCCAGGCAACCGGAGAAGAGGAACATACGTACAAGATAGACCAGCCGAAGCGGGGTGGAGTAGTCGGGATGTCCTGCCTCAATGCATTTCCATGATATGGGCAGCGTGACAATAGACCAGAAGACATACATCCTGAACACCCTGAGGAAATACCTCCGGAAATAGGTCCATGGGTCGCTGGCATTTCTTTGCAGTCCTTTGGTGAAGAAGAATCCAGAGGCGATGAAGAAATAGGGAACAGCGATATTGGGAAGCCAGAAGATGAGCCAGGTGGCGAGGAATGGACGGTGGTGATGATAGGTGATGTCTTGGCAGTTGCAGTGCATGAGCACAATCAGCAGCGCGCAGACGAGTTTGAAGAAGTCCACACCATAGTAGATTTTTTTCTTTTCTTTTGTGATAGCCGTATCCATAAGAGAATGCTATGATTAATGTAAATACTGTCTGAATCTCTCCAGCAGGGTTTGTTTTTGTTCCTCGGATAGATTCGTCAGTTCTTCGGAGGCCAGTATGGCATTGAATGCTTGCTCTGCCTTTGTTCGCATTTGTGCTTTGCCCACCTTGATGCCAGCAGATAGTTCTCCTTTTGGCAATAAACTGCGGTTGAAATTTCCGTCACTCATTCTTTTCTTGTCTTTTAATGCGTTAGTAGTCGATTTTGTTGCCTCTTGTTTGTGATGCACCACTGACGGCATCCACTGCCGGTCTGTTTTTCTCCTTGCTCATGGGGTGGGTGAGTGCCGATCCGGCATAGATGGCTGGTATGGCGTCAGTGCGGGCGGTGTTCTGCAGTTCCTCTTTGGTAGGTGCCACGGGCTCCACCATCCATTCCGGCACGTTGTAGGATCGGAAAAGCTGGTCGTTGTAGGTGGGGCGTCGCTGAGGCAGCATGAAGGGGCGGTGCATCTTGCCTTCTTTGTCGAAGTAGGCGAAGTAGAGTCGTGTGTAGTTGCCGTCGTAGCGCCTTGAGGTGAACATGATCCATCGTCCGTTTGATGACCAGGAGTGGTATGATGCCTGCTGGTCGTCTATTTGCGTGAAGGGTGTGTTGCCGTCGCTTGCAATGCTGTCGCAGTGCATGAGGCAGAGTCGTGAAGAGTGGTGCCAGATGTGGAATTGCCCGTAGTCGCCGAGTGTGAAGAGCAGGTACTTGCCATCGGGCGATATGCGTGGCAATGACACGCTTTTATGGAGGGCCGCTGCATTGAGCACAGTCTGTTTGTCGCCAAACTTCATGGTCTGTGTGTTGTATGGTCGGGCATAAAGATTATAGCGTAGGGAGTCGTAGCAGTTGTCGAGTTCGTTGTCGATATCATCGGTTTGTTGCTCATAGTGTGCAGCGCAGAAATAGAGTGTGTTTCCATCAGGGTTCCATGCTGGGAAGGTTTCGTACTCGTCGGGATCGCAGTCGATGTCAAATACCTTGTTGGATGGGATGTCGAAGAGTATGAGGTCGCTGCCGTAGTCGATGACTTCCACTTTCTGTGTATCACGTGTGTGGAAGACCTGTCCTGTGGAATTGACGGAATAGGCGATGAGGGGCATTGTGGAGTGCCATGCCGGATAGACACCGGCAGAGAGTGTGCTGTCGGTCTTGAGGTTGATCTTACGTCGGTTTTGTCCGTCGATGATGAGTGTGCCTCCCTGGTTTTGTCGCAGGTGCATTTGCATTCTTCCCTTGCGGTTGTAGTCTTGGTAGGCATGGCAGTTGACGCACTGCCCTGTGGCGGCATCGACGCTGAAAGGCCGGTTATCGTAGATGACCTTCTCCTCGAAGTCGGTCATGTGGCGCTGACAGATGTAGATATCCTCATAATCCACGTAGGAAGGCTGTATGAGTCGGTAGGAGATGTATGGATCCACTTCTTCTTCTGCCACAGGGTTCTTCAGTGGGGGGTATTGCGTCCATGTTCCATTGTTTTTCACAAAGATTGTGGTGTAGATGGTATCGCCTTTGGCGCCTTGCAGTAGCGTGCGCCACTGTTTGAGGTCGATGTCCGTTTCCTTCCCTTCGACCACTATTCCGTCGGCATCCGCCTTTGTGTGGATGTGTGTGATGAAAGCCTCCCCTGAGGTGTCGATTCGCAGGTTCATGGGTGCGATATTGGGTGGCAGTGTGGCGCCGTTGTTGTCGGGAAAGACGTTCGGCGCCTCTTGTGTCTGCACAGCTTCTTTGGGCAGTTCGGTGGTGCATGATGCCATAAGGAAGAGTATGGCTATGAGATACAGATAGTGTCGCATGTCGCTTAGTTGGTTTTGAGTCCGGTGGTGAAGAAGTAGTAGAACCAGTAGGTGTTGCCGTAGAGTGGTCGTAGCCTGTTGGCGTTGTACTCGTCGCCATATTGGCTGTTGCTGTTGGCCTCGTTGATGAGGTTGTCGAAACGGTTCTTGATCTCAGGGTCGATATTGACTTGGCTCAGGTCCACATTGCCTTGAAGTGCAGCGAAGAGCAGTGCCGCCTCTTGGTAATGTCGTGGTATGTGGTTGCCGTTCTCGTGTTTCCAAACGGGTAGCATCTTGATGAACAATGGCCAGAAGTCCTTGATGTCCTTGAGTATGAGTGCGCAGTCGAGCGATAGAGTGACCATCTGCCTTGTGCCTCCCTGCATGGTGGCGTAGCTCTGCAGCAGGTATGCTTCCACGTGTCCACCGTCTCCGTCGAGGATGTTGGTGTATTCCAGCAGGGGTTCTATGGCCTTTCGTTCGGCTTCATAGGTTTGTTTGGGGTCGATATGGTAGAATGGATGTGTGTTGAGTTGCCGCGCGTATTTCTCAGCCAGTTTCTCTTCGCCGTTGAGTTGGGAACAACGGAGCATGTAGTCGATGTAGTGTGGTCGAAGTCCGTATTCCACCATGTCTTCCATGCACCATCGGTAGGCATAGTTGGGTTTGCCTAAGTAGTAGTAGAGTTGCGGTCCGGCAATCAGGCGGAGATACTGGTTGACGGATTTAGCCGCGTATTCTGTGTCGCCGTCGGGATAGTTGTAGAGGCTTTCGCCCGACAGTCCCAGTTTGTAGAGCGCCAGTCGTGTGTAGCACACCTGGATGCGCGTCGGTGGGAGGTTGCTTTTCTGTGCAGATGCGATGTCGAGCACTTTCTGCCAGTCAGCTTGACTGACTGCGTGTTTCATTCGGAGGATGTTGCGATAGTTCTCGTCCTTGAAAGTGCGCTGGTAGGTGTACCAGCCCATCAGGACCATGACCAGAACCGAAACGCCGAATGCCAGAATCGTACCATCTCCTTTTTTCTGTTTAATATTTGCTTTTTTCCCTTTGTTGCTGGTTGTTTTCTCCTTGGTGGCATTTTTCTTTTCTGTCTTGGGCTTTTTCCAGAAGACGTGGCTGATGACAGCCAAGATGCCCACGGCCACTAAGGCGATGATCAGGATATTGAATTCGGTGCCTGATTCCTTGAAGGTGTAAAGTTCGTAGCCCCGACAGGTGAAGTTGCCGAGTAGCCATAGTGATGGCAGGTAGCAGAGTGGGGCCCATGTCCATTTGAGTCTGAGCAGCGCTTGCAAGAGTATGGCGAGCGTTGTCAGCAAGATGGTGAGCAATGCAGCCCCCAGAAAGGGGTTGGTCATGCAGGCGCAGATGGCCGCCGAGCACCATGTGGCTGCCCCCCATACGCCTTGGCCCATCAGTTGTGAAGTGTAAGTGGATGTGAGGTAGAAGGGAGTCATGCCAGCCACCTCTTCGAGGTATTCGCTTCGCAGTCCGATCAGTATCCAGAGGCAGAAGGCGATGAACAGCAAGGGTGGTAGGAGCCGATATAGTAAGGAGGATTTTTTCTTCATTTGACGAAAGCGGACGTTGTGGTTTGTTTTTAATCGGCAAATATAAGAAAAAAACCTGATTTTTCCGTGATAAAGTGCCAGAATTTTCCATTTAGGCTCTTTGTTGCTTTCCTGCGCTGGAGTCTCACTGTTAGGGGAATCTCGTTGACTTTACCATAGTCATACTTTTGCAGTGACCAAGCTGAGGATGCTTTGGCCCATCATTTGGGGCATACAGCATGGTTTTGTGCCAAAAGGTTTGGTTTTATGGGGCTTTTGACTTATCTTTGCTAAGTTTATTTGCATTTGATCATTCAAAGTTGAAAGATGAAAACGTCTAAAACACTCTTTTGCTTGTGACGCTCCTCCTTGCAGGAACAACTGCCATACATGCACAAAATTATCCGCCGGCGAAGACTGACGTTCGGATTGAGCAGACCAGTCTTCCCATCGTATTCATCAACACCATGGGGCAGAACATCAACCGCGACCTGAGAATCTCGGCTCGGATGACGATCGTGGCCAATGCCGATGGAGTGAACTATGCCGACACCTTGGCACACCCTCATCAGCGCACCGACTATCAGGGTTATGTGGGTCTCAGGCATAGGGGTAACTCTTCCTTCAGCTATTCCGACAAAAAGCCCTATTCCATCAAACTGATTACCGACAGCTATGAGAATGGCGGCAAGAAGCGGAAGGCAGCCCTCTTGGGCATGGGCGAGGATGATGACTGGGCGTTGTTGGCTCCCTACAACGACCGTAGCATGATACGCAATGCCCTTTCGATGGAATTGGCCGCAGGCTATCTGGAGTACGTGCCCAAGACCAGGTTCTGCGAATTGATTCTCGACGGGGTCTATTATGGTGTGCATAGCCTGACGGAAAGGGTGCGGCGTGGGTCTGGCAGGCTTGATCTCAAGAAGCCAGGCGACGAGGGAGACGATTTGACGGGCGGATATATTGTCTGTATCGACCGCAACGATGAACCAGTGGTGCATGAAAGCCAGTATCACCCCACCAATTCAGCCGGTGAGGTATTCAGCCAAACCATTTTCATGCAATACAGCGATCCTTCGTACGACGAGATTACCGAGGCGCAACGCAACTACATCGATAGTCGTTTCGATGCCTTTGAAGACGCGCTGGCCGCCGACAATTTTCAGGATGAAAACGAGGGGTACCGGAAATATATCGATGTCAGTTCGTTCATCGACTACCAGCTATCGACTGAGATATCCAACAATATCGACGGCTATCGGCTGAGCACCTACCTCTATAAATACCGCGATAGTGTGGACCCTCGTTTCAAGATGGCCCTTTGGGACATGGACATCGCCTGGGGGCTGGCTGAATACGAGAACATACATACCGGACACATGCCCGACGTATGGACCTACAAGAACAACGATGCCGGACTTGGCACGAAGATGCCTTTCTGGTTTGACCGACTGATGCAAGACCCCGCTTACGTGGAGCAGCTGAAAGCACGCTATGCCGAATACCGAACAGGGAGATATGCAGATGTGCCAAGTGTGGTTGATTCACTGACTCATCTGCTCATTTCCTCAGGAGCCGTGGAGCGCGAGTTCGAGGCTTGGCCCCGATGGGGTCAGAAGATCTTCAACAACTGGCTTCTGGCCAATTCCTACGACGAGGAGATCAGTTATCTCAAGGACTACATCACAGCCCGCATCGCTTGGCTCGACCAGCAGTTGGACTTCAATCCACAGGCTACTGCCATACACCTCTCACACGCTGAGGCATCGCCAGCCATCTACTCCGCAGGTGGTGTCAGGCTCAACCGGCTGCAGCCAGGCTTGAACATCATCCGCCAGAGCGATGGCACCGTCAGGAAGGTATTTGTCAAACCGTGACCATAGTTGTGGTCCCAAACAAAGTGATGTTGATGAAGAAAACGACAGCTAAGGATATCATCAGATATATGGAGTCGCAGAAGAATGATGAGCAGCGACAGGTGCTCATGCGATTTTTCAAGACGGCTAAGGGGGAGTATGGCTATGGCGATGAGTTCTTGGGCTTGAAAGTGCCTCAGACACGAGAGGTCGTGAGGCACGTAGCCCGAGAGACGGAACTCAATGAGGTGCCTGAGTTGCTGATGTCGGCATGGCACGAGGTCCGTCTGTGTGGGTTGCTCATCATGGTTGAGCAATTCAAGAAATTGAGCGTGAAGAAACTCATCTACGATGAGGATGCCATCCAGCGGCGCGATGAGATCCTGAGGATGTATCTGGAATATGCCGACCACGCCAACAACTGGGACTTGGTCGATTTGTCGGCTCCTTATATCCTGGGGCTTTGGCTCCTGGTGCCAACGCATATCAGCAAGGGCAAGCAAGAGGTGGTGGATGAATTGGCTGAGAGCACCAACCTTTGGCGAAAGCGCATGAGTATGGTCTGCACATGGATGACCTCGAAGATGGGCGAC
>ODAI014093125.1_pt1 | contig 12455 bp, 9 predicted proteins | sample 1539321 | NCBI WGS metagenome assembly ODAI01 (sample SAMN02144231, study PRJEB22623) | gut metagenome | biome: sheep rumen | host: Ovis aries | place: New Zealand
CCGGAAGGGCGTGCCACGGTCATGGACAAGTTTCGGGACTATCCGGTTCGTCTGTTTCCCGTGGGCAGGCTGGATTATGACAGCGAGGGGCTGTTGCTGCTGACTAACGATGGAGAGGCCATGAATCACCTTCTGCATCCCAGCCGTGAAGTGGAGAAAGAATATCTGGTCAAGGTTTCAAACCAGGTGACGGAGGAGGAAATACAGACGCTGCGGCGAGGCGTCATGATCGACGGTCGGTTGACTTCCCCTGCCAGAGTTCGCTTCATTCGCGCTGAGACTTTTGCCAGCGTGCTGCTGATCACGATTCATGAAGGCAGAAACCGGCAGGTGCGAAGAATGATTGATGCGATAGGTCATCAGGTGGTTTCTCTGCGAAGGGTTGGCTTCGGGCCTGTGTCCCTGGGAGACCTTCCGGTCGGTCACTGGCGGAAGCTGTCCGACATGGAAATAAAAAAAATCAGAGAATTGGATTGACAATTCCGGTTTTATCTGTATAATTGTGCAAGTGAGCGCGAGCCACTGGGGAGAGTTGGCTGAGTGGTCTAAGGCGCACGACTGGAAATCGTGTGTGGGGTGATACCTCACCTAGGGTTCAAATCCCTAACTCTCCGCACAGGAGCATGGTGAAAGCCATGCTCATTTTTTTATTCCGTTTCTCTTTTCGAAAGATGAATTGCGATGTATAATGGTTGATATGCCTGCAGGTTTACAGGGAACTGGCTGTACAGGCAGGTAAAGGGAACTGGAGGAGGATTCGTCCATGCGAATCATACTGATCGGAGCCGGAAAGGTGGGGTATACCCTTGCCGAGCATCTGACCGCGGAAGAACATGACGTCATTGTGATTGATAGAGAGGAAGAAGTCATCTCCCATTGCACGGATTCGCTGGATGTGCTTTGCATCAAGGGGAACGGAGCGAACGCCAAGGTGCTGCTGGAGGCGGGTGTAGAGCGGGCCAATATCGTCATTGCCACAACGGCCAGCGATGAGACCAATATGCTTTCCTGCCTGATTTCCAAGCGACTGGGTGCCCAATACACCATTGCCCGTATCCGGGATCCGGAATTTAATGAAAGCCAGACTCTGCTGCAGAATGAGCTTGGTATAGATGTTGCCATCAACCCGGAGAGGGCAACAGCCCTGGAAATCAGCCGCCTTCTGCGTTATCCCTTTGCGGGGAGCATTGAATCTTTTGCCCGGGGCCAGGTGGAAATGGTCGAATTTACCGCACAGGCCAGCGACGTCATGATTGGCGTCGCCATGAAGGATCTGGCGGACAAGGTACCTGGGCTTCCCAAAATTCTCTATACGCTGGTGGAGCGCAGCAGCACCGTCCTCATTCCGGGGGGCGATTTTGCCATCCTGCCCGGAGATAAGGTGTTTGTAACCGGCGATATGATGACGATTACGGAATATTTCCGCTTTCTGGGCCGCAACCAGCAAAAGGTCAGAAGCGTTATGCTGCTGGGCGGAGGACGCATATCCTACTATCTGTCCCGGTTTATCGTGCCGCTGGGCATTCACGTAACGCTCTTTGAACTGAATCAGATGAAGGCCCGCAACCTGAGTGAGGCTCTTCCGAGGGTGGATGTGATCTTCGGCGATGGGACGGATCAGGATCTGCTGGAAGAACAGGGGCTGTCCCAGGTGGATGCCTTTGTGGCTCTCAGCAATCGGGATGAGGAGAATCTGATGACCAGTATGTATGCTTCCCGGAGAGGCGTGCAAAAGGTCATTGCCAAGAACAGCCGCATAACCTATATGGATATCCTCAATCAGCTGGGGCTGGACTCCATCATCAGTCCTCAGAACATTACCAGTTCTACGATTCTGCGCTATGTACGCGCCAGGGAAAACAGCAACGGAACCATGATTGAAAGGCTTTACCGGTTGCTGGATGGAAAGGCGGAGGCGATTGAATTTATTGCCAGGAAGGGAGACGCCTATATTGGCATTCCGCTGAAGGATCTGGCCATGAAAAAAGGCACACTGGTGGCTGTCATCGTCCGTCAGGGAAAAATCATCATTCCCTTTGGCCGGGATCATCTGGAAGCTGGAGATCATGTGGTCATCATTTCGATTGAATCCGGTATTTCTGATCTGAATGAGGTCATTTATCGATGAACAGGAAACTGATATTCCGTATTCTCGGTGCGATTCTTTCCATCGAAGCGATTGCCATGGTTCCGGCTTTCTGCCTGGCGCTCATTTATGGAGATGGGGACGCCTTTGCCATGGGTATAAGTATTCTGTGCACGGCGGTTCCCGGACTTATATGCTGGCTGGCGCTGCAGACAGAGAAGGGCACGCATCTGCGCCTGAAGGAAGGATTCATCATCGTCGGCATCGGTTGGCTGCTGCTCAGTGCCTTTGGCGCACTACCCTATATGTTTTCCGGCGTGCTTCCCCGGTTCGAGGACGCATTTTTTGAAGCGGTTTCCGGCTTCACCACGACCGGTGCCTCTGTCGTGACACGCTTTGAAGGCTTTCCGCGCGGCGTCATGTTCTGGCGGGTGACGACCCACTGGATCGGCGGCATGGGTGTGCTGGTGCTGACGCTTGCGCTGCTGCCCAAGCTGACCGGCAGAACCTCTCACCTTGTGACAGCTGAAAGTCCGGGGCCCTCCCTGAGCAAGCTGGTTCCGAAAATGTCAGATTCTGCCAAAATACTCTACCGGATCTATATCGGTCTGACCCTGCTGGAATTCGTGGCGCTGCTGCTTTGCGGGCTCAGCCCCTACGATGCTGCTGTGCATACCTTTTCCACCGCAGGAACCGGCGGATTCAGCAATTATGGTGCCAGCATCGCTGCCTTCAACAGCCTGTCGGTAGAGCTGGTGGTTTCCCTGTTCATGTTTCTGTTCGGTGTCAACTTTGCGCTGTACTTCCGCTTTTTGAGGGGCGAAAAGTTCAGGGCTTTCTGGCATGACGAGGAATTCCGCTGGTATGCCGGTTTTGCACTGACCTTTGTCCTGCTGATTTCCATTTTCAACCTTCCCTACTATCATCATTTCTTTACCTCTCTGCGCTATTCCGTCTTTCAGGTCATGACCACGATGTCCACCACGGGCTTTGTGCTTGCGGACTTTTCTCAGTGGCCTGTTGCATCCCATATGGTGATCATCCTGGCTATGTTCATTGGCTCCTGTGCCGGATCAACCGCAGGCGGAATCAAGGTGGTGCGCATCAATCTTCTTTTCAAGCTTTCCCGGAGAGCCGTCCGTTCAGCCGGACAGCCCAAGAAGGTAGAGGTCATCCGGCTGGATGGCAAAGCCGTCGAGGAGAGCAATCTGACTCAGATCGCCCTGTTTGCGATCATATACGTGGCGATTGTGCTGATCGGCGCTTTTCTGCTGTCTCTGGAACAGAGCGCGGATCTGATCACGCACATTTCCGCTTCGCTGACCTGCGTCAGCAATGTTGGACCAGGCTTTGGTGCAGTGGGGCCTGTTAACAACTTCGCCGGTTATGGCATCTGGGGCAAGCTGGTGGCTTCCATGCTGATGCTGCTGGGCAGGCTGGAGCTGCTCCCCATGCTGATTTTATTCACCAGGTCCGCCTGGCATAAGTACTGATCTTTCAGGAGGACATGAAGCAGGATGACACAGAGAACAAAATCCATTGCCAGAGGCATTTCCATTCTGGGCATTACCGGCATCATCAACAAGGTGATCGGCGTACTCTACTCCATTCCTCTGGCGAGGATTCTGGGGGATAAGGGTCTCGGACTGTTTCAGACGGTCTTTCCCACGTACAATCTGCTTCTGACCGTTTCCAGCGCAGGGCTTCCCGTGGCGGTCTCCAGACTCGTATCCCATTATCTGGCCCGGAAGGATCCGGCAAATGCACGGCGTACCTTCCGCATCGCGCTGTGGCTGCTGGTGTGTATCGGAGGTTTCTTCTCATTCCTGATGCTGCTTTCCAATGCTTTTCTCGTGCGTCTGGTGGGCGTTGATGAAGCGGCCCGTGGCTTCCGGGTCATTGCGCCCTGCGTCGGTATTGTCTGTGCGCTGTCGGCCTTCAGAGGGTTCCTGCAGGGTCAGCAGAATATGGTTCCTACAGCAGTTTCACAGATCATCGAGCAGGTGGGACGTGTCGCCATTTCTCTGCCGCTGGCTGCTCTGGGAATGAGACGGAGCATGGCGGAGGGGGCTTCCGGTGCTCTGCTGGGTATCACCTTCGTTGAAGCCATTGCTCTCGCCTACATGGTTATTCGTCATTTCATTAAAAAGAAGGAATATGAGGCCTGGCCCCAGGTTTCAGAAGATCCGCCGGCTTCTTATTCCAAACTGACGAAGCGGCTGATTGCTATTTCTGTTCCGATTACTATCAGCGCCTGCATTATTCCCCTTTCTTCTTTCATAGACTCAGCGCTGATGGTCAATCGGATGGTTTCCTCCGGCCTGACCCGCGATACGGCGACTTCTCTTTATGGGATTTTTTCCGGCATGGTGATTCGCCTGATTAATATTCCTACGGCGCTGGCGCTGGCAATATCCATGAGCCTGGTGCCTGCCATTTCCGCAGTCAAGGCAAGGGAGGATTATGCGGCGATTCGCCGTCAGAGTGATACGGGTATCCGCTACGCATTCATCATCGGTTTTCCATGTGCGATCGGAATGAGCGTGCTTGCCAAGCCGATTCTGCATTTCTTTTATGTGGAAACGCTGTCAGCTGAACGTCTGCAGATCGCAGCCGATCTTCTGACCTTTTCCGCACTGACGGTTGTTCTGTTTACCGTTGTTCAGGCGACCAGCAGTATTCTGCAGGGGCTTCACAAAGAAAGCATCCCCATGTTCACGATGATTGCCGGTGTGCTTTGTAAGATCCTGCTGAATTATATCCTGATCGGGACTCCCGGGGTGAATATCCATGGCGGACCCTTCGCCTCCATCACCTGTTATTCCATTTCCCTGATTCCGAATCTGATTTACTGCTGCAAATATGCGCAGATGCCTTTTAACTGGCGAGACTGGCTTCTCCGTCCCGGTCTGGCTGCAGGAGCCATGGGGCTGACAGTCTATGCCATGACGAAGCTGCTTCCGCTGGCTCGCTGGGCTACGGTGGTGGAAATACTCGCAGGCATTGCGGTTTATGTGGGTGTCGCATTCCTGGATCACGCATTAACCCGGGCAGATCTCGCAACCTTTGTCAGAAAACGGAGATGAAGAAGCTATGCATCCGATGATCACCATTGTTCCCATCGGTCTGGGTCAGCCGGAGACCCTGACTGCCCAGTGCGAAAAAGCGCTGCGAAATGCCGCGCGTCTGTTTTTGCGTACCGGGCGTCATCCTCTCTCGGCCTGGCTGGATTCCATGAATATTCCCTATCAGACAATGGATGCCATATACGATGCTTCGGAGAATTTTGAGGAAGCGTACGCCCAAATGGCATCCATCCTCTGGGAACAGGCCCGTCAGAAGGCTGTGGTTTATGCCGTGCCTGACCCGTTGCAGGACGCCTCCGTAGCCATGCTGTATGCCACTCAGCCGTCAGATGACAGCCGGATTCTGCAGCTTCCTGGTGTTTCTGTTACCGGAATTATTCTCAGTGCGGGCAGATCTCTGCTGCAGCAGCAGGATCTTCGCCTGATTTCAGCGGCAAACCTGATTCAAAACGAATTTGAGCCGGGCCTGCCTCTGCTGGTGACGGAAATCGATAATGCCCAGTTGGCTGGGGACCTCAAAATTTGTCTGTCGGAGTATCTGGAGGATGAAGCAACAGTCTATCTCTTTCAGAGTGACAAGGATCAGCGTCATCTCGGATTTCGTGCCCTGCCGCTGTACGAACTGGACCGTCTGAAGAAATATGATCATCTGACGGCGATGCTGTGGCCGGGTGCAGGTCTGCTGGAGCGTTCACGATATACAGCCAGGGATCTGGTTCGGGTTATGGATTCTCTGCTGGCGCCGGGAGGCTGCCCCTGGGATCGGGATCAGTCTCATGCATCCTTACGGCCCTATCTGGTGGAAGAGGCATGGGAGGCTGTGAACGCTATCGATGAGGAGGACTATGATCATCTGGCGGATGAGCTGGGCGATGTACTGCTGCAGATCGTGTTTCATGCCGCCATTGGAAAGCGCTTCGATGAATTTACCCTGACGGACGTCACGACACATATTTGTGAAAAGATGATCCAGCGGCACCCGCATGTATTTGGACATGCGACCGCGGGCAGCGCGGGAGAGGTTGCTGATTCATGGGAAACCATCAAGCGCAGGGAAACGGGGAGCAGAACGGTAGGCGAAAGTCTGGAGGACGTATCTGTGGGTCTGCCGGCTCTGAAATATGCGATCAAGCTTCAGAAAAAAGCCATGCAGCTTCCGGGCTTTCGCCGCGAGCCGAAAAGGATTGCAGTCGATATTCAGGATTGCGCCGCTCAACTGATTCTGCCGGATGGAAAACTGAATGAAAAGGCACTGGGTTTACTATTGCTTCGCAGTACGGAGCTGAGCCACCGCTGTCAGGCTGACGCGGAAATCCTTCTCCATGAAACGGCGGATCTGTATAAGCAGTCTTTTCAGCAATACGAGCGGCAACTCCTGGCTGAAGGAAAACCGCCGGAAGACATGAACGCGGAGGAATTATATGCGCGGCAGAAGCTGCAAATCAATCCAAGCTGAAGGGAGAAAAGAAAAACATGAGACTGGACAAGTATCTGAAAGTTTCACGCATCATCAAGCGGCGTACTGTAGCGAATGAAGCCTGTGCAGGCGGACGGGTATCGCTGAACGGGAAAATCGCCAAACCCGGTGCGGAGGTTCATCCGGGGGATATCATGACCATTCGTTTTGGAGAGCACCTGGGGCGGTATGAAATACTGACTGTAGCAGAAACCGTGCGCAGGGAGAATGCAGATGGACTTTACCGCATCCTGGAAGAGGATCCGGCTGTCGGAATGGAGAGAAACCAGGCATGAGTCATACACTGCTCCTTCTGGCTGGAGGTTCCGGTTCCCGCATGGGTAAGCCAGTCAACAAGGTATTGCTTCCTCTTGGAGGTCAGTCCTGCCTGAGGCGAAGCCTGCAGGCCTTCATTCCCTTTGTGGAGCGAATCATTATCGTTTTTCGTCCCGTGGATGAAACCGCGATACGGGAAGAGATCGGTCAGCTGAATCTGTCCATTCCCCTGTTCTTTTCTTATGGGGGATCATCGAGGCAGGCTTCTGTTTATAATGGCCTGCAGGCCGTGCCCTGGCAGGAGGGGGAAATCGTGCTGGTGCATGACGCAGCCCGCTGTCTGGTCGACGCAGACACCATCCGGGAGGCAATCTCCAGCTGTGAGCAATATGGCAGCGGCGTTCCCTGTCTGCCGGTGACCGATACCATCAAGGAAATGTCTGATCACGGCGGCTGTGCACGCCTGCTGGACCGGACGCGTCTGCGGGCCATTCAGACGCCGCAGGTTTTCCGGGCCCCGGAGCTGTTACGTCTGGAACAGAGAGCTCTGGAAGAGGGATATGAAGGAACCGATGACGCATCCATTTTCGAGCATTACGGCATTCCAGTTCATTATAGCATGGGGAACTCCCGGAATATCAAGCTGACCACGCAGGAGGATTATCATATGGCACAGGCATGGCTTCAGGAAAGCGCTACTCCCCTGCGAATCGGTCACGGATATGATGTGCATCGACTGGTGGAAGGTCGGAAGCTGATACTCTGCGGTGTGGAGATTCCCCATTCTCTGGGTTTGCTTGGCCACAGCGATGCTGATGTGGCGTTGCATGCGCTGATGGATGCCATGCTGGGCGCAGCAGCTGCAGGCGATATAGGCCAGCATTTTCCGGATTCGGATGAGCAGTATCGTGGCATTTCGTCGTTGAGGCTGCTTCAATGTACACTGGAAATACTGCATTCAAATCATTTTCGGGTTGTGAATGTGGATCTGACCCTGATGGCGCAACGGCCCAAACTGGCACCCTTTATCGTTCAGATGAGAGAGAACATCGCAAAAACGCTGGCGCTTCCTATGGATTGCGTCAGCGTAAAGGCGACCACAACGGAACATCTCGGTTTCGAGGGCCGCGAAGAAGGAATATCCGCGCATGCGATCTGTCTGCTTACCAGAGAAGATTCATGATCAGCTCTGAAGGAAGGGTATCCATGAGCGGATAGAGAATGCGAATCAGGAGAGAAGCCACTTCTGACTGGACGGCGGTCTCCTGCTCGATATTCCGTTCTGCCCAGATCAGATCAAAGGTCTCTGGTATTTTCGCCTTTTCCTCCCGCATCTGAAGGGAGAGGAAAGGCGGATTTTGTTCATTTGCGTACAGGTCGATATTCAGATCGCCTGCTGTCAGGCGCGCTGTCATTCGAAAGGGTTCCCGAAAGCGAGCCGTCTGCAGAGAAGCCTCCAGACGAAGCGATGCATCCGCCTCTTCGGTGAGCTCCGTTCTCAGGCTGCAGATGATCTGCTCCCGTCCCAGCTGAGAAAAGCCCAGGCGCTCGTCATCCGCAAGCCAGATGCTCTCCCCTGTCAGCTTTTCCGCATCAGAACGAAGCTCGGTGAACAGATAATAATCCTTTTCATTTTCTCCGTAACCCAGCAGCATATCAATCGTTTGCTCACGGGAAATATCCAGACTGAATGTGGCTAAAGATTCAGCCTGTCGGTGCACCGTCCAGGTTACAAAATCACCATTTCCGTAGATTTTTCCTGTTACCTGGCAGGCGGCATCCTCCCCGGAAGCCGGGATGCCGGAAATCTCAACCGGCAGCCGCACTTCTGAATCCCCAAAGAGTTCCTGCCAGAAGGCAAGAGCCTCCTCCGGGGTCCATGAGAACCTTTTCTCCTCCCGGGCTCCGGTAAACAGCTCGCCCATGAAAAGCCCATCAATCGTTTCACCCGGCTGACGATCCGCCCAGGCGGCAAGCAATGAACGTATGGCGGAAACGCGATTGAACAAACCCACTGAATCCATATGCGCAGGCAGCATCGCGATGGCCGGGCTTTCCTCCGCAGACAGGAGAATGGATTCCTTCAGCGCGCTGGACACAACCCCAAGCTGGCCGTCTTCGCCCGGGAAAAGATCCACTTCAATCGTCTCAGCTCCGGCGTCCTCCATACCGCAGCGCAGCGTGACATGATAGTGCCGCCCCTCTTCCGCGGACGCGAGCCCAAGAAGAAGAATGCAAACCGTCATTATACAGAGCAGACGTTTCACGGACGTACCCCCTTCATCAGTTCTGCTCTCCATGAACGTCTGTCCGCTGGAGCTGCTCTTGTGCATTCACTGTCAAAGCAGAAAGCAGGCTAAGCCGATCATCCTCCGCCAGGCTCAGCAGAGAGATGGCTTTCTCAGTCCCCTCAAAGGGAGCAAAGACCCAGGGTGAGGCGGATTTAAACTTTCCCTGCAGAGAAACCTGTGCATCTGAGCTTTCCAGGTGCGCCTCTACCTCCAGCGTTGTCGGGCTGGACTGAGCATATTTGCTGTAATAATGCAGCTTTGCTTCTGCTGCCACGGGAGCGGATTCCGGCAGGGAAATCGTCTGAAACTCTTCCGGCAGGAAGGAAGTGTCCGTCTCCATGCGAAGCTGATACACGTCGGTTTCATGACTTCTTTCTTCCTCATCCGTGGATTCTTCGTGCTGATAAACGAAATCCAGACGAAGACTCCGGGCGGACTGCCCTTCTTTCGCATCTTCCTCGGGAAGCAGTGCCATAAAGCAGGTCATCTTCCCGTCCCTTTTCAGATCCTGATCCGGATAGAAGGCCAGGATGAGGGTTTGCTGGGAGTTCCGGAGAGTCACAGTCGTTCTGCCATCTTCATTGTGAAGCGTCAGGGCAGTGAATCCGGTGGTTTCTTCATCCAGAGGAAGCTCGATCTGGGAGGAAAGCGTTTCTCCCATGGTTGAAACCGTGCGGCTGTAGGAAATATCAAAATCAAGCTTCAGCCTCTGCATAGCCTCGCGGTAATAATATCCCAGATATGGATTCAGATAAAGCTCCTTCTGGGCATCAGTCATCAATTCACTCGCAAGGGATCGGAAGCCATCCTCCCCAAATAGCTGTTCGGCCAGCTGCACAATATGATTTCGCAGAGCATCCGCGGGAATGACATAATTCAGATCCATCACGGAGCTTCCGCTCTCCAGCTTCCGAACATAGGGTTCGGAGGCATAGGCCGTCAGCCAGGACTCCAGCTCTTCCTCCAGCCGGATCAGCAGAGGGTTCCATGCTTCCTCCCGAAGGGAGGAGGGCAGCATCGCAAAATGATATGCAACAGAGGCAAAAGAAGGATTCCCATCCTTTGGATTCGTTAACTGATCCAGCGCTTCATCCAGAGGCGGCAGGAAATAGACCTCATTGCCGGGGAGCAGATCGCTGCGCAGGTACAGCGTGCCATCCTTCAGATAGAAATCGCTGCGGGCCCACTGGTTCTCAGCTTCATCCGCCTGATAGAGATAGTAATGCCAGTCATCCCCGGACGCAATGCCGCGGACCTGAACCTCTGCCTCTGCGAAAGGGACGATGGCAGGTATCCACGGTGCATTTCCCTCTGCGGAAAGGGTGAAAGTGCCCTTGAGACCGCTGCCGATTTCGAGCTGGCGGCTCAGCTTTTCCGGCAGGGTATAGGTAACTGCGCAGCTGATGCCGGGAATCATCAGCAGGAGACACGCTATTAAAATCCAGCTCCAGATGGTTTTCTTCATAACTTCATGCTCCTTCAGTGCTTGTTGGCGTCCAGAATCTGCTGCCAGTCAGCCTCCGGGATCTCTGCGCTGAGAAAGCGGAGATCCTCTGTCGGCAATGCCAGCAGCCTTTGCACCAGTGCTCCGGCGATCAGCCGGTTCAACGCGGGTTCTTCCGCATCCTTTCCCTCAAGCGCACCGGACTCATCGCCGGATGCGGGCCAGCTCAGGGAGGTACGGTCGCAGACTGTACCGGTCAGCTTGATCCCGGTCATCAGTATTTTACCGGAATACTGCAGGATTTCAAGTGTTCCCCGATAATTCCCTTCCCCTTCCGCAGTCAGTTCAGGAATCAGAACGGTCTTGCGGGTTTCCCGGTTTTCAGTGACGGACCAGACAATACGTCCTGTCACGGTTTCCGCGCCGGAAAGCTGGGCATCCCATTCGATGACACGCTTTTCATCCGGCCCTTTTCTGTCCACCTTCCCGGAGAAGGAAAAGGTTTCGGTTCCGTTTTCCTCCTGGATCCAGGAACGGCTCATGGTCCAGTTGTTCCGTTCTGAGCCGTCAACGGCCGGCGTACGAAGGGTCAGCTCATCTTTCCGCTCCTTTTCATTCCGTAAGCATTTCCATTCCAGCCGAACATTCCGCAGAGGCTTCTCTTCCCTGCCCGCCTGGCCGCTGTACTGGGCCTTCAGCAGCCTGTCCTCTTCATCAAAGAGAAGCTGGACTTTCTGCTTCCCGCGAAAGCTGAGCCCCTGCAGAAGCCACTCCAGCTCAGGGAATGCTGATGCCTCAATCAGTTCATGGACGCGTCCTTCCTTCACCGTTTCCGAAGGCAGCTGAATGGATACGGATTGAGTGGCACGGCCCATTCGCAGCTTCTGGTTCGTCTTCTGAATTCGAGCTTCTTCAGGGCAAAGGCCCGGAAGCCCGGAAAAAAAGGATACTCCGGCTTCAAGCGTCTGCCAGATGTGAAGAAGCTCCTCCGTTTCTCCGCTGATGGAGGTTTCCTCTCCGGACGGACGCCATAAGGTCAGAGGATCGCCCTCCATCACATAGCGACCCGATGACGCGAGATCCAGGAGGGTGCGTGTCTGGTCCACTGTCTCCTCCGTCAGGAGACGAAAAGCATCCTCTCCATCCACATCCACCGATAACTGTCTCAGGGATCCGCTCTGAACTGCATGAAGAGAAATATGGCGCAGAAGCAGGTTAAGATCCTCCAGCCTCTTTTTTCCAAAGCTTGGAAAGGCACTCACAGCCAGGGTGAAATGTGCTTCCATGCCCCCGTCGGACAGAAAGCTGCTTTCCGCATCCTGGAGCGTCGTAGCCAGAGCGGAAGTGCCAGCCATGACAAAGAGAATGCAAAGGATACAGATCAGTCGCTTCCATTTCGGTCGTTTCATTCTGCTGCTTCCTCCCCGGCTGCAGTTTCCAGCAGCGCGTCCACCAGCGCGAGAGCCTCCGCTGCGGTAGCGCAGCGATTGATGTCAGCTCTGGCCCTGCTCGCACCCCGCAGTCCATGCAGATACCATCCCACATGCTTTCGCATTTCGCGCACTGCAATGGGCTCCGGACGCGCATCAAGCATTCGCGCATAATGAAGGTGAATCATCGATTTACGCTCTGCGGGTGTTACATGGACCGGCTCCCGGCCATCCGCAAGAGCCTGGATATCGCGGAAGATCCAGGGGTTGCCCATAGCGCCGCGACCAATCATGACGGTATCCACCCCTGTTTCACGGGCCATTCGCAGAGCATCCTCGGCAGAGAAGCAGTCTCCGTTACCGATAATCGGGATCTGAGCTTCTTC
>ODAI010537842.1_pt1 | contig 12454 bp, 8 predicted proteins | sample 1539321 | NCBI WGS metagenome assembly ODAI01 (sample SAMN02144231, study PRJEB22623) | gut metagenome | biome: sheep rumen | host: Ovis aries | place: New Zealand
AGTGCATACTGCCAATGCTGCCATAATCATTATTCGCTTCATTGATGTAGAATTAATAGTTGTTACTGGATGCAAAGATACGAAGAAAAAACGAAACACAAACAAAAATCATACAGAAAGTTAAATATTCGTATTTTTTGCCCTCCATTGTAGCATACTTGGAAACTAATCCGTATTTTTGCAATTGATATGGACATAAAGGCATATACAAACGACGCGGTAGAACTTCTGAAGGAACTGATTGCCATTCCTTCAGTAAGTAGAGACGAGACAAAGGCAGCAGATTGTCTGTCTGAGTATCTGAACAAATGGAACTTGCCTCACGGGCGAGAAGGCAACAATCTGTGGATTGGATGCCAGGACTGGGACAACAATCGACCAACGGTAATGCTGAATGCGCACATCGACACAGTAAAGCCTGTCAGTTCCTGGACGCGCGATCCGTTCACACCAACACAGGAAGGAGATATTCTCTATGGTCTTGGCGCCAACGACTGCGGAGGAGGACTCGTTTCACTGCTTCAAGTCTATCGCATGATGCTCCATCGTCCACGCAACTACAACATCCTATGGGTGGCTTCTGCTGAAGAGGAGATTTCTGGTGCCAATGGTTTCAGCCGTGTGTTGCCACATCTGCCAAAGGTCGATGTGGCGATTGTAGGAGAGCCCACTGGTATGCAACCTGCTATTGCCGAGAAAGGTCTGATGGTTATTGACGGCTATGCCTACGGAAAATCTGGACATGCCGCCAGAAACGAGGGTATCAATGCCATCTACGAAGCACTCGACGACCTCGTATGGCTGCGCGACTACAAGTTCCGCAAGGAAAGCCCCCTACTTGGACCTACTAAGATGACCGTAACGGTAGTGAAGAGTGGAACCCAGCACAATGTCGTTCCTGATACACTCCACTTTATAATAGATGTACGCACGAACGAATTCTATCAGAATGAATTCTTATTCGAATTCCTGTGCAAGAAAATGACCAAATGCGAGTTGCACGCCCGTTCTTTCAGGTTACACTCATCGAGCATCCCACAAGATCATCCTATCATTCGCAGATGCTTGGAACGAGGCATGACACCTTTTGGTTCTCCCACGTTAAGCGATCAGGCACTGATGCCTTTCCCGTCTTTCAAACTCGGACCAGGGGAGTCGTCACGCTCACATTCTGCCGATGAATTCATTAAGATTTCAGAAATAGAACAAGCCATCAGCACTTACCTGTACTTACTGGATGGCCTGAATCTTTAAGGGAACTCTACCTTGACAACCAGCTTTCGGGATTGAGCTTGCTGTTGCCCTTGCGAAGTTGGAACTGCATCATGCCGTCAGAACCAAGTCGGCCTAATGTTTGATTGGTGGAAACTCTCTGTCCACGACTGACATTGACAGAAGCCAGATCACAATAGACAGACAGATAACTACCATGACGGACAATAACTACCGTCGTTCCGGAATAGCTAAACACCGCACTTACCTCTCCGTCGAAGATACAACGGACAGCAGCTCCAGGTTGTCCTTTTATATCTATACCTTTCTTGTCGAGGGTCACATGCCCTTTCACATCGGTTACCGTATTCGTGCCAAAACGATGCACTATACGATAGCTGCCGACAACAGGCATAGGAAAGCGTCCGCGATTGCTCTCAAAGTTTCCCGTGAGCTGACGATCAACTGAAGAAACCGTGTATTCGGCCTCTGCCGTTTTCTTAGCCTCAGCAACTTCGCGCTCACGAGCTTTAGCTTCTGCAACCGCTTTACGTTCTGCTGCCAGACGCGCTTTCTCAGCTTCTCTTGCGGCACGCTCTGCACGTGCCTTCTCCTCTGCGCTCTTCTTGGCAGCAGCACGCGCCTCAGCCTTGGCTTTCTCCTCCCTGGCCTTTGCTTCGGCTATACGACGAGCATTTTCACGAGCAGCGGCTTCTGCTGCAGCCTTCTTCCGAGCCAGTTCCTCTGCACGCTTCTTTGCAGCAGCTTCTGCAGCCTTTCTCTTGGCCTCGGCTTCTGCACGAGCCTTGGCACGAGCTATTTCCTCAGCAATAAGACGATCAATCTGAGCATTGAGTTCGATATCCCGTTTCTTTTGCTTGTCAATAATGGTCTGAATGGTCTTCTGTTGCTTCTTTAACGAGCTGACCACCTGTTCCTGTTCTACTTGCTTGTTTTCCAGAGATTTCTTCTCCTGTTCACCACGACTGAGCAGGACATTTTTCTCTTTCTTTGAGTTCTTCAGTTCCTCAAAGGCGTCATTTACCTGCTGCTGCATTGAGAGCACAGCCTCACCTTGAGCCTGCTGATAAGCTGCATATTCGCGGACAAAACGGAGACGGCGATACATCTGAGAGAAATTCTTAGCGCTGAAAATAAACATCATCTGACTCTGGATACTCCGATTACGATGCATATAGCGCATGGATTTCTGGAATCTGTTCTTCCGCTCTTGCAGTTCTTTCTCCAACATCTTCAACTGAATCTCCAACGTATGTATATTACCGTCAAGTCGCGAAATATCATGCCGGATCGTATCAATGGTCCTACGCTTATCAGCGATTTCATTTGTCAGGGCCATCAGATTCTGCAGACGTTTCTTCACATCCTGCTCATTGGCACGCAATCGACGTTCCTGCTCCTGTATCTGCTTTCTTACCTGCGCCTGCTCATTCTTCAGGCTATTAACAGTCACAGTAGGCTTCTTAGAAGCGGTTTTCTTTCTAGCAGTACCTTTCTTCTGAGAAGCGCCTTTCTTTTTGGCTGTCTTTTTCTTGACAGCCGTCTTTCTCTGCTGCTGAACAGCAGAAAAGGCAGGGCTTACAGATAAGTGAATGGTGATAAGGGCTATAAACACCACCACAAGCCAGCGTTTCTGAGTCAATTTTCTCATCGTTAGTCTATCACCTTTCACTTATCCAGACAGCCATTAAAGAGACATGAAACGACGCAGGATTTCGTCTACCGTTACCTCGCGATACTTATTTGAAATCTCTGTCCGCGTCTCCCATTCGGTTTCCGCACCAATATAGCTCAGAGTCATACCAAGCTTCACTTCCTTACCAGAAGTTGACAGCGTAATGCCATGTTTAGTGGGGAAGTATGTCTTATTCAACTTCTCGAATTGGTCATAGTCCCAGTTCAGCTGCGTATTTCCATTGAGTTTGTCCTTATAGAGGATATTTGCCATTCTCAACAGAGCGTTCTCCTTACTGGCCAACCAACTGTAGTCCATCTTACCTTCCTCAAGACTGATGATCATGTCGTCACCACTCTCTAAGATTGAATATGCAGCCAGAGAATCAAGGCTTTGTTTCTCAGCCTTCACCTGATTAGGTCTGAAAAGCTCATTCCAGAAAAGAGCCTGCATGGTGTTGAAGTTCAGACCACTATTACGCAGGAAATCAACAGACATCCAAGGAGCCTTCAGATACTGCTTATTGATACGGTCCATGATCAGCACGTAGTCTTTTGTCATTTCGATACGACCTGCCTCCACAAAACCGAAAGCCATCAGCTGCAAACGAATGACATCATCACGCTTCATCTTCAGGTTACCCGTCAATGTCAGCTTCTGAGGGCCGACTTCAACTGAGAACTTCACCTTAGAAGTCATAAACTTTGCTGTCTGCGAATTTTCCTGAACAGCAGAGATAAAGTCAACCTTCTCTCTTGTTTCTGCGTTCATAACTACAGGTTTCTGAACTTTCTTGTGTGAACCGCAAGAAGTGAGTACCAGTGGCAATACCAAGATGGCAACTCTTAAAAAACTAGGAATTTTCATTTCTTTAAATATTTTTTTAGTTTGATTTTACGGAGCAGCAACTGATCCTCAGGTTTCTTTTGCTGAGCATCTCGCCAATAAGAGAGAGCACGGTCAATATCCTTGTTTTGGGCATAGATATCTCCCGCATGTTCTATGATCACTTCATTTCCAAGCGAGTCCTCCATATTCTGAAGCGCCTGGTCAATATATATCTTAGCCTCTGAATACCGTTCTTGCATGAAGAGTATCCAAGCATAAGTATCCAGATAGGTTGCATTCTTGGGCTCTGCCTTCACCGTCTTAAAACTCATCGTCTCGGCCTTGTCCAACTGTTCTCCACGTTCACTGAGGTAATAAGCATAGTTGTTCAGACAACCGATGTTATCGTCTTTCCACTGCAGGCAAGAATCGTAGGCTTCGAAAGCCTCCTTAGCAAGTCCTTTCTGATGGAGGATATCCCCCATGACGGCATAGAAATCTGAAACAATAGCGGGAGAGCTCTCCTCATTGATGACTCCAATGCCATTCTGAAAAGCAGAGAGCGCACCATCCAGATTTTCCTTTTTATAATAGGCAATACCCTGATAATAGTAAAAAGCCATCTCGTCAGGGTTATACTGCCGAGCCTCTTGGCACAAATTAATGACACGATCGAGGTCATCTTCTTCCCATGCATAGCCCACGAGTTGCAAACGTGCTCCAGAATGATCCGGTGCTATTGACAGTACTTTTTCCAATACCTGACGGATACTGTCCTTTGGCATTTTCTTGGCATTCATATAAGAGGCACAGAAGAGAGCCATATCCGCATCACAATTGGGGAGCGCCAACATTTGGTGGAACAATGACATGACTCGGGTGCTATCACCACCAGCAGACTCGCTGGCAGAGATCTCCTGACGCAGGAGCTGAATCTTTTCCGCAGAGGTTGTATTCTGGTTCATCAGTACTCGTTCAGTCAGAGAGTCAGCTATAGCCATATCGCCCTGCGACTGATAATAGGTGCGCAACGACAGGAGCACACGGTTATTATCCGGTTCAACCTCCAATACCTGATGATAGATTCCCAACGCCTTCTTGGTTTGGCCGTTCATCATCAAGGCCTCACCATACATCGCCTGACAGTTCTGGTCATTGGGGAACTGCTTGGCCAGCTGACTCATCTCCGAAACTGCTGCCTTCTTATCACCCATACGGGTGTAGATTTCACTTTTGGCAACTGAGAGCCGTTCGCTCTTACCGTCAATCTTCTCTAACCGGTTCAGAACCTCTACGGCATGCTCATTATCACCCGTTTGCTGATACAGCTGGAAAAGCATTTCCAACAAATCCAGATGATCCTTGTTGCGTTCATAGATACCTTCGATAACAAGTATCGCATTGGCGTAATCCTGTTGGCGGATATAAGTCTGAGCCAAGGTTTCCATGTAAGTCTCGTTATCAGGTGCCAAAGAAGCAGCACGCTTCACACAGGCCGTCGACTTCTCCGTATCTCTGAGTTCTGCATAATACTGTGCCAGGAAATAATAGACTTCAGCAGCTTCAGGTCTCAGTTCCTGGCAGTGGCGCAACAAGTCAAAGGCAGCATCGTTGTTGCCTTTTTGACGCTGGACCATTGCCTCCATAAAGAAATGATCAAACTTACGATTAATGGAATCTGGGAACACCATATCCTGAGCTTGAGCCTTCAGTCCCAGGCTCATCATCAGAAACAGCATCAGATACTTCATCATTCCCATCATCCGTTATTTTACACCAGTATGACCATAGCCTCCCTCGCCACGTTCAGTCTCATCGAGCACTTCTACAGCTTCGAACTCTCCCTGTTCGTGACGGGCAATCACCATCTGCGCGATTCGCTCACCATCGTTCACGACAAAATCCTCCTGCGACAGATTGATGAGCAGCACTCCCACCTCACCACGATAGTCAGCATCAATGGTGCCAGGCGAATTCAGTACTGTGATACCCTTCTTCAGAGCGAGGCCACTGCGAGGTCTAACCTGTGCCTCATAGCCTGCTGGCAATGCGATGTGCAGTCCTGTGGGTATGAGTCTGCGCTCCAAGGGCCGGAGTATAATCGGCTCTTCTAAATTTGCTCTCAGATCCATACCCGCACTCTGCGGTGTTGCGTATTGTGGCAAAGGTTGATGGCCCTTGTTTATGACTTGTATTTTTAACATGACTTTCAAAAACCATTTAATTAATGTGCAAAATTAAGCAATTCTCTTCAAATAGCCATAATTTTACTCGAAAAATATGGTTTTTTAGGTGAAATTAGTTACTTTTGCACCCAGATTATGATGAATTGGCAAGAACTTATATCAAATAAGCGCCTCGGACAAGAGCATCGTCACCCTGAACGCCACGATGACCGAACTGAGTTCAAGCGCGATTATGACCGACTGATTTTCTCGGCTCCTTTCCGTCGTCTTCAGAACAAGACGCAGGTTTTCCCATTGCCTGGAAGCATCTTCGTACACAATCGTCTCACCCACTCTTTGGAGGTTTCAAGTGTCGGTATGTCTTTAGGCAATGATGTGGCCCAGCGACTGACAGCACGACATCCCGAACTGAGCGACTCGCTTTTTCAGGAGATTGGGCAGATTGTTGCTACTGCCTGTCTTGCCCATGACCTTGGGAATCCTCCTTTCGGACATAGCGGCGAGAAGGCTATGCAGGCCTATTTCATCGATGGGGCTGGCAGCGACTTACAGCGTCAGGTGAGTCCGCAATTCTGGAGCGACCTCACCCATTTTGAGGGTAATGCCAATGCCTTCAGACTTCTGACACACCAGTTCAAGGGACGTCGGCCTGGTGGTTTTGTCATGACGTACTCCACGCTTGCAAGTATCGTGAAATATCCTTACTCTTCTACTGCTGCAGGAAAGAAAGGGAAGTTCGGCTTCTTCGACACCGAGAAGGAGTCTTACCTAAGGATTGCCAACGAGTTAGGCATCCCTTGCAAATCAGCAATGGGTGAACCGCTTCGATTCGCCCGACATCCTTTGGTATATCTTGTAGAAGCAGCGGATGACATCTGTTACGAGATTATGGACATCGAGGACGCTCACAAGCTGAAGATTCTCACACACGACGAAACCATGCAGTTGCTTTTGGGATTCTTCGACGATGAAACCCGCCAGCATATCCTTCATCGCATCGACGAGGAAGGCGTAGCAGATAACAACGAGAAAATTGTTTACTTAAGAGCCTGCGTCATCGGCAAGTTGGAGAATGAGTGTGTCAAGGTCTTTACTGACAACGAAGAACAGATTCTCAGCGGTGATTTCCAGGGCAGCCTCATCGATCATATCAGTCCTCTGCAACATGAGGCTTATTTGCATTGCAGCGACCTCTCTTTCAGTCGTATCTACAAGAGCCGCCCTGTACTCGACGTCGAACTATCCGGTTATCAGATCATCCAGACACTCATGCAGCAGTTCATCGATGCTGCCGTCCATCCTGAGCGTTTCTACTCAAAACACCTTATCAGCCGCGTCAGTAGCCAATACGACATCGACGCCCCTGATATCGAAACACGCCTGATGGCCGTCATCGATTATATCAGTGGCATGACCGATGTCTATGCCCTCGACATCTATCAGAAAATCAGCGGCATTTCCTTGCCAATCGTATAAGCAACTATCCATCAAGAAATCGGAAATACCCAAATAAATTTGGTATTTCCCGTACTTATTCGTACCTTTGCAGGCGAAATGAAGAAACTATATATAGAAACATACGGCTGCCAGATGAATGTGGCAGACTCTGAGGTGGTGGCATCCGTCATGCAGATGGCCGGCTACGAGACCACCGAGCATCTGGAGGAGGCTGATGCCGTCTTCCTGAATACTTGTAGTGTCAGAGACAATGCAGAACAGAAGATCTACCATCGTTTGGAGGCATTAGACGCTGAGCGTCGTAAGCGCAAAAAAGAAATGCAGAGCGCTGGAGGCAATCCGCTGATCATCGGCGTTCTGGGATGTATGGCAGAAAGAGCCCAGCAGGACCTTCTGGACAACCACTTCTGTGACCTTGTGGCTGGTCCTGACGCTTATCTGACATTGCCCGACCTCATTGCTCAGGCAGAGACAGGCCACAAGGCCATGAACACAGAACTCTCAACCACCGAAACCTACCGCGACGTGGTGCCCCAGCGTATCGGACTGGGACATAAGATCGGCGGTTATGTGAGCATCATGCGAGGTTGCAACAATTTCTGCCATTATTGCATCGTACCTTACACGAGAGGTCGCGAGCGCAGTCGTGACGTAGAGAGTATACTGCGTGAGGTTCGGGATCTGAGAGATCGTGGTTTCAAAGAAGTTACACTCTTAGGGCAAAACGTCAACTCGTATGCTTGTGGCGAAACCACTTTCCCACAACTTTTAAGACGAGTAGCCGAGGAAGCACCAGAAATGAGAGTAAGATTCACCACAAGTCATCCCAAGGACATGAGCGACGAAACCCTTCACGTGATTGCCGAGATGCCTAATGTCTGCAAGCACATCCACTTGCCTGTGCAAAGCGGCAGCGACAAGATACTGAAACTCATGAACCGCAAATACACCCGTGAGTGGTATATGGGACGCGTAGAGGCTATCCGCCGCATCATACCCGACTGCGGACTCTCCACAGATATCTTCGTGGGCTACCACGATGAGACACTCGAGGATCATGAGCTGTCGCTCAGCCTGATGCGCGAGGTGGGTTACGACTCTGCCTTTATGTTCAAGTATTCTGAGCGTCCAGGCACCTATGCCTCTAAGCATCTGCCCGACAATGTGCCTGAGGAGGAAAAGATACGCCGGTTGAACGAACTGATTGCCCTTCAGACAGAGATGTCGGCCCTACAAAACAAGAAAGACGAGGGCAAGGAGTTTGATGTGCTGGTAGAGGGATTCTCTAAGCGCAGCCGCCAGCAACTCTGCGGACGCACGGAACAGAACAAGATGGTCGTGTTTGATAAGGGCAGCCATCATATCGGAGAGACCGTGCGCGTCAGAATCACAGGAAGTACTAGTGCCACACTATTCGGGACCTTGGTCCTCTAACAAAGAATCATTATGAAAGAGTTTCTGAACGTATTAAGGCGATTCGTGCCGCCATACAAGAAATACCTGATACTGTCGGTGGTATTCAATATCCTGTCGGCCATCCTCAACATCTTCTCATTCGCAGCCCTTATACCTATCCTGCAGATTCTCTTCCAGACGAGCGATGCAGCCACAGCCACCGAACTGATGGACTGGGACTGGACGAACATACAGGCTGTCCTGATGAACAATATGAACTACTACGTCAACGGCCTGATTGCCGAGTGGGGACAAACCACTACCTTATTGTTTATCGGACTGTTCCTCGCGGCTACGACGTTCTTAAAGACTGGTGCCTATTTCCTCTCCGCAGCCACGATCATTCCCATCCGGACTGGCGTCGTGCGCGATATCCGCAACCAACTCTACGAGAAAATCACTTCGCTGCCACTCGGATTCTTCTCCGAGGAGCGCAAAGGTGATATCATCGCCCGCATGAGTGGTGACGTGCAGGAGATCGAGAACTCCATCATGGCATCGCTGGAGATGCTCTTCAAGAACCCGATCCTCATTGTCAGCTATTTCGCTGCCCTCATCTTCATCTCTTGGGAACTCACGCTTTTCACCCTCATTATCGTGCCTATCATGGGATGGTTCATGGGATGGGTAGGCCGTAAGTTGAAAGCGCAGTCTATCCAGGCACAGGCACTCTGGAGCGACACGATGAGTCAGGTGGAGGAGACGCTCGGCGGTCTGCGTATCATCAAGGCTTTCTGTGCCGAGAAGCGTATGAACCGTCGCTTTGACAATATCAACTCCGCCTATCGCAACGATATCATGCGCGTCAACATCCGTCAGTCGTCGGCTCATCCTATGTCTGAGTTCCTTGGCACCATCATGATCGTCATCGTACTCTGGTTTGGCGGCATCCTCGTCATCAACAACCATACGCTCTCTGGTCCGATCTTCATCTACTACATGGTGATGCTCTACTCCATCATCAACCCGCTGAAGGACTTCTCAAAAGCCGGCTACAACATCCCCAAGGGATTAGCCTCGATGGAGCGTGTCGATAAGATACTGATGGCAGAAAACGATATCAAAGAGCCTGAGCAGCCTAAGCATCTGCAAAGCTTTGAACATCAGATAGAATTCCGGCATGTGTCCTTCCGTTACGGAGAACAATGGGTGCTGAAGGATATCAATCTCGTCATCCCCAAAGGCAAGACAATAGCCCTCGTAGGACAAAGCGGAAGCGGCAAGTCCACACTCGTCGATCTGATTCCCCGCTACTATGACGTGCAGGAGGGCGAGGTGCTCATCGACGGCATCAACGTGAAGGATCTGGGCATCTACGACCTGCGCCAATTGATTGGCAATGTCAATCAAGAAGCCATTCTTTTCAACGACACCTTCCGCAACAACATCTCCTTCGGCGTGACGAGTGCTACTCAGGAGCAGATCGAGGAAGCTGCGAAGATTGCCAATGCCTATGATTTCATCACGGCTTCAGAACAGGGCTTCGATACCAACATAGGTGATCGAGGCGGCCGACTCAGTGGTGGTCAGCGCCAAAGGGTATCTATCGCCCGAGCTATCCTGAAGAATCCGCCGATCCTTATCCTCGACGAGGCCACTTCTGCACTCGATACTGAAAGTGAACGACTGGTACAGGATGCGCTGGAACGACTGATGAAGACCCGCACCACTGTGGCCATCGCCCACAGACTGAGCACCATCAAGAACGCTGACGAGATCTGTGTGCTTCACGACGGAAAGATCGTTGAGCGAGGCACCCATGAGGAACTGCTCGCTTCAGACGGTTACTATAAGAAACTCCACGAGATGCAAAGCTAATGAAACAACGGTCACTATTTCTCATCAGATTCTACCTGCTGACGCTGATCATCTTTCTCGTCGCCAAGGTAGCATTTATGATCGCCAACCTCACCGACCATTCTTTCACAGCCATCGATGCGGCCAATGTCATCTGGCACGGACTTTCCCTCGACCTTTCCACCTCCATCTACTTCCTGCTATTGCCTTTCATTATAACCATGATATCATTATGGTGGGATGGAGACTTACTGCGCAGGATACTACGCGTCTATTACGGCGTCATCGCCATCATGCTGGCATTGGCTTTCGTAGCCGATACCTGCCTGTATCCCTTCTGGGGATTCAAGCTCGATGCGAGTTGTCTGCAGTATCTGGAGACGCCCGTCGAGGCCAGAGCCAGCGTGTCGGGTCTCTATATGGTGATTGCCCTCATCGTTCTCGTGACGCTCACCTACGCCATCTACCGACTTTACAAATCCATCCCTTTCTGGGAAAGCAGGCCAAGCCACCAACAGACAGCCACGTTGGGTAATATACTCCTGATTCCGGTCTTCATTATCGGTATTCGTGGCGGTCTTGACGAATCAACCACCAATGTCGGACAGGTCTATTTCTCACAGAATCAGTTCCTGAACCACGCTGCCGTCAATCCAGTATTCAGTTTCCTGTCATCTTTCGAGAAGACGGCCAGCAACATCGTCGATTATGACTTCTTCTCAGAGAAGGAGTACAAACGGCTGACTCAGGATCTCTACCCTACGACATCCGAAGGGACCGATTCACTGCTGAACACGACGCGACCCAATATCGTCATCGTACTGATGGAAAGTGCAGGCGACTTTCTCACCAAGGCTATGCCGAACCTCAGGCACTTGAAGAAAGAAGGCATCGACTTCACGAATTGCTACGGCAACACTTGGCGCACGGACCGCGGAACGGTGTGTACCTACAGCGGCTATCCCTCGTTCCCGACCTCATCGGTGATGAAGATGCCCAAGAAGTCCAGCCTGCTGCCTGGCATCGCCTCAACACTCAGGCAACAAGGTTACAAGACTTCCTACCTCTATGGCGGCGACATCAATTTCACCAACATGCGCAGTTATCTGATCGGTACAGGTTGGGAGAAACTGACTTGGAAGGCAGACTACACCAGCGAGGAACAAAGCACCGCCAAATGGGGCGTACGCGACGACATCACGTTCAACACTCTCTACGACCAGATATGTTCGATAGAACCGACGGACTCCACCAACTATCTGTTCGGCTTCTCCACACTCAGCTCGCATGAGCCTTGGGACGTACCCGTCAAGAAAATCAAGGACGAGGAAGTGAATGCCTTCTATTACCTCGACCTCTGCATCGGTGACTTCATCAGCAAGTTGAAGGCTACCCCCCAATGGAAGAACCTGCTCATCATCTTCCTGCCAGACCACAGCATCGATCACGGGACAATGAACGAGAGCGTCAAACTGCGCAACAAGATACCAATGGTATGGGTAGGCGGAGCCGTCAAACAGCCGCGCAAGGTCACCCCATTCTGCAACCAGACTGACCTGGCAGCCACTTTGCTTTCACAACTGCAACTGCCTCACGAACAATTCCGATGGAGCCGCGACGTGCTGAGCAGTTCTTACCGCTATCCATTTGCCGTACATAATTACAATAACGGTTTCTCGATGATTGACTCAACGGGTTTCATCGTCTATGACCTCGACGCCTCACGCTTTGTGACCAATGAGAGCAGCGACGCCTCGCGGATGGAGCGTATCGGCAAGGCCATCCTGCAAGCGACGACAGCAGACCTGAAGACCATGGGAAC
>ODAI014717241.1_pt1 | contig 12452 bp, 9 predicted proteins | sample 1539321 | NCBI WGS metagenome assembly ODAI01 (sample SAMN02144231, study PRJEB22623) | gut metagenome | biome: sheep rumen | host: Ovis aries | place: New Zealand
AGACGTCTTTTTGCATCAGTTTGAAACCCACTCTCTTCTCAAGCACGGCGAGAAGCATGTTGAGCCTGCGGTGGTCGAAGCCGGTGGCAGAACGCTGGGGGGTGCCATAGGCGGCTGTCGACACGAGGGCCTGTGTCTCAAGCAGGAAGGGCCTAACGCCTTCAATGGCAGCTGTGATGGCAATGCCCGACAGTTCGGCGTGGTCTTGTGTGAGGAGCAGTTCCGAAGGGTTGGTCACTGGTCTCAGACCTGTCTGCTGCATCTCGTAGATGCCCAGTTCGCTTGTGCTTCCAAACCTGTTTTTGATAGATCTCAGGATGCGGTAGATATAGTGTTGGTCGCCCTCGAACTGTATGACGGTATCCACGATGTGCTCAAGTATCTTGGGACCTGCAAGTGTTCCCTCTTTGGTGATATGTCCGATGATGATGACTGGAATGCCGCTCGACTTGGCAAACCTGAGCAGGGCGGCGGCGCATTCTCTCACCTGTGAGAGGCTGCCGGGAGCACTTTCCACCTCTTCGGTGGAGATGGTCTGTATGGAGTCGATGATGACGAGTTCGGGGCGCAGTTCCTTGATATGGGCGAAGATATGCTCGAGTGATGTCTCGCAGAGAATCTGCACGTTGGTGCTGTCTCCCTTGCCCAAACGGTCGGCCCGCATCTTGAGCTGGTGCATGCTTTCTTCACCGCTCACATAGAGCACGTTGCGCTCGGGCATGTTGAGGATGGTCTGCAGGGTGAGCGTGCTCTTGCCGATGCCGGGTTCTCCACCCAGCAGAATGATAGAGCCTGGCACCAGTCCCCCGCCAAGCACCCTGTTGAGTTCGCTGTCGTTCATGTCGATACGGGGCGACTCATGGGCAGAGATGTCTCTCAGGGCAGTGGGGCGAGGGCGTCCGCTGAGGGATGTCCTCAACGAGGTTGCGGCCGCTCTGGCCGCCTGGCTGCCCGTCTCGCTGGCTACACGTATCTCCTTGAACGTGTTCCATTGTCCGCAAGCAGGGCATTTGCCTATCCACTTGGCGGCTTCCTGCCCGCAGTTGGAGCAAACATAAGCGATTTTGTCCTTGGCCATAGGTGTAGGTGGGGATGGAAGGCTTCCTCTAAATTTGGTATTTGTTCTCTTTGCTTTCCCTTCGGGTGGGTTCTGTGCTCACTCCGGCATATCCGCCCGACTGGTTGACACCGTAAGAGCCCGGTCCGATGGCAACGCCCGTATAGTCTTGATAGCGCTGCTGCACCTTATATACATACTCGTGGGTCTCGGTGCCTCTCAGGTATCCGCATTTTACCACGGCGTCGCGGTAGTATTGGGGCTGGCTGAGCAAAAGGATGTACTCGGCCACCTCGTCCCATACATATTGGTTGCCGCCGTTTTTCTCAGTGAGCGCCATGGCATCCCTCACATGGCCCGTACCGCCGTTGTAGCTGGCGAGCACGAAGTTCATCCGCTCATTGCTGTCGGGCACATCGCGGTAGAGCATGGTCAGGTGGTTGATGATTTTGGCTGCCGTCTCCACGTTCGACTCGGGGTCGAAGATCTTCTCTTGCTGCAGGCCATAAGACTCTGCTGTGGTGGGCATGATCTGCATGAGCCCGCAGGCACCGGCCCATGAGCGGGCTTTAGGATCGAAGCAAGACTCCTGGTAGCAGATGGCTGCCAGAAGACGCCAGTCGGTGCTGGCCACCTGCGCATAGGTCTTGAACAGGTGGTCCCACTCAGAGATGACGCCCTTTCCCTTGTCAAGGACAGGTGAATAGACGTGGCATTGCACGGCACCCACATTGATGATGTAATCTTCTCTCTGCTCGGCTTCAGCCAGCAGTTCGGGGGTAAACCAGTGGTCGATGGTGTCGGCCAACTCTTTGCCGTATTTCATCACTGCCCATTGGGCGTTTCCTTCTTCGGGACCACAGAAGAGAAGGCTGTCGGCTGCGGTGATGGTCTTGCAGACGGGCATCATGGCGATATCGCCTTCGCCTGCCCTTAACTTTTTCACCACCTCTGCCGAATCCTTGCATTCCTCCACTTTCAGTTCTACTCCAAGATGCTGTGCCAGTTGCTCGCACAGCAGGTAGTGTACACCGAGGTGTGCCTTGTCGAATTCATAATAGGTGCGCTCTCCGCAGACGGTGAGTGCCCTGATTTCACCGCTCTGCAGGATTTCCTCGAGTGTATAGTATTCTGCGGTGTCGGTGTTTGCCGTCTCTTCTTCTACGACTGTCCATGGAGCCATAGTGGCAGTCTCGCCTTCCTCTTTTTGAGAGCAGGCGACGACGGCAAGTAAGACAAAGAAGACAAAAAATTTTCTCACAATGCTGATTCTTAATATTGATATGCATGCAAAGTTAACAAAAAACAATGTTATATCAATGGTTTTGGGCGTATGTTTACGATTTATTAGTACTTGAATCGTTGACAACTTGATATAAGTCAAAAAAATCCTGAATATGCGCTAATAATGGCTGTAGTTCATCGCATTATTCAGGATTATGCGTATTTTTGCAGTGTCACAGCGACCATAGAATCTTATCAATAGGGTATTATTTTAAGGTAAAAGATTGCTTTAGGATGACAGCTCTTTTGTGATTTTTGTTTTCGTTACAAGACATAAGTAGAATAATTGAGAGAGTTGATTAATAAATGTCCGGCCTGACGTAGAGATACATTCGGCCGGATTTTATTTTGCTCCTCCTCTTGGTTGTGATAATCATATAGAAACCGGAAGACGAGGTCATAGGGCCTCGTCTTCCGGTTTCTCTGGTTTTTTCGTAATTTTTGGCAGGCGTTTTCTGGTTCTCAGCCATTCTGCCTTTCTCAATTCATATTGCTCCCGTCTCTTTTCCAAATAGTTGTCGGCCATGTCAGTTGAACTTACTGTAGATGACATTGATGAGAATGGGGGTGTCGCCGCCGACGAGCCGTGTACTGGTGAGCTTCATGTCATTGGCCACACCGGTGATGATGGTCGAGTAGTTGACTGTCGTCGACGTCGTGGTCACGGGCACGAGCATCGCCTTATTCCAGTTGGGGTGTTTTTCCACCCATTGAGGATCTTTTCTCAGTCCCTCGGTCTTGGCGGTGTACATTGCGGTGATGAGTCCTCCGATATTGCCGAATGTATAGCTGTTGGCCGATGAGGAGTAAGTGCCGAGGAACGACTGCTTATAGTTGGCCACCTTGCCTTTCTCGAAAAATGAGGTGAGGCTGTCGGTTTCCAGCATCAGCAGCGTCGAGGGTGCTGAAAGGTTATAAACGCTGAGTGTCTCGTTGTTGATACGGTTGAAAACGATTCTGGCTGTGTTGATTGTGTCGTTTTCGTGTCCTTTGACGATTTCGTCTACCGGCAGGGTGACTTCTGTGTAGATGCCTGCAGGGCTTTTGATGTATGTGCAGGAATTGTTCTCCACCAATTGGCTGATAGCCTCTTCGTCATTGGTCACTGTTGTGGTCTGCAGGATTTCCTCGGTGCCGTTAAAGAGGGTCATGCGCGAGACTGGCCCATTTTTGTTGACAAGCCGGTAATAGATATTGAGCTGAGGCACAGAAATATAGGCCATGGCTCCCAGTCCACCGCTCATCTTGAAGAAAAAGCCCGGAATGAGGTTGTGCCTAAAAGCGTTGGCATTCTTGAAGTATTCGGGATGCTCGTAGAAACTTCGGAGGATATAAGTGCCGAAATTATTGTAGGTCACACCGTTGCGGTCGGTATAAGGGTCGTTGAGCTTGACGCAGATGTTGTTGACATATTCCTCGTCCACCTCTCTCTCAGCGTCGCCATTGTTGATGAGAGAATAGGTATGGCTTTTCCGGATGCCATCTTCTCTGACATATCCTTGCTCCAGCGGACTGAAGTCGGTGTAATACTGAAGGTTTTCGGGCATGGGCCGCTCCATTTCGTAGAGCGTGAGTTTCATGGTGGCCAGAGAGTCGCCATAGTAACTCGTGTAGAAGAGTCTCACTTCACATGAGTCGGCGATAATCTTTCCCTGCGCATCGAGGCTGGCCACGCTGTCGATACTGGAGAGCGTATAGCCTTCCATGCAGTAGAATTGCGTCATGAAATCTCCGGTGATGTAAGCCCCTGTCTCAGGGTCTTTGATACGTCCCAGATATCCTTGGGTGCTTCTTGCTACGACCGACTTGACAGGCACGGAGCGAGTCCTGGCATAGAAAGTGCTTGTTGAAACCTCAAGGTGATCGACGTTGTCGGTCAATGAAACTCCTATCTCGTTGGTGGTGTCATCGCATGATACAAGAATCACAGAAGTGATGGCTGCCACACCCAACCATAATTTGATGTTCATTGCAGATTTATTCTTCCGTTGCTATGAGATTGCTGTAGAAAGTGTCGTAAGCCTCGGCATAGTCTTCCGCTCCCGGGTATCCCATGATGGGCAGGCCTTTGGCCTCAGCATACTCAACGAGGGTGGGGTTGACCTCTTGGCTGGCTTCCACTACCGCGTCGGAGTAGTCGATGGCCAGTTTGCCGAGCTCAATAAAATTGAAATCATCGTTGTAGTTGTCAAGGAGTGATGCCTTGGCTTCCCTGAATTCCACGCACTTCTTGAAATTGGTGCCCAGGTCTTTCTTCAGTTGCTTGGCAAAAAGCGATGTGACCACTTTGGCGTGTGCGAAGACAGGCTCTTCTTTATAGGCTGTCTTGATATAGAGAGGCAGCACAGCCGCCATCCATCCTTGGCATACGATGATGTCGGGTGTCCACTTCATTTTCTTCATCGTCTCGCATACACCTCTTGCGAAGAAGATGGCTCTTTCACCGTTGTCGGCATATTCCTCACCTTTCTCGTCCTCTTCCATTCTTCTCTTCTGGAAGTAGTCCTCGTTGTCGATGAAATAGACAGTGATGCGCGAGACAGGAATCGACGAGCACTTGATAATCAGCGGGTGATCGGTATCGTCGATGATGAGATTCATCCCAGAGAGCCGGATCACTTCATGCAACTGACCGCGACGCTCATTGATTGTTCCCCATTTGGGCATAAAAGTGCGTATTTCGTACCCTTTTTCCTGCATGTATTGGGGGAGCATTTTCCCCAGGACCGACATTTCGCTTTCAGGCACATAGGGAGTAATTTCCTGGTTGATGAACAAGATTTTCTTTGGCATCTTCTTGGTGATTTTGCTTATAGAATTTGAAGAGACATGGACTCGAACCGCCCGTGTCTTGAATTTTCATGCAAAATTACAAAAAAATATCCATAATTTAAAATCCTTTTTTGATATTTTTGCCAAAACGCACTTTTTTTGGCGGATTGTTTTCTCTATTTATTTATTATTAACAAACGCCGTGCCGAAGAGGCGGAAAATGCCGGCCAGACGGCAGGAATGTGAGGGCAGGAGAGGGCATCATGCCGACGGCCGGCGCATATAGTCATGCGCCGGCCGTCACAGTGTCCTTGTAAAGGGAAATCGTGTATCTATTCGACGACCACAAGCGGTGTGTCTTCCATGACGCTGGCACCTTGCGACACCAGGATGGCCTTCACCGTGCCTGCTTTCTCGGCCTCGATATTATTGGCCATTTTCATGGCTTCGAGCACGAGCAGCACATCGCCGCTTTTCACTTCATCGCCCACGGCCACCATGATTTCTGTGATGACTCCGGGTAGTGGTGCCTTGATGGCGTTGGCCGTATTGACATTGCCTGCGGTGCCTTCGGAGCTGCTGGCTGCGGGTTCGCTGCTTTGTGCCACGCCGGTTTTCACCACCACCTTTTTCTTCACGGGTTCCTCTTCGGGTTCCATTTTAACGGTGAAAGCCTCGCCGTTGACAGTGACGGAAGCGGTATTCTCCACGATGTCGCCAATGGCTACTTCATACTGATTTCCGTTGATGGTATACTTATATGTTTTCATTGTTTGATTGCTTGTAGGGTGAGTAGATATAGCTAAGGATGCTGGGTTGTCATGGGCAGGTGGGCGTTCCACTCGGTATGGTGCTGCCGGATGGTGATGATGCCCGACTCTTGGTCATGAACATTGTTTCCCCTGAATTCATGTAGGGCCAAAGCGATGGCCGCATAGACTTCGTTGCTTGCCATAGTTGTCGTTCCTTTGGGTGAATGATGGCGGGCGGCGGTTGAGGGCCACCGCCCGCACTATAAGCGTTACATAGGGATATTGCCGTGTTTCTTGGCAGGCAGGCTGTCGCGCTTGGTGGCGAGTTGTGCCAGTGCGCGGCAGATGCGGAATCGCGTGTTGCGCGGTTCGATCACGTCGTCGATATACCCGTACTTGGCTGCCTGGTAGGGATTGGCGAAGAGCTCGGAGTACTCTTCCTCTTTCTCTGCGAGGAAAGCCTTGACGTCTTCTCCGGCGTCCTTCTTGGCCTTTGCCTCCTTGGCGCAAAGTACGGCCACGGCTCCCGAGGCGCCCATGACGGCAATCTCGGCGTTGGGCCATGCGTAGTTGAGGTCGGTGCGGAGCTGCTTGCAACCCATCACGATGTGGCTGCCGCCATAGCTCTTGCGCAGGGTGATGGTCACCTTTGGCACGGTGGCTTCTCCGTAGGCATAGAGCAACTGTGCGCCGTGCAGGATGACAGCGTTGTATTCCTGGCCTGTGCCGGGCAGGAATCCGGGCACGTCGACGAGGCTGACGATGGGGATATTGAATGCGTCACAGAATCTGACGAAGCGTGCGCCCTTGCGGCTTGCGTTGACATCGAGCACGCCGGCATAGCATGAGGGCTGGTTGGCGACGATGCCCACGCTCTGTCCGTTGAAGCGGGCGAATCCCACGATGATGTTCTTGGCAAACTTAGGCTGCACCTCGAAGAATTCCCCATTGTCGGTGATGGCAGAGATGACTTTATACATGTCGTAAGCCATATTCGGGTCGTCGGGAAGGATCTCGTTGAGGCTGTCTTCCTTTCTGTCGATGGGGTCGTCGCAGGGCTTGCGCGGAGTCTCCTCCATATTGTTGGAAGGAATATAGCTGAGGAGCGTCTTGATCATTTCGAGGGCCTCCTCCTCTGTGGATGCGGTGAAGTGTGTCACGCCGCTCTTGGTGGAGTGGACAGAGGCGCCACCGAGATGCTCCTGGTCAACGTCCTCTCCGGTGACGGTCTTGACCACTTTGGGGCCGGTGAGGAACATGTAGGAGGTGTTCTCCATCATCAGGGTGAAGTCGGTGAGTGCGGGCGAATAGACGGCACCACCGGCGCAAGGACCGAAGATACCTGAGATCTGCGGGATGACGCCCGATGCGAGGATGTTGCGCTCGAAAATCTCGGCGTAGCCGGCCAGAGCGTTGATACCTTCCTGGATGCGAGCGCCGCCAGAGTCGTTGATACCGATGACGGGGGCTCCCATTTTCATGCCCATGTCCATCACCTTGCATATTTTCTCGGCCATTGTCTCGGAGAGCGAACCTCCGTTGACGGTGAAGTCCTGTGCGAAGACATAGACCAGTCTGCCGTCGATGGTGCCGGAGCCTGCCACGACGCCGTCGCCGAGGAATTGCTTCTTCTCCATGCCGAAGTTGGTGCAACGATGGAGTTTAAACATGTCGAATTCCTCGAAGCTACTTTCATCGAGGAGCATGTCTATACGCTCGCGAGCGGTGTATTTGCCTCGTGCGTGCTGCTTTTCGATGGCTTTCTCGCCGCCACCGAGACGGGCCTGTTCGCGCTTGGCGACAAGGGCTTTGATCTTTTCTAATTGCTTGCTCATTTTGTTTTATGGATTAGTCTGCCCGCAAGTGCTGGCAGAGTTGCTTGAATGATTAGTGCTCGCAGAGTTCTGTAAGGATACCGCAAGTGGATTTCGGGTGCAGGAATGCGATGTTGAGGTTCTCGGCTCCCTTGCGCGGTGCCTTGTCGATGAGGCGGATGCCTTTCTCGTCGCACTCAGCCAGAGCGTTGGCTACGCCGTCTTCGATGCAGAAAGCCACATGGTGCACGCCACGGCCTCCTTTGTCGAGCCATTTCTGTATGGTGCTCTCGGGTGATGTCGGCTCAAGGAGCTCCAGTTTCACCTCGCCGCACTTCAGAAAAGCGGTCTTCACCTTCTGGTCTTCAACGACCTCTACTGCATAACACTCAAGACCCAATACTTCCTTAAAATAGGGGAGGGCTTCCTCAATGCTTGGAACTGCGATTCCAAGATGTTCAATGTGTGAGATTTTCATATGATAAAAATTTTTAGACAAGTGTCTGATTGATATGTGTGCAAAAGTAATAAATTTAATTTATATAAGGTGTATATTATTCCGAAATTTATGTTTTTTTTCTTTTCCTTGGGCGAGATTTAGAATTCGAAGAGCACTCTTCCGTTGATTTGCCTACCTGTGAGATAGTTGGGCACGGCATACTGCTGGTTGGTGACATCGGTGATCCAATAGTAGGAGTTGACGTTGTTGATGCCGAAAAGGTTGAGGCAGTCGATGCCGAGCCAGATGTTGCGGAAACCGATCTTCTTGTTCTTTTTCTTGTCGTTGTCGAGAGCCCTGAAGCTCATGCCGATATCGGCCCTCTTATAAGCCGGGGCGCGGAAGTCGAAGCTTTCGATGCCACGGTGCGGGGCGGCAAAGGGCAGTCCGTCGGCATAAGCGAGCTTGAGCGACATCTTCCAGCGTTCTGTGTTGGGGAAATAGTCTGTGAAGAAGAGGTTGAGCGAGAACCGTTGGTCTGTGGGCATCGGGATGTTCTTGCCGTGAAGTTTCATCTTGGTGTTCATCACCGACAGGCTGATCCATGAGTCGGTGCCTGGCACAAACTCCCCATACAGTTTCATGTCGAGTCCCATGGCATGGCCGTTGGCCTCGTTCTGGCCGTAATAGACCACCTTGACGTTGTTGACGCTGTAGGGCACGAGGTTGGACATGGCTTTGAAATAGGCCTCTGCGCTGAACCTGAAATTCCGCTCGTTCATCTTGAACCTATAGTCGTAGGCGGCGATGAAATGGATGGAGCGCTGGCTCTTGATTTTTTTGTTGAGTGTGGCATAGGTGATGCCGTCGACGGTGGAGGTGTCGCGCAGTTCCTTGAAGAAGGGCGCCTGATAATAGACACCTGTCGCGAATCGGAAGGTCACGTCGTTGTTGAACGCGGGCACGATACTCAGCGATGCCCTCGGACTGACGAGGCTTTCTCTGTTGAAGTTCCAATGCGAGAATCTCACTCCATAGTTGAGTGTATAGAACGTCTCCTCGCTGGCACTGCTGAATTTGTAGGTGTCTTGTACATACGCCTCGAGGCGGTTGGCTTTCAGCTCGTTACGCGTATTGAGCGTGTAGATCATATTGAGGTCTTTACCCGTATGAGGCATGGTATATCCGGCAGAGTCGCGCATCTCATATTCACGGCTGTTCTCAGTGATGCGCTCCATCTTGTAGGTGATGCCCGTCTGGTAGTCGTGCCTTCCGGCCTTGTGACGCAGGTTGAGTTTTACGGTCTCCACGTTGGCTTCCAGATAGTTGCGTGCATGGTCCATATATGTGCCCACACCGAGGTTCTCGCTTGTCTCCGTCTGGGTGAGCCAGTATTGTCCTTGTATGTCAAACTGCTCCTGCTCTTTGGTGTAGAAGGCAGAGGTGATGAGCGACAGGGAGGTCTTGTCGCTGATGTGCCGGGTGATGTTGAGCATTCCGAAATAGGTGCGGAAAATATCTTTCTCCTTTCCGTCGAAATAGACCTTGAAACTCTTGACGTTCTCAAGCGTGCCGAAATGCGTCTCCCGGTCTTCGGGAACGAAGTTGTAGTGGTTTTCTGAGATGTTGCCGATGACGTCTACCGTCCACCTCTTGTTGGGGTAATAGGAGAGATAGGTCTGGTAGTCGAGGAAGTTGGGCTTATACTCTCCCTTGGTTTCCAGCGAACCGAGCAGATACCTGTTGGTCTTATACCTGAGTCCATTGCTCCAAGAGAACTTCTTGGTGCTGAAGCCCACATACCCACTGGCGCCGAGGAGGCTTGCCGCCACACTCGCCTCAAATTTGCCGGGTCGTTTGTAAGTGATGTCGAGTGCCGATGACATCTTGTCGCCATATTTCGCCTCGAAGCCTCCGGTGGAGAATTGGATTTTCTCCACCATGTCGGGATTGATGACGGAGAGTCCCTCCTGTTGCCCGCTTCTCACGAGGAAAGGCCGGTAGACCTCCACATTATTGATATACACACTGTTCTCGTCGAAGCTGCCCCCTCGCACGTTGTATTGCGACGACAGTTCGCTGTGGGTAGACACACCTGCCTGACTTTGAATGAGTTCCTCCACGGCATTGCCAGAGGCCGAGGGCATGGTCTTTATGTCTTTCACCTCGAGTTCCTGGGTCTGTCCCGTCTGTCGTCTTTTCTGCGAGATGAGCACCTCGTCGAGTTCGTTGTCGCTGTTCATCTGTATGACAAGCGTCTGCACCCCTTTCGGTTTCCTGAGCACCCTTGTCTTTGTCTCATATCCCACCATGGAGAACCTCACCTCTACGCTGTCGGCCGACTGGAGTTCGAAGTGAAACTCACCTTTCAAATTGGTGAATGTCACCCTTCCTTGCTTCACGACAGCCACTGTGGCCAGTTCGAGAGGATTGTTGTTCTCGTCGCTCACCTTGCCTTTCAACGTGAAGGTCTGGGCATCAGCGGCCGCTGACGCCATGGTGAGAAAGAGGATGATGTGGATAAAAACAAATTTCAGTCTCATCTATGGTATAACGTAGTTTTTACGTTATTATTACCTGTAAAGTGATAAAAACTCCCCTTCATCGTGTTCTCATGAGCGCATCGTAGTCGTGTCCGTCGATGATTCGCTTCCTCGGTTTGTACTGAGGGCTGATGAGGTCGCGGTCGGGATGATAGTATGGCGTCTCCAGTCCCGACAGTGAGAAAAACATCTGGCAGACGTTGTCGGTCATTGCCGGCCGGTGGAGGGCCTGCTGTATGTGCTCCACTGTCTGCGGGTGTTTTTGCAGATACTTGTCAGAGCACCACACCACCATCGGCACTCCATACTGATAGTAGAGGAGGTTGGCGGTGTCGTCGCCCGTCACCCTCGTCTTGGAGTCGCGGTAGTCGTACATCTCTTCTCCGTGGTCGGAGAAATAGACGAGGACGGTGTTCGTGTCGCGGTATTTGTCGATGATGCGGCCGATGACATAGTCGTTGTAGAACGTGGCGTTGTCGTAGTCGGCGATACTCTGTTTCTTCTCCTCGGTCATATAGGGCTCGTCCCTGCGGATGTCCTTGGTCTTGAACCGCTCAAACTGCTTCGTGGCGGGGAACCGGTCGCGCGCGTTGACATGCTGTCCCATCAGGTGGAAGACGACAAGGTTGTGTGTGCCCCGGGGACTCACTGTCTCGAAGAAGTCGTCCACCAGGTCGGCGTCGTAGTCGAAGCGTTTGTCGCAGGCCACGGTGTAGGAATAGTCGCATATCTTCTTGTTGTAGAGAAACGCATTGACGGAGAAGGTGAAGGGGGCGTCGCTGGCGTAGTTGCGCTGTATGTCCCAGACGTAGACGTCCCATCCTGCCGCCTTGTAGATGGTGGGGAAGATGGGCTTCTCGAACCATTGCTCTCCGTCGGCGATGCTGTTGCAGCTGAATATCGACTTCTCGGCCATGGTCGTGATGTTGTAGGGTGAGACCACGTCGTCGAAGGCGAACAGGTTGCCGCGCTGCTGCTCCTCACGCATGCGCGGCGTGGTGGGGTTGTAGTAGCCGTAGAGGTCGGAATGCGTCTTGATGTACGACTCGCCCAGGACAAAGACCACATTGATGGTGTCTGTGTCGGCGTATGGCTTCTGGGTCGCCATGACCTCCTCGCAGAGCGCCAGCGCCCGCACCGTCTCGCTGGCAGTCACCCGCGGTCCTTGGATGGAGTAGACGAGGCTCGTCACTGTGTCGAGCGGGAATGTCTTGTGCGTGACGCCCCATTTCTCGATGTCGGCGCTGTCCTTACAGGCAAAGAGGCTGACGTAGAGCCGCGTCTGGCAGACGCCCCAGGCCAGGCAGACGACGGTGAGCAGTGTGACGACGGCCTTTGGCCATCTCCGTTCCATGAATGCTGTGATGCGCTTGCCGCATCTCAGCGCCACGATGTAGGCGACAAGCAAGATGGCCATCGCGGCATACGTCTTGATGGCGCCTGAGCAGAGGAAATAGGTCTCGAAGAACTCCGCGCTCTCTTTGGCGTTGGTCTCTCCGATGAGGAGCATCACCTGTGGTGAGAGGTTGAGGCCGAAGACGAACAGCAGGAACATGCACAGGGCGAAGAGAGCAAAAGCGACGAAAAAGAAAATGCTTCTTATCCACTTGCTGCGTGTGAGATAGACGACCAGCGTACAGAGGTAGGCTATCATCACGCTGAGTGTGAAATAGTCCCACTCGCAGAGGAAATTCTTCGGCGTGTAGGACATCCTGGTGAGTTCGATGACGGTCTTGACCGCCAGCATCATCAGCATGAAGGTGAAGAACACAATCTCATGGCGCACAGGCC
>ODAI012991327.1_pt1 | contig 12451 bp, 14 predicted proteins | sample 1539321 | NCBI WGS metagenome assembly ODAI01 (sample SAMN02144231, study PRJEB22623) | gut metagenome | biome: sheep rumen | host: Ovis aries | place: New Zealand
CGGAGAACGGCGTCGGTGTAGTCCCTGACAGTGCCGGCGGAATACGGGACGGAGTAGAAGTCGCAGTATGGGCATTTTCTGCCGCAGAACGGCACATGGATATAGATGCCGAGGTCGTTCATCAGTAGTCGCGTCTGATCGACTCGGTCATTTTGAAGAAGAAAGCGTTGACGAGTCTCGGCACGATGAATTCAGCGAGCAGCATCAGCAGCATCAGCGGAAATTCGCGCCTTGCGAGAAAGTCGTAGTTCTGCGAGATGAGGAAGAGTGTGACGAAGCAGACAAAAATTATAAGGCTGAAAATGGCGTTGAAAATGGTCGCGCCCTTTCCGTTGACGCAGAGCTTTCCGCAGTGCTTGCAAGGTCTGCCCTTGGAATTCATTTTGCCAGCCATACCCTTAGTGTACGGATTGAAGCCCTTTTTGCCGCAGCAGGGGCAAGTGTAGATACTCATAATTTATCCTTTCATTAAGCCGTCTCGTCCGAGTCGGCGGAGAGATTTTTGCTTTCGGGCAGCTCGTTAAGCAGGGGAGCTGTTCCGGCTGTTTCAGGGAGCACCGGAGTCAGCGGCAGCAGAGCGAGCTTTGCTGCTTTTCTGCGCTTCCTGCACCGGCAAAAAACTGCCTCTGCGTGCAGCACGATGAGTGTAAGCAGGAGTATGCCGATGAACAGCCATATGAAACGGAAGCTGTCGTCGCCGACCGCGAGCCCCCATAAGAGGAGCAGCGGCGCTGTGACGCAGAAATTCATAAGGGAGAAATCGCGGCATCTTATCCTGAACCAGCGGAAGAAGCGTCCGGGAGCGGTGTTTCTTCCGGTGAGCGGCTCAGCGATGACCGTTATCAGTGAAACGAGGAAAAATAGCGATGCCAAGCCGAGAATAACGTAATTGACCATAGTACCTCCTGTCAGCTGTCGAGCTTCAGAACGCTCATAAACGCCTCCTGCGGAACCTCTACAGTGCCGAGCTGGCGCATACGTTTTTTACCTTCCTTCTGCTTTTCGAGGAGCTTCTTCTTACGGGTTATGTCGCCGCCGTAGCACTTCGCAAGAACGTCCTTGCGCACAGCCTTGACGGTCTCACGGGCGATTATCTTGCCGCCGATAGCAGCCTGTATCGGTACCTCAAAGAGCTGGCGCGGAATGTTATCCTTGAGCTTTTCAGCTATTTTACGAGCTCTGGGGTAAGCCTTGTCTGCGTGAACGATGAATGAGAGCGCGTCAACGATGTCTCCGTTGAGTAGAATGTCGAGCTTGACCAGCTTCGACGGAGCGTAGCCCATCATCTCGTAATCGAACGAAGCATAGCCCTTTGTTCTCGATTTGAGGACGTCGAAGAAGTCGTAAACTATCTCGTTGAGCGGCAGCTCGTAGTGGAGCTCGACACGGGTGTCGTCAAGGTACTTCATATCCTTGAAATTGCCGCGTCTGTCCTGACAGAGCTCCATAATGTTGCCGACGTAGTCGGAGGGGGCGAGTATGCTCGCCTTGACCATAGGCTCTTCAGCACACTGTATGAGAGCCGGATCAGGGTAATTGGTCGGGTTGTCGATGTACTGCACCTCGCCGTTCGTGAATGTTACCTTGTAGATAACCGAGGGAGCTGTGGTAATGAGGTCGAGGTTGTATTCGCGCTCGAGACGTTCCTGAATTATCTCCATATGGAGGAGTCCGAGAAAGCCGCAGCGGAAGCCGAAGCCGAGTGCGATAGAGGTCTCGGGTTCAAAGGAAAGGGAAGCATCGTTGAGCTGGAGCTTTTCGAGAGCCTCTCTGAGATCGCCGTACTTTGCGCCGTCTGCCGGATAGATACCGGAGAAAACCATCGGGTTGACCTTGCGGTAACCGGGGAGAGGTTCATCGCAGGGGTTATCGTCATTGGTGACTGTATCGCCGACTCTCGTGTCGCCGATGCTCTTGATAGAAGCCGCGATATAGCCAACTTCACCGGCTTCGAGCGAGCCGTTGTTGTTGAGGGAGGAAGCGTCCATAAAGCCGGCTTCAACAACGTTGAAGACCGCTCCGGTAGCCATAAGCCGTATATTGTCTCCGACTCTGACCGTGCCCTCCTTAACTCTTACATATATAATAACGCCCTTGTAGGAGTCGTAGTAGCTGTCGAATATGAGTGCCTTGAGCGGCTTGTCGGGATCGCCCTTGGGGGCAGGTATATCGGTGACTATCTTTTCGAGGACTGCTTCGATGTTCGTGCCCATTTTCGCGGAGATACGCGGAGCGTCCATAGCCGGTATGCCGATGACGTTCTCGACCTCAGCGCAGACTCTTTCAGGATCAGCTGAGGGGAGGTCGATCTTGTTCACGACAGGAACGACTTCGAGATCGTGCTCAATAGCGAGATATGTGTTGGCAAGCGTCTGAGCCTCGATGCCCTGAGAAGCGTCAACGACGAGGATAGCGCCCTCGCAGGCTGCGAGGGAACGGGATACCTCATAGTTGAAGTCAACGTGACCGGGAGTGTCGATGAGGTTGAAGATGTAGTCCTCACCGTCCTGCGCGGTGTATTTCAGGCGGACTGCACGGGCTTTGATAGTGATGCCGCGCTCGCGCTCGATGTCCATATTGTCGAGGAGCTGCTCCTCCATATCACGGATAGCGACGGTCTCGGTCTTTTCGAGAATACGGTCGGCAAGGGTGGACTTACCGTGGTCTATATGTGCAATAATGCAGAAATTTCTGATTTTTTCGTTTGCCAAAGCGTTACCTCTTTTCTATGCCTTCGCATAATATATCATTATAAGTATAGCAGAAAAGCGGAGGTTTGTAAAGAGCTTTTTGCGCCGTACAGTGAAAAAAGCAGCGCAGTTGACAAAGAGGGAGCGTTGCTGTATAATCATTACTATAATAATAGAATGAGTGGAGGTACTGGAATGATACTTTCGGATAGAAAAATTATGAGTATGCTTGATGAGAAGAAGCTGGTGATAGAACCGCTTACGCCTGAGCAGATACAGCCTGCAAGCGTAGACATAAGGCTGGGAAACACTTTCAGCGTGGCAGGGGACACTTCTACCGGCATAATCACGCTCGATGAGCCGATAAAGTACAACACTATAACGTCTGACAATTACCTGATACTGCCGGGACAGTTCGTTCTTGCGACAACTATGGAATATTTTGAGCTGCCTGACAACCTCACTGCATTTGTTGAGGGGAGAAGCTCGCTCGGACGTATGGGACTCTTTATTCAGAATGCCGGTTGGGTTGATCCCGGTTTCAAGGGCGAGATAACGCTTGAACTCTTCAATGCAAACAGGTGTGCTATCGAGCTTAAAGCCGGCAGGAGAGTAGGTCAGCTCGTATTTGCCGAAATGGACTCCGCTGCGCTTAACCCTTACAGAGGTAAGTATCAGGGACAGAAGGGCGCGACAGGCTCAAGAGTGTATATGGATAAGGATAAAGACTAAACAAAATATGTTTAATAAATAAAGTAATCCCCGGAGCGGCCTTGTGAACTGCTTCGGGGATATTTCTTGAATATATGGAGCTTTACTGATTTTTGAGCTGGAGTCTGAGCGTATCGGTTACGAGTGCGATAAACTCAGAATTGGTGGGCTTGGACTTCGGATCTGAAGCGGAATAGCCGAAATATGAGTAGAATTCCGAGGTGCCGCTGCGTCCCCATGCTAACTCGATCGCGTGGCGTATTGAGCGCTCAACGCGGGAAGAAGTCGTGCTGAACTGCATTGCGATAGTCGGATAGAGCAGCTTTGTGACACATTCCATCAGACTTTTGTCGTAAAGTGAATTGATTATGGCGCTTCTCAGGTAATTGTAGCCTTTGATATGTGCCGGGACACCGAGCTTGTGAATGATTTCCGTAACCATGATTTCAATGTCGGTAGCTGTTTCGGTCTGGAGCGTGGCGCGAGCTTTGTTGACTGCTTCGGTTATGTCGTCAAGAGAGAAGTCCTGAGGTAGACAGCGGTATGCACCCTTTTCTTTTGACATACGAATGATTAGCGGATTAATTGTGTCGGAAATGACGATAAACACTGGTATTTTCTTTTTCATATCTTTCAGATCTTCGATCATAAGAAGAGAGTCTGTCTGGTCGAAAATGAGATCACAGATTACAATATCCGGCTCATCTTTCACGATGGCGTTGAAAATGACATTGTAGTCATTTTTGCGCGTATACGCGAAAACATCGTCACTGTGGAGATGTGATGCAACTTTGATTCCTGTTTCGATTGTGTCGTCACCTATTAAGATTTTTACTGCGTTTTTGTTCATGATTTTGTCTCCTGTTTAGATATAGTGATTTTGTGTGTATCAATATTATACATCATAAATCGTAGCTAATCAATAGATTGTGACAAAAAATATGTACAGATTTCAAAAATCGTTTATTCTGACTATACTTTGCTACAAATTTACAGCATCCTATGTTATATTTTACAATAACTTACTATATATAACTTCTGGCAGCATATTTATGATTAAAGATTATTCTTCTGAAGGTAACAGCTTTTTTATATTTGAAATTAATAATTTTTATATTTTGTTATAATAAAAAAATAAAGAGACGGGTATTGACAATTGTTTCTCATTGGTGTATAATTATTGAGTAATTGCGAGTGTGCTGGAATAGGCAGACAGGCACGTTTGAGGGGCGTGTGTCGAGAGACGTATGGGTTCAAGTCCCATTACTCGCACCATAGTGGACAGATGGCTGAGCTGGTCTAAGGCGCACGACTGGAACTCGTGTATACGTTAATAGCGTATCGAGGGTTCGAATCCCTCTCTGTCCGCCAGAATGGTTAAAGAGAAGAATGGCTGTATCGCGTAAAATAGCGTGATTCAGCCATTCTTCTCTTTGTTATGACTTTGAAGTTGCTTTCATCAACTTGAAATAAAACGCACGTAAAATAGGCGTTTTTCAGACCTATTCCATATGGAATTCCATACGACTTACTCTATGAACTCCTTTTTTTGAGGCTTGTATATCAGACCGATATCTGAATTATCCCGTTCTGTGTATTTAGCAATTTGGGGTTATTTTACGATTTGATTATTCCTTGCTCCATAAATCATCACCGTTGAAATTAACGATATATAGCCAAATAATTATGAATTGCCATACATCATTCCATATAAAGCCGTACTTATCGCTGCAAAAATATTGCTTATGCAACAAACACATGTCGATATAGAGAAACCGCCCACACGGGCGGTTTTAAATTTATTAATCCAAATATCCACAGAATCTCGCAAAATCTTCTACAAGTTCAATTCCATTCGCGCGAATATTCTGCTCACCTATCTCATAATAGTATTCAAGTTCATGTATAAGTACAGGTATTTCACGTCCAAATGTCTCTTGTATAAACCCTGATTCGTGCAGTTCTCTTACAATGTCAATTAGTATTTCTACGAACGCTTCCGTTATCTCAGACTCATATTCAACAGGAGTAGTATCACAAGCCTGACAATACGCAAAGCCACTGTTTATTATCCACTGTCTGACAGTATCAGCGGTTTCATCTTTTCCAAACACATAGTCATCATTTTGAAGCCAGAACACATAGTTCCAGCGTGCTTCCACTTCATCCGAAGCGAATTCAAGCTGCTCGTTCAAATATGATTCCGTATTGTATCCGACTGTTACGGTAGGACGGCATGGATCATCGTTGTCATCATATACATAAAGAGAAACAACGTATATATCAGACTCGTCCCACGACGCTATTGTCTGCATTATCGCTTCTTTAAGCTGTTCTTTCATATGTTCACTCCATTATCTATCATTAGTTTGTAACTATCTCACCGGTCCAGTCGATGATTCCGCCGAACTCGTAAATATGCGTATATCCCATATCAGCCAGCTTCTGAGATGCTTCTTTGCTGCGGCGACCACTTCGGCAGTAAATCATTATGATCTGATTGAGGTCCGGTAGCTCTTTCGGGCATTCCGTACCGATAGACTCGTTGGGAATAAGAATCGCACCTGGGATATGACCACTGTCGAACTCGTCCTGCCGCCGTACATCGACGATGATGTGACCGTCGTCAGCCCGCATCATCTCCTTGGCTTCTTCCTGTGTTTTCTGCTGATATGTTGCCGTTTCAGAGAATGTTGCAGTCGGAACCTCCGACAGAACACTTTCCGGCAAACTTGTTTCATTACCGCAGGCTGACAGCAACAAACATAAAGAAGCAGCAGCTGTCAGAGCTATTGATCTTCTCATTTCACACACCACCTTATGCCTTTAGCTATGCGCTTCTCAGGCTCATTGAAGTGTCCGCCGTCGTTCCATTCAAGAATATGACGGGACAGGTTTTTATCACTGCACACAAGCTCATACTGCCTGCGGGTACAGTCTCCGACAGTTGCCATAATGCGATCACGAGCCTTTTCCTCACGGTCGCCGAGGCTAAGATAAACGGAACTATCCTGCGGAGCGTTATGGCTCTCGGCGTAGCTTATCCAGTCCCCGAACCACAGTGAACCCGAACAGCTTATAACTCCGCTGAATGCTTGACTTTCATAGAACGCCCACAGGCTGAAAAGTCCTGCAAGGGAGTATCCGCAGAGGATACGCTTTCCCGTCAGACTGTACTCTTTCTCGTAGCAGGGAACGCAGTCATTCATGAGCCAGTCCAGCGTTTTGCGTCCGCCGCCCGAAAAGGACATTTTCTTATTAAGTTTAAACTCCCACGGTGAGAAATCTGCGTTCCAGTCCTCGACCTCATAAATGATATAGTTACAATTTACGTCTCCGCACAGTGCAAGGACTTTTTCAATGGTCTCGGAGCTGTTCTTCGTCTCGCCCCAGTATATCGTAGGAAGGTCTGCTCCGTTTATTTTGATATGGCAGGTTGGGCTGCCTATTTCTGTTGTTTTCATTTTTTCTCCATATACACGAATTCCAGTTCATCGTTCACGGCTTTCTGTGCAAATGTCGTGTAGCCTAGCTTCTGATACAGGCGGATATTGTCAACGCTTCTTGTGCTCGTAAAAAGCTCGTACCGCTTATCAGAAAAGCGATTTTCCATCTCGGACAGAAGCATTGTTCCATAGCCTTTATGTTGATGATCAGGGTGTACCATAAGCTTACCGATATAAACAGTACCGTCGATTTCTTTGGCACGAACTGAGCCGATAATATTATTTTTATCGTCAATCATTTTCAGTATTATGCCGCTATTGAATTCCTCAATGACTTCATCAAGAGTCTGTTTCAGCGGAGGAATATCTCTGCTGCCGAAAAGGTCTGCTTCGCTCTGATAGGCAAGGTATTGAAGCTGTAATATTTCGGGCAGGTCAGCCCGTTCAGCATTTTTTATTATAAACATACAAATTCTCCTATATTGATGCTCCAAGCTCATAAGCCTCTTCCAGTGCAGAGCTATTTTCGATGTCACCTATGTTGCTCATTTCAGCTCCCACTAATATCAAAACTTATATGCACATTATAGCACATTGCAGATAGTATGTAAATACATAAACAAGAGAACCGCCGATCACAAAGGCGGTACGGATACATATAATAACCATAAACCGTCTGTCGATGGCTTTCATCAGCCTTCGTCAGACGGTTCATATTTTATAATGTCCTCAACATTGCAGTCAAGTATCTTGCAGAGGTCGTCTATCAGTTGAGTAGTCACTCCTTGATCATGTCTAAGACGATGTATGGTACTGCTGCTGATGTTGTGCTTGTTTATAAGAGTATAGGTGGATACGCCTTTTTCCTTCATTGTATCCCAAAGCGGTTTATAAGTTATCATAAAAATATCACCAATACTATTATAAATTATGCTCGACTACTTGAAAATAGTCTTATTTTAGACTATAATATTATATGGTCATATTTATGAGTATATAATTGTGCTGACAAAAGAAATGTGTCGCAAATTTCAACAATTTACGGCACACTTGACGTATACTTTATATGTATCATTTTACCACAATTTCTTATAAATTTCAATTCATTATGATAAAATTTAACAATTGTTTTTGAAAATCAGCAGTTTATACAAGGCTGATAGTATGGTTTTGTAGGGATTGACTGCTCATTTATCGTCAGATTTATGGTCAAGGAGGAGGGAGAAGTATGGCTCGCCGCGGAGAAAACATTTACAAACGAAAAGACGGACGCTGGGAGGGACGATATAAATACGGATACAACGATAACGGAAAGATGAAATATCACTCCGTATACGGACATTCCTATGCAGAGGTACGTTCAAAGCTCGCACCCTTGAAGGCGAGTGTTACTGCTCGATATTCTGCTTGTAATCTGACGGTAAAAGAACTTTTCACCGAGTGGCTGTTCGCTGTAAAGCTCCGTGTGAAATCTTCCACCTATGCCAACTATCAGATGAAGGTCGAAAAACATATTCTTCCAGAGTTTAGCAGACAGCATTTTGATTCGCTGACGGTTCAAATGATTAATAGCTATATTCAGCGAAAACTTGATGCTGGACTGTCTGCAAAGTACGTTTCGGACATCGTTATTGTTTTCAAGACTATGGCGAAATATGCCGCTAAAATCCATGGATTCCTCAATATACTGACAGATGTTACGCTGCCAAAGGTGTATAGAAAAGAGAAGCCGCTGCTCAGCAATATCCAACAATGGAAACTGTGCAAATATCTGACGGAGAATCAAAGCCCTACAGCGCTGTGCATACTCCTGAGCCTTTATACGGGGCTTCGTGTCGGTGAGGTATGTGGACTGATGTGGGGAGATATCAACTTCGAGAAAAGCATTTTGAGCGTCAGACGGACAGTTCAACGTATACGCATAGGTGCTCATAAAACACAAATTATAGCGGATACTCCTAAAAGCCGTACATCGCGGCGAGAGAATCCTATACCAAGATTTTTAATGAAGCTGCTGCGGGATTCCCGCAGCGATGATAATCATTATGTTTTATCGGATTCTGAAATAATAATTGAGCCAAGAACTTTGCAGCGTCGCTTCAAGTCAATCCTAAAAAAAGCAGATTTACCGTCAGTCAGCTATCACAGTCTGCGTCATGCATTCGCCACGAATTGTTTACAAGCCGGATTTGATGTAAAGACGCTTTCTGAAATACTCGGTCACGCAAGTGTTGAAACTACGCTGAATCGCTACGTTCATACGTCTATGGAGCAGAAGATCAAGTGTATGGCACTGCTTGAATTAAAAGCTTATTTGCCGTCAGAATTATCGTCAGATACATTACAGAATGCACCTAAATTCCGTGATATAGAACGTGTGTGACATTAATTGTTGAAATTTGCGGCAGTTTCAAAGCAATTATAACATTTTCGCAGACTTATGTCATTAAAGGAGGATAAAATGAAAATAAATACAGAGTTAAGTTCATACGTTGATTCAGGCTTTCCTATAATATACATTAATTCTTTTGAAGAGTCAAAAGTAGATGGCATAATTTCTTCAGTAATGGGTGGAAGAAAAGGCTATGAGTGGAACGGCGCAGACGGCTTTTGCGAATTTAAAACAAAGCAAAGCATGATTGCTGATAACGGTCTTGCAGAAACATTAAAACTACTATGTGCTGATAATGAATTAGAGCGCAAATTTTTAGTATTAAAAGATGCTCACCTGTACTTTGACGATCCTACAGTTATAAACTGCCTGAAAGCGATAGCTTTAAAAATATCAAACGGACTTGATGCAACTGTTATAATTGTATCGTCGATATTAAAATTTCCTAAAGAGCTTGAAAAGTTCATTACTATACTTGAAATGGATTATCCTGATCAAAATGAAATAAAGGAACAGATAATTGCGTTTGCCAATGAGCAGGAAGTTACTATAGTAGATGATCTCCTTGAAGAAATGTCAATGGCGTTTAAAGGACTCACAGAATTTGAGATAGATAATCTTTTAGCTGCTGCCTTTGCAAATGATGGTATGTTCACTCGTAGCGATTTGAAGCTTATCTTCGATCAGAAGCAGCAGATGATAATGAAATCCGGTATCCTTGAAATGATACCGCTTAAAGAACGACCGGAAGATATAGGTGGACTTGAAAATCTTAAATCTTGGCTTGATAAGAAATTTAAAGTATTCAAGTCAATAAACAAGGCTATTGAGTTCGGTGTTAACATGCCTAAAGGAGTTCTTATTGCCGGAGTTCCTGGATGTGGAAAATCACTCTGTGCAAAGGTTACGGCACAGATGTTTGAAGTGCCGCTGCTTCGTCTCGATATGGGAAAGATCATGGGCAAGTACGTTGGTGAATCTGAGGAGAATATGCGTAAGGCAATAACACTTGCCGAGGCGATATCGCCCTGTATTCTTTGGATAGATGAGTTAGAAAAGGCTTTTGCAGGCGTTAACGGTACTGGAAATGAAGTAACTGTCCGCCTATTCGGTACGTTTCTGACATGGATGCAGGAGAAGACCAGCTCCACATTTGTTGTGGCTACTGCAAACGACATTACAAAACTGCCGCCGGAGCTAATGCGTAAGGGACGTTTTGATGAAATCTTCTATGTTGGCCTTCCAAATCCTGATGAGCGAAAGAAGATATTTGAGATACATATTAAAAAACGTCGTAGGAATGATTTGGCGTCTATTGATATCAGCAGTCTTGTATCCAAAACAGAAGGATACAGTGGAGCAGACGTTGAAGGCGTGGTAATTGACGCTGTCGAAAACGCCTTTGTTGACGGCAGCAATGCACTTACAACAGAACATATCCAAAAGGCAATTGAAAATACGCATTCGCTTTCAGAGATAATGAAGGAGTCTCTTACAAATCTCTCAAAGGAATACGAGAACAGGCACTTCAAGAGTGCTTCAAAATAAACGACTTGATGCGATACTCCGGCAAATGCCGGAGTATCAATAGTATTATATAGTAAGGAGTGGCGAGTATGGCAAGAAAAATAAAATTTCCGCTGAAAATGAAAGACGGATATGATGCAAGAAGTATAGAGGAACTTAGAGAGCATTTCGATCTTGAAAGTGTTCTTGGCTATTTCGCAGATGGTAGATTGCATTCATGGTTGAGAGATAGATATTTCGAAAATGAAGCACAGCAAGTTAGCGAGCTTGATTCAAATGATTCAGAGTTGGTAGCTAAGATATGCCATATCCTTGGCGTTGAAGCTCCGAACCAAGCAGTCGATGTTGATTTGAATGAAATAAACCGGTATAATGAAAAGAGAAGAATGCTTCTCGAAAAATATCCTGAGCCGGAGCTGCTAAACAATATTGACGCTGTTGCTTTTAACGAAGATGATATTATAAGTATTATCGAAAAAGGCATCAAGAAAATATATCTGATCGACAATGAATTTCAGTTCCCATTTGGTATAAGTGTTGAAGAAATTGTGAAAATCGTGAAAAAAGATGGCACTTCACTTCCGTTAGATATTAGAATCCATCTATTTGATTGCAAGTTTATAGGCAAGAACGCATCATTACACATTGATTCAAGTGATACTGGAATATGTGGAGCATTTAGACTTCAATTTGAAAATATCAATTTCATTTTCGAGGATGAAGGTGTAGAATTCGTATTCAAAGGACAAGTTCTCAAAGATGTTGATAAATTGAGAGCCATAGCCAGCCATTTTTATGATAGCAAAGATTATAAACTTGCTTTTGATAATTATTTGATTGCCGCAGAACTTGGAAATCCTTTTGCTCAAGGAATGCTTGGTCAAATGTATTTTAGAGGGCTTGGCGTAAATCGTGATAGTGTTCAAGCGGCTGAGTGGTACAGAAAGGCGGCAGAACAGGGATTGCCAACAGCACAATGCTGTCTTGGTGTCTTGTATACTAATGGAGAAGGCATAGAAAAAGACTATGCGAAAGCAGTTGAGTGGTTCAAAAAAGCCGCAGAACAAGGCAATGAAATAGCTCAGTATAATCTTGGCAATATGTATAGCGAAGGAGCAGGAGTGGAAAAAGACTATATTAAAGCGGCTGAGTGGTACAAAAAAGCCGCTGATCAGGGCAACACAGATGCTCAATGCAAATTAGGAGTTGTGTATAAAGAATTAGGAATCATGTATAAAGAGGGAAATAATATTAAGAAGAATATTAAGTTGGCTCTTGATTATCTCAATAAATCTTCCGAACAAGGAAATTACGATGCAACATTTTTATTGGCGACGATGTATTCCATCGGTGAAGATGTAAAAACAGACTATACCAAGTCACATATGTATATGGAAAGACTTAATGAACAAATATGATTTTCAAGGATTTTAATGTGCAAGCAAATGAAATTTTCCTTTATTTTTAATGACTGGGAGGATAAAAATGATAAACAAATCAAAACTAACAGAGATCCTGCGAGATGCAGTAGCTGATTACGCGTCTAATTCACAAGGAAAAACTCCTGCCGAATGGTTGCAGGGATATTTAGGCAAGAAACTGCCTGAAAAATCGGTCGATGCAATCAAAAGCATATCTGGTGAGATACTTGGCACTCTCGACCTTATTGAGGCGAAAAAGGCTTC
>ODAI011720361.1_pt1 | contig 12449 bp, 7 predicted proteins | sample 1539321 | NCBI WGS metagenome assembly ODAI01 (sample SAMN02144231, study PRJEB22623) | gut metagenome | biome: sheep rumen | host: Ovis aries | place: New Zealand
ATGCTCGGATTCAGCTCCGCGAGCCTTGTTGAAGCCGTGGAGACCGGATATTGATGCGCCCATACATATTGTAGTATCAACGGCAAACAACGGCGCAACTGCTCCGAGAGTGTAGCAGCCGATATCGCCCGATACGGTTATCTTGTTCTTGCTCAGGCAGTAGAAAAGTCCTCTGTGGGGACATCCCGGACACATTACCGGCGGACGCATAGGGATAGTTTCCTCCAGCGCGGTGAAGTCCTTCTTCTCGCCGAGCAGCTTCTCTGCGATAGCGGACTGGTGTATCTCGCCTATATAGCCGAATATTTCCTTGCCCTGAACGTTGTTTACGCCGATATTGCGGCAGTGTTCCTCGATTATTCCGTCAAGCTCCTCGATAACGTATATCTTCTCGTACCTTGCAGCGAAGTCCTTTATGAGCTTCTCAGGAAGCGGGTTCACCATTCCGAGCTTCAGCACGGAAGCCTTTTCGCCGAGCGCCTCCTTGACATACTGGTAAGCCGCGCCATTGGTGATAACGCCGAATTCAGCCTTGTCCGAGATCTCAACGCGGTTGAGAGGCGTAGTCTCAGCGTACTCGATGAGCTTCTTCGTGCGCTCCTCAACGAAAACGTGGCGGGTCTTGGCATAGGCGGGCATCATAACGTACTTCTGAGCGTTCTTCTCGTAGGGCTTGAGTTCAAGCTCCTGCCTGTCCTCAGTCTCGACGATGCTCTGTGAATGTGCAACTCTGGTGGACATCCTCACGATGAACGGTGCGTCGAACTGCTCCGAAAGCTCAAAGGCAAGCTTGACGAATTCCTTGCACTCGCCTGAATCCGAGGGTTCGAGCATCGGCACCTTTGACGCGATAGCGTGGTGACGGCTGTCCTGCTCGTTCTGTGAGGAGTGCATACCCTGATCGTCTGCAACGGCAATGACCATGCCTGCGTTCACGCCGGTATAAGCTGCTGTATACAGCGGGTCAGCGGCAACGTTAAGTCCGACGTGCTTCATTCCGCAGAAGCTCCTTGCGCCTGCGATAGATGCGCCGAGAGCGGTCTCCATAGCGACCTTCTCATTGGGTGCCCACTCAGCGTAGACCTCATCGTACTTGGCGACCTCCTCAGTTATCTCTGTGGAGGGAGTGCCGGGATAGCTCGATACTACGCGGCATCCTGCCTCATAGAGACCTCTTGCGAATGCCTCGTTGCCTAACATCAATTTCTTCATTTTTCTGATTCCTTTCAATTATGTAAAAATATTATGTTTGCTAAAATTTTGAGCCAGCCATTCAGCCACGCCGTCCTCAGTATTTGGCGGTGCAATGAAATCGGCTGCTGCCTTTAACTCGTCACGGGCGTTGGATACGGCTACCTTTACATCGGAAGCGCTGAACATTGACAGATCATTGAGATTGTCGCCGAATGCCACCACCCGGTCAAAGCCGTATTTTTCGCGGAGAAAACGTATACCATTCGCCTTTGATGCCCTGTGCGAGAAAATTTCGAGATACCACTCGCCGTTGTACACATCAAGGTAGAAGGCATGGTCAACTCCCGCTATCCTCTCGACCTCGAGCTTGACCGGCAGAAGCTCCTCGCGCGGTCCTGTGGTCGTGAAATAGACAGTGCTGCTGTCAGCGTGGTCTATAAGACGGTCGTACTGCACGAACGGCTTCTTATAGTCCTTCTTCCGCACCTCAGCAAAGCTCTGCATTACCTTCGTTGTGAGCTCTGAGTAGCAGCAGGTCAGGATATCGTCCCTGATCCTGTACATGAAGCAGTGTACGCCGTGGCGCTCAAAGGCTCTCAGCACCTCAGCAGAAGCCTCCGGCGCTATGTATTCGCTCCGGATATAGCGCTTTTCCGAGGTATCGTACACGCTCACGCCGTTCATCAGCAGGCACGGCACATTCAGCCTCAGTCCCGATGTTATCGGAGCTGCTGAATAGACCGATCTTGCGGTAGCGAACGTGAAGTATACACCGCTGTCCGTAAGTGAATTTATTATGCCGGCAGTCCTCTCCGTGATCTCCGGCGCGGGGCTCAGGAGAGTTCCGTCGAGGTCGGATATAAAAAGTGTCTTCACTTGAAAAAAGGTCACCTCCGGCAAAAAACAGATATTCACGTTATCATTATACCATATCTGTTAAAAAAAGTGAAGAAATATTTTGCGTCCCATTGAAGATTTGTCGATTGTCACTAAATTACCTCCCCCGTAATGTTGATACTGCCTAAATACTTTTTTAATTAATAAAAAATGCAGCCACAAGGTATGTTCCTCATGGCTGCACGTTATCACTTCACAATGGCGTCTCTGAGCTCCTCCTCCCACGTCTTTGAAAGACGGTGGAATATTCCGAAGCTGCCTTCGCCCGAAAACACGTTGTTGTCCCAGACAAAGCACTTGATGCCGTTCGCCCTTGCAGACTGTATATAGTATTCGTAATACTGAGCCCGCACAGCATTGTCCGCTGCCGCAACACAGCCGAATTCTCCGATTATCACCGGCTGTCCCTTGTCGATGAACTTCGTCTTTATCTCCTTGAACTTCGCGTCAAGCTCTGCCTTCTCCGCATCGCCGAATGTAGTGCTCGTGCCGTCAGAGAACTTCCACGGCGCATAATAGTGCAGTGAGAGGATGATATTTCCGCCGCCCGAGGGTATCACCACATCGTTCATAGCAGCAGTTTCAGCCGATGCCGCATAGCTTGTCACGATGAGCGTTCTGTCAGCATTTTTGCCGCCGGTCGCGCGTACTGCGTCAACGAAATCCTTCTCATACTTGTTCACCACCGCACGCTCCTGAGGAGTTCCGCCCATCCCCTCCTTATCACTGTCAACAGTCCTCGGCTCGTTCATGCCCTCAAAGAGCAGTCTGTCGCCGTATCCGCCGAACTGACGGGCTATCTGCGTCCATATCTTCATCAGCTTCTCGCGGCACTTCTCATACTCACTGTCCGAGGGTGTGAACCAGATGTAGTCGTCATGGTGCATATTCAGTATAACGAACATTCCCTCGTCATAGGCATAGTCAACGACCTCCTGCACCCTCCTGAGCCAATCAGGGTCGATATCGGTGCCGTTTAGATGTTCTCCCCACGTTACAGGGATACGCACTGCGTTGAATCCGGCTGCCTTGACCTCCTGTATCATCTGCTTTGTTGTCACAGGATTGCCCCACGCTGTCTCAGCTTCGCTCGCCCAGCTCTTGTATCCGTAGCATTCAAGCGAATTTCCGAGGTTCCAGCCGACCTTTATCTCAGAGGCTATCCTTGCAGCGCTCCTGAAATTGTTCTCGCTTACGCTATCCTCAGGCTCAGTGACCACCTCCGCTGGCGGTACATAGGCCTGTGCTGTGCCGTCACCCTGACTGTATTTCACAGTTACGGATTCAAGTACAGCTGAAGGCTGCTCACTCCACCAGTATCCAAGCATTATCTCACCGTCCTGTGTACAATAGCTTTTCGCTTCTGCCGGAACGAACCATGTGAGCGAAAGCGCCGAGCTGTCCGTAAATACCGCCGTATCGGGCGACTGATAGCTTCCCGCGGAAGAAGAATATCCGAATGCTCCGGTGAACTTCCTGAACCCGCCCGTTGAGCTTATGTTATATGTCACAGCCTCCGGGATCGCGTTCTCCGGAAGGAAGTCAGCCGTCTTCACCTTTATGGTATTGTCACTGTCATTGTAGGAAACGCTCTTTTTTACCTCAAATGTCTTAGTACCGTCAACAGGCAGCTCACGGGTGCGGGTGAAGGTGCATATCGCCGCATCTAACCTGATGCTCGACGAATTTCCCCACCAGTAACCGAACATCACGTCGCCCGAGGGCGAGATATAATCCCTGATATCCTGCGGTACATCCCACTTTATCTCGCCGTAGGTGCCCTGCGTGGAAGCGGTAAAGTCCGGTGACTGATACCAGCCCTCCTTGCCCGCGGGGCATTCCTCCGCTACCGTGATTCCGCAGCCGCCCTTGTATGAGCCGATATTGCTGCCGTCGCCGGAGTATATAACGAAGGTGAATGAGGATATCTTGTCGCCCTCCTCTATGAATTCGGCGAGGGGTATCTTTATTGTATTGCTGCCGTCAACACGCTGTACCACCGTATCAGCATTATACTGTACCGCGCACTCGGCGGTGACAGTCTCTATAGGGCTGATGTGCTGTGTAACAGGCTCCGTCGCCTCTGTTACGGGCTCTGAGGCTGATGCAGCCGTTGTCTGTGAAGCTGACGTGCTTTCCTCACCTGAGGCGGACGAAGGCTCGGCATTCTTCACGGAGCTGCTGCTTTTGCTCTTGCTGCCGCAGCCGGAAGCACTCACAGCAAGAAGCGCTGCTGTAAGTGCAGCCGTTATCTTATTAAACTTCATATTTTCCTCCCATATATTCTTATTTAACGATACTATTATAACATGAGAGAGCCGGAAATTCAATACCTGCAAGCCGCTTACAAATGCTAATAATCTGTGGACTTGTCATATTTTTTATCATTGGAATACCTGTACACCTCACTGAATATCATTATACAAAGTGTTTTTCAAGGAGGTCAATATTATGGAACTTAAGATCAGCAAAGAGACCGTTCCCGCTTCCGTGAGGGTTTTCGAGGGCGTCCAGGAGCAGAGCGTGGAGCTCGACTACATCCTTCCGGACTACTACCCGGATATTTTCAGGCTCGTCCGCTATGAGGTATGCCCGGTCGTGACCGAGTGGTCACTGAGCGGCGACAAGCTGAGCTACGGGCTGCGCTGCGATATCAGGATACTCTACTGCGGCGAGGGGGACAGCGTACTGCGCTCCGTCACCCAGACCCAGAGCTTCCAGAAGATCATCGAGCTCGACCGCGACTGTGATGCCCCGGAGGTACGCCTCATCCCCAAGACAGATCATATCAACTGCCGTGCCGTCAACAAGCGCCGCCTCGACCTGCGCGGAGCTGTCTCCGTCAAGGCTTCCGTCTGCTGCGAGACCCGTCAGGAGGTCATCTCCGATGTTTCCGGTATGAATATACAGCTCCGCCGTGTTCCGGTGAGATATGCGTCAAAGAGGCTATCCGCCGACAAGCTCCTGCGTATCACCGAGGAAACAGAGCTCCCGCCCGCTCAGCCCGCTGTCACGAGCATAATAAGCTGCCGCTGCTCCGCCGGCGACTGCGAGAAAAAAATGATCTCCGGCAAGCTCCTTGCCAAGGGCGAAATAACCGTCGATCTGCTCTATTCCTGCGAACAGGACGGCTCAGGCACGGTCGAACCGCTGCGCTTCACCCTCCCCTACAGCCAGATAATTGATATCGACGGTCTCGATGATACCTACGAATGCTCCGTCACTCCCGAGATCGTCACCTGCGACGTTTCCCCAGCCGCCGGAAAGAATGGCGACAACCGCATGATACGCTGCGAGGCTGAGCTGAGACTGCTCTGCCGCGCTGTGAAAACAGCTTCCGTTATGGTCGGCACAGATGCCTACTCGACCGTTTATCCATGCGAGGTGTCGTTCTCAGAGATACGCGCACGTCAGCTCCCTACCGTCTACGACGAAGGCTTCCGCCACACCGCGAAGCTCGCAGAGGGCGAGAGCGTTCCCGGAACGGTCTACTCGATGTGGTGTTCCCCAAAAAATATCAACACCCGCACCGGCGACGACGGTAGATCAGTCATCGTCAGCGGTATGCTAACTTACTCTATGGCCGCCCGGGACAGCTCAGGTATGATATCTATGCCCGACAAGGATGAGACCTTCGAGGAAACTATCAGCATCGGCGACGACATCTCAGGCTCTGAAGTCTCGGCTGAAATCGCAGCAAGAGACGTTTCCTACAACATCTCCCCGGAGGGCGTGCTTACCGCGAAGGCTGATATTTCGGCTAAGATCTCCGTCACAGGCTCGTCTGCCATACGCGCTGTGAGCAGCATCGAGGCGGATGGCTCTGTCAGAAAAACAAGGGACGGCGATTACGCGATAAAGCTGTATTTCGGCGTTCCGGACGAGGACGTCTGGGATATCGCCAAACGCTACAGCACAAGCGTGAAAGCGATCATGGAGGAAAATGAGCTTGACGGCGACAAGCTCCGCACAAGCGGTATGCTCATCATACCGATCGTAACGTGATACACCGTCAAAAATAACGTAATACAGGGAGATAATATGGTTAAAGATATTTACAGCAATATCGCCGAGCGCACCGGCGGCGATATCTACATAGGGGTCGTCGGCCCCGTCCGCACCGGCAAATCTACCTTTATCAAGCGCTTCATGGAGACCCTCGTGATCCCCAATATCACCAGCGAATTCAAGCGTGAACGCGCCCTCGATGAGCTTCCGCAGTCAGCTGCCGGAAAAACTATCATGACCACTGAGCCGAAGTTCATTCCCGAGGAAGCCGTCGAGGTCAGCCTCGGCGACGGAGCCGCATTCAGCGTCCGCCTCATCGACTGCGTCGGATATATCGTTCCCAGCTCGCTCGGCTATATCGAAAACGAACAGCCCCGCATGGTCATGACCTCCTGGTTCGATGAGGAGATACCCTTCAATATGGCTGCCGAGATCGGTACCCAGAAGGTCATCACCGACCACTCAACTATCGGGCTCGTTATAACCACAGACGGCTCTATTTCAGACATTCCACGCGCGGAGTACGAGGAGTGCGAGGAGCGCGTCATCCGTGAGCTCAGAGAGCTCGGCAAGCCCTTCGTCGTCATCATGAACACCGTTGACCCTGCCTCGCCGGAGGCTCTGAGCCTTGCGGAAGAACTCACCGACCGCTACGACGCCAAGGTCATCCCTGTCAACTGCCTCGACCTCACCGAGGAGGATATCCGCGGGATAATCCGTGAGATACTGTTCTCCTTCCCCATAAAGGAAATAAATATCCGCACGGCAAGATGGATAAATTCGCTCGAAAAGGGTCACTGGCTCCGCAGCGAGATACTCGGCTGCATACGCAGCGCAGCTAAGGATATCCGCCTCGTCAGGGAGGCTGCTGCCGCTGCCGGAGCTATTGCGGAATGCCCCCATGTCGTCAGCGCCGCAGTAAGCTCTATCGACCTCGGAAAAGGCTCTGTCACGATAACTGCCGACCTCGACAGCGATCTGTTCTACCGTATCCTCGGCGAGGCTACCGGCATTGAGATCGAAAGCGAAAGCGACCTGATGCCCCTGCTCATGGAGCTCAATGACATCCGCCGCAAGTACCAGCGCATCGAGCCCGCACTCGCAGAGGTCGAGGCTACCGGCTACGGCATCGTCATGCCGGAGCTCGAGGAGCTTTCCCTCGATGAACCGAAAATTATCCGTCAGGGCGGAAAATACGGCGTAAAGCTCCGTGCCTCTGCACCCTCTATCCACCTGATGAAGGCTAATATCAACACCACTGTCAGCCCTATCGTCGGCACGGAACGACAGTCCGAGGAGCTTGTGATGTACCTCCTCGACGGCTTCGACGACGACCCCAAAAAGATCTGGGAATCCAATATCTTCGGGAAATCGCTGCATGAGCTCGTCAATGAGGGACTGCACAACAAGCTCTACAAAATGCCGGTAGAGGCGAGGATGAAGCTTCAGGAAACGCTCGAGCGCGTCATAAACGACGGCTGTTCGGGACTTATATGCTTTATTCTTTAACGAAAAGGGAGTACCTTGCGGTACTCCTTTATTTGTAAATCCCACCTAACGTCTTCGCAGAAAAAAACCGCAGACGACCCCGGCAGCAAAACAGAAACCGCCCAGAAGTGCAGTCTTCCTCCGGTCGGGCTTCTGCTCTGACTGAACATCTATCGTATAATATCTTCCGCCATACAAAGGCTCCCAGCATTTAGCACAAAGCTTTGAGCTGCCGTCGTTTTGATTACCGCAATTCTGACAAATCATAATAATGCCCTTCCAATTTTTTCACAGATTTTGCACCTATATAGGTGCAATTTTATTATAGCATATGTATATAATAAAATCAATACATTTGCACCTATTTAGGTGCAGAAATTGAAGCGGAGGTTTTGTGCATTATGAACAAGGAAATAGAAAAAGCAGTCGGCAACAACGTCAGACTGCTCAGGGAAAAAGCCGGTCTTACTCAGGAACAGCTCTCTGCCCGCCTGCAAGTACACGGCTGCGATATCACCCGGAGCGCCGTCGCAAAGATCGAGGTCGGTCAGCGCCACCTTTACCCCGACGAGATAATTCTCATCAAGGAGCTGCTCAGAGCAAGCTACGAGGATATCTTCAAAGTATAAAAAAACAGCCCCCATCATCGGGGGCTGTCTGCATTGATCTCTGTAATTATTCAGCAGAAGGAGCTGAAACAGGACATACGCCAGCGCAAGCGCCGCACTCTACACAAGTATCAGCGTCGATAACGTATTTTCCGTCGCCTTCAGAAATAGCGCTTACAGGACATTCAGCAGCGCAAGCACCGCAGCTAATGCAATCGTCAGAAATAATGTATGCCATAATATGCACCTCCGTAATTTTTAAGGATGTTCTCCTCATTAATTACATTTTAACATAATTTCAGAAAAAATCAAGGCGTTTTTGTTAGTATCTACTTACTTTTTGCTTTTCTCTTTTTGGGCCGAAGCTCTCTTAGCTTTTTGTCCCTTTAAAGATCCATGTTTTACGGGATTTTCAGGCTCTTGTGTCCTTTCAGAGCCTACCGCGTTTTCACCCTCGCCTGACTTCCCGGGAGCCTCGTTCTTTGCGGGCTTTTCCGGCATATCAGACTTCTTCTTAGCCGGCTTGCTCCTCTCCTTTACAGGGAGCTCCGCGCAGGCTATTCCTGCACACGCCCAGAGTACGGGTGAAAATGTAATATTGCTGCATCCGATCAGGAAAACAATCACTCCGCTGAGCGTGAGCATGAACGCTGCTGTATTTTCCGTGTCTGCATTCTCTTTCAGCTTCACATATCCCGAGCGCAGCGCCGCCGCAAGTATTATCATAAGCAGTATCATCGAGGGGATGCCCCGGGTCGCGGCAGTGTAGAGGTACTCGTTGTAAGTCTTGTCGAACGTTCCCGCATTTAACGATGCAAGCTCAGTTATCTCCGCGTCAGGACGAAGTTCGCCGTAGGTATATATCTGCGGATAGACAAGCTGCTCCGGACCCGTTCCTTCAAGCGGATAGCGCTTGATTATGTCGATAGTCTCCTTGTTCAGGAAGCTGTATACGTCAAAGCTATCCTCGATATCTACCTCTGTAGGTCTGTAGTTGCCGCTTGCAGAGACCCTCTGATATGAGTCGTCGCTCCAGAGGATGTAGCCGTCACAAAGGCGGTAACCCTTGCGCGTGCCGGACTTAGCCGTGCCTGCGATGCCAATGCCTATGCCTGCCGCAACGAGCACCATAAGCAGCATAGTCAGCCTCTCCTTAGGCTTTTTGGCTATGAACAGCGCCGCTGCTCCTGCCGCAAGTCCAATTATCACTCCCGCAATGCCGGCAACAGTTCTTGTGAATACCATTACAAAGGCGAACAGACATCCGCAGAGCATTGCAAGAGCTCTGCTGCGCTCGCTCTCCCCTGTTGTGGCCATGACAAGTGCTGCTGTCAGCGAAAGAGTGAGCAGCATCGCCAGGAATATCGGGGACTGTGCAAGTCCTGCCGGTGCGACTGCCATTACCACGACTGAAATATCAGTGTAGGAGTAGAACATGAGCTTTCCGGTGAATATCTGTATCACCGCCCACACCGAATTGAGAAGTCCTGCCCCGATAATGCCGATGAGCAGAGCGTTCACGGCTTTCTTACGCTTGACCGAGGCAGCGGTGACGAATACTCCGAAGTAGAACATAAGGGCAAGAATTCCCTCGCCGCGCTGCGGGAAGCCGTAGAAGCCGATGTGTCTGTCATATGAGCTGAAAAGTGAGACGCCGCCCCACGCAAGCATTCCTGCAAAGGCTATCGCCGGGAGGACTGCCCTTCCCCTGACGTACTTCTTGATGATCGCTATAAGCGCGAGCACCAGGCATATCACGCCCGAGACCGCAAGTCCCGTAGCACAGACCGAATAGGTATTGTCGTCGAATACCTCAGGTATCACCGCCGAGATCGAGGTCGTGAAGCACGCCGCGACAAGTCCGGCCGAGGCGAGCTTTGAATACTGCTCCTCAGTCATGTTGAGTATGAAATTTGAATCTTCAGATGATTTGAACAGGGTCTTTGCCATAAAACTGACCTTTCTTTCTGTATAGTAGGGTGTGAGCCCGGAGGAAGAATGTACCTGCCTCCAGGTCTGCCGCTCAGGATATCGTAACGGTATACTGACCGTTCGTCAGCTCACCGACCGTTATGCGTATGCCGGGGTCTATCGACTGGCCTCCGCTTTCGTCGTACCAGTTGAAGCCGTCTATGCTGCTGTCAATGACGTCGCCGGCCGTGTAATAGTTCTGTGTGTCCGTATCGTCGATGATGCGGATAAATCTTATTCCAGTGTCATTATTGGTGAAATCCGAACCGCTGCAATACATATAGTCTACCCAGTTGCCGTAGTCGTAAACGGTCGCCTCAACGTGGTAGACCCTGATGCCTCTGCCTATCTTCATACGGTTGTTGGAAGCACTGCTGTTTCCGTCAGGGGTGAAGAATTCAACCATGAAATACTCGGACTGATAGCGGCTGTCAAGCGTTCCGCGCGGGATTATAACACAGTTTCCGGCATCAGTCTGGGCACTGCTGAGTGTGAAGGTCTGTGCTCCATGAGAGCTGTCATAGACCTGTATCTGACTGTCACGGTACCAGCCGAGCTGAAGCTTTGATACGCAGCTCAGGTCGCTTGAGGCATCGGCATCCATGAGCTCATTGCCTGCCGCGCCGTGCATACCCTCCCAGTCGGTGTCGTTATCGTAGAGATAATAATCCGGAAGTCCCATGCAGTGTCCCATTTCGTGCAGATATGACGTGCAGAAGTTCTTATAGTCGGTCAGGCTGTCTATCTGTGCGTTTCCGGTGATAAGATGACCGACTGCCTTGCCGTCATAGCGTACTTTTGCTGAGTAGGAAAGCTCAGACGGGCCCGCACAGGGCCACCAGTCGTCGTCGCTGTTGTTAGCCTGCTCCGGTACGCTCAGGAGAGTGGTGTCGATATAGCCGTCATTATCGCCGTCGAACTGTGCAAAGTCCACCTCACTGTTGAATGCCTCGTAGCATTCCTTCAAAAGCTTGTTCTTGTCCTTATTGTAGGAAGAAACGCTTTCCTTTGCGGTATAGCGGAACGCCTTGCCCCTGAGTTCCATAGCGCCCTTTGACGAACGTGCATAGAAGCCTGTCATGCTCTCGAACGGGTAATAAGCCGAGCTTTCATCAGCGGGGCTGAACGCGATCTTCTCTATCTGCTCAGCGGTGACATCGACGGAGTATTTGCAGTCCGGGAAGTCAACGTAGAATATGACCAGATTCGCATCCCCCTGAGAGGGAAGGTACGCGGTGATGTTGGATACCGGCGGAGATATGAATTCGCCCGTATCATCAGTATACTGGACAGTCGTCGTGCCGAAGGAGGTCGTGGAGGTAACTGTAGTAGTTGTTGTTGTGGTGGTCTGGGTATCCTCATTGTAGGCCCATACCCATTCGGGGTCATTGCTGACTGTATACCTTCTCAGGCGGATATAGTCGTAGATATCGACCCTGCCGTTCTGGTCGATATCGGCGGTACAGAGGTAGCCGTCCTCGGTATAGAAGCCCTCCTGACCGCTCAGTCCGACGAAAGTATCGCCGACATTGTAGGAATTCCCGCTGGTGAGAGGCTGATTGCCGCGCATATGCTTCGCCATGATGACGAGGGCGGCGACATTGACCTCTTTGTCGTTGTTGAGGTCTCCGAGGTAGCCGATATGCTCCCAGCCTGCCTGAGCCGGGAGTGCTGCCGCCGTGAACGATATTGCTGCACCGGCAGCAAGCGAAACAAGGCGCCTGATAAGCTTCCCGTGCATGATCTCATCTCCTTTATCTGGTTATTAAAAAAGCTGCCGAGTATGAACTCAGCAGCCTTTGATGCGCATTATTTAGCGTAATCTGTAACTCTGCTCTCGCGGATAAGGTTGACCTTGATCTGTCCGGGATAATCCATCTCAGTTTCGATCTGCTGAGCGATCTGTCTTGCGACGAGAACCATCTTCTCATCGTTGATGACTTCCGGAACGACCATGATCCTGACCTCACGACCCGCCTGTACAGCAAAGCATTTCTCAACGCCCTCATAGGAGTTGCAGATCTCCTCGAGCTTCTGGAGGCGCTTGATATAGCTTTCGTAGTTTTCGCTTCTTGCGGCAGGTCTTGCAGCGGAGATAGCGTCGGCTGCCTGAACGATGCAGGCAATTACCGTTCTTGGCTCAACATCATTATGATTAGCCTCAACAGCGTGTATTATAACATCGCTTTCGTGGTATTTCTTACATACGTCAACACCGATCTGTACGTGTGAGCCTTCGATCTCGGAGGTGAGAGCCTTACCGATATCATGGAGAAGACCTGC
>ODAI014182991.1_pt1 | contig 12449 bp, 9 predicted proteins | sample 1539321 | NCBI WGS metagenome assembly ODAI01 (sample SAMN02144231, study PRJEB22623) | gut metagenome | biome: sheep rumen | host: Ovis aries | place: New Zealand
CCTTCTCCCAGTGTTACGATACCCTCTCTGTAAATATCAGGTCTGGTGTCATTGGGAACCTCGTAGCCATCGCCAAGGACAACTCCGTCTCCGATCGTGACGTCTTCCGCAGCGATGACTTTGTAAAGCCGACTGCCCGCGCCGACGCGGGTCCCGTTCATGAGGATCGAGTCCCTTACCTCCGCGCCTTTTTCGATCGTCACATCACAGCCGATGACCGAATTGTATACCCTGCCGTAAACCTCTGTTCCTTCCCCGATGATCGTCCTCTCAGCTACACTCTCCGGGCCAAAATACTGCGGCACGTTGGACGTGCTCTTCGTGTAGATCTTCCAATACTCCTCGTACAGGTTGAATTCCGGCACGATGTCAATGAGCTCCATATTGGCTTCCCAATAGGAGGTCAGGGTCCCGACATCTTTCCAGTATCCGTTGAACTCATACGCGTAGAGCGGAGATCCGTTGTCACGGCAGTACGGGATAATGTGCTTTCCGAAGTCCAGATTGGGCTGTTCTTTGTTGGCGACCAGCGATTCCTTGAGCGTCTTCCAGTTGAAAATGTAAATTCCCATGGAAGCAAGATTGCTGCGGGGATGCGCGGGTTTTTCCTCAAAGTCCACGATCTTTCTGTCTTCGTCGGTAATCATGATTCCGAAACGGCTTGCCTCTTCCATAGGGACGGGCATGACAGCAATGGTTACGTCCCCGCCGTTTTCCTTGTGGAAATCCAGCATGGATTCATAATCCATCTTATAGATATGATCGCCTGAGAGAATCAGCACATAATCGGGATTAAAGCTCTCCATATAGGTGAGATTCTGATAGATCGCGTTCGCGGTTCCCGTGTACCACTCTGTATGGCGCATCTGCTCATACGGAGACAGCACGGATACTCCGCCCACGTTCTTATCGAGGTCCCACGGGATTCCGATCCCGACGTGCGTATTCAGCCGGAGGGGCATATACTGCGTCAGAACGCCAACTGTATCCACACCTGAATTGATGCAGTTGCTGAGCGGGAAGTCAATGATCCTGTACTTTCCGCCGAAGGATACCGCCGGCTTGGCCATATTTGATGTAAGGATTCCGAGTCTGCTGCCCTGGCCGCCTGCCAATAGCATAGCGATCATCTCTTTTTTTACTATCATGTTGCCACCTCTGGTATAAATTCACAAAATTTTTACATTATTACGTATAAAATTTTGCAATGATATTATATCACACCGTCTACAGAAATGAAACTCTACATTCTATTTAGTAAGTTGTTTCACTCTGCTCGAAATTGCGTTTTATTCTCTGAAAATCATCTGTTTTGTTTTTCTATTGGCTCACTCCTTTTGACTTGCCGGTCTTATTATTGTATGATACGAACACCAGCTTTTGAACAGGAAGCCTAAGGCTTCCAGAATCTGATCTATCTATAAGGAGGGCATATGTATCAGCTCGACTTCAACAGCCCCATTCACGTGTATTTTTCAGGAATCGGCGGCATATCCATGAGCGGACTCGCTCAGATCCTGCGCAGCAGGGGTTTTAAAGTCTCCGGTTCGGACCGCTCCGCCTCCGCCATCACGGACGCGCTGCAGGCAGACGGAATAAACGTCATCATCGGACAGAAGAAGGAAAACATCACACCCGACATCGATCTCGTCGTATTTACCGCCGCGATCCGCCCGGACAATCCGGAATATATCGCAGTCATGGAAAACGGAATTCCTCACATAACGCGTTCCGTTCTGCTCGGCCAGATCATGCGCGGTTACAAGAGTCCCGTCGCGATCAGCGGAACCCACGGCAAGACAACCACCACATCCATGATCTCCGAGATCCTGATGGAGGCGGGAACAGATCCCACTCTCTCCATCGGCGGCATTCTGGACAGCATCGGCGGAAACGTCAGAATCGGTAAGAGCGGCTATTTTGCCGCGGAAGCCTGCGAGTACACGAACAGTTTCCTGGACATGTACCCCGGGATCGGCATCATTCTGGATATCGACGAGGATCATCTCGATTTCTTCAAGGATCTCGCCGACATCCGCCGCTCCTTCCGCAAATTTGCGCAGCTCATTCCCGCGGACGGCGCGCTGATCATCAACACGCAGATTCCCGCTTACGAGGAGATCGCCGGCGGCCTTGACTGCCGCGTTATCCTGTACGGTCCGGATGACAGCGCCGATTACTGGCCTGAAGAGATCTCCTATGACCGCTTTGCCCCCCCGTCTTATACGCTCTGCTCCCGCGGCAGCGACGGCACTGTGACACGGCAGGCCATCTCCCTGGGCGTCTCCGGCGAGCACAACGTCTATAACTCCATGGCTGCGGCTGCCGCCGCCGACTGTCTCGGGATCGACCGGGCGCACACTGCGGCCGCCCTCAGGAAGTATACCGGCACAGAAAGGCGTTTCCAGATTCTCGGAGAGAGGAACGGCTTCACGGTGATCGACGACTACGCCCATCATCCCACGGAGATCGAAGCTACGCTGCGGACTGCGGCCGCTTATCCCCACCGGGAGGTCTGGTGCGTCTTCCAGTCCCACACCTATACCAGGACCAAGGCTCTGATGGACGAATTCGCCAGGGCTCTCACGCTGGCGGACCACGTCATCCTCGCCAAAATATACCCGGCCAGAGAGACCGACGATCTGGGCATCAGTTCCCACACGCTGGCGGATAAGATCCGCGGACTCGGTCACGAGTGTCTCTGTTTCGATACTTTTGAAGAAATTGAAAACTATCTTATAAAAAATTGCCAATCGGATGATTTGGTGATAACCATGGGCGCCGGAAACATCAATGAAGTGGGCGTAAATCTGGTTTCCTAGGTTCCGCGTACCGTTTTTCCACGTCATCCCCATAAAAATACCGTTTCGCAATGTGGATATCCCGTCTCCCGGATTCTCCCTGTTCCAGGGGCATCCGGGAGATATTTCCCTTTTATCCACTTTATCCACAATCCGGTCCTCCGGCGCGGAGCCAGCTCCCGCCGGAGATTTTATGGGTAAAATGACCATTTCATGGTTTTTGGGCCTATGCTATACTGCATGTATCGGATTATGCTATTTTGCCGCCAATGCCGGAACGCTGTTCCGGAGCGGCCTATTCTAATACAGATATAAGAGCAGGGCCCGGACGGCGTCCTCCATAACAGCGGGGGATGGACGGACACCGCGGCGAACGCCGGCGCTCTGTTTCAGAAGGGGAGGTTCGTGCATGTTCACGGTCTATAGCGAGAGCGATATGGGATCCACCCTGATCTCCAATATCTTTATCGATAAATACATGAAAGACGCCAATGACGCCCAGCTCAAGGTCTATCTCTATCTTCTGCGCATGATGAATGCCGGAAGATCCACCAGTATCCCTGATATGGCCGATCAGTTCAACCACACAGAGAGGGAAGTCATACGCTCCCTCCGCTACTGGGAGAACCGTGGGCTCATTGAACTCGAATACAGCAGCGCCGGAGATCTGATGTCTCTTCACATGGTCCCGCTGCGGGCCGACGGCGGGGAAGAGGTCTATCCTGTTCCCTTTAACAGTATGCGCGGCAAGACGGCTCCTTCCGGAGAGGCTCCGGAGGCACAGCGCGCCGGAAACGATGCGCCCGCACCCGCTCTGCCCCGCCTGCAGTCGATGGAAATCCCCGCGCAGCACAGTGCCGCCGAGCCGGACAAGTCCGCCGCCGCGGACCGCAAAGCCGGCCCCGTTCATCCCGACGCCGCGTCTGTAGAGGCCTTCCGCAGCAGCGCCAAACGCGCGCAGCTGCTCTTTGTTATCGAGCAATATATCGGAAAACCCCTTGCGCCCAACGAGGTGGAGTCTGTATACTATATTTCCGAACAGCTTCACTTCTCGGACGCGCTGATCGATTATCTGCTCCAGTACTGCATCGACAGGGGCAAGAAGGATTTCCGCTATATTCAGAAGGTCGCTGTCAACTGGGCCGAGCACGGCATCACTACGCCCAAGCAGGCGGAGCGCGCCGCGTCGGGCATTAACCGGAACCGGAAAGGGTATCAGGGCGTCCGGTCATCGGCCAATCCGTTCAACCAGTTTGAACAGAACCAGTACGACTTTGATCAGCTTGAGAAAGACATTCTGAGCAACTGAGCCAAAGGAGATTTTGTGTCACTGACCAGAGAGCAATACGACGAGATCATGCGCGGCTATATGCAGAAGCAGAGCCGGAGGCATCAGCTGAGCCTGCAGCGCAGAGACGAAATATATGCGAAGATCCCCGAATACAGGCGGCTGGCGGACCAGGTGTCCGAGGTCGCTGTGGGATACCTTCATTCAAGATTGGGAGATAAGAGGGACAATGGTTCCGCTGCTCCCCTTTCTGTGCGCCCTGAACTCGACTCGATCGCGGCCAGAAAGAGGCAGCTCCTGGTCGACAACGGCTACCCCGAAGATTACCTGAACGTCAGGCCGGAGTGCCCCTATTGCGAAGACACGGGGTTCGTCGGCGGCCGCAAATGCCGCTGCTTCCGGCAGAAAGAGATCGAGGTTCTCTACAGCCATTCTCATCTGGGAGAACTGGTCCGGGAACAGAATTTTGACCTGCTCAAAGAGAGATACTACCAGGGAGACGACCTCGCGCGGTTCCGCATTGCGGCGGCCGCCTGCAGAAGAATGGCCGCCGAGTTCGATACCGTCTTCCGCAATCTCTATTTGTATGGTACAGTTGGAACCGGCAAGTCCTTCCTCTCCATCTGCGTCGCGAAGGAAGTGCTGGAGAGCGGCCACTCCGTCCTGTATTTCAGTGCGGCCGCGCTCTTCGATAAACTGTCCATGTATTCCTTTGATCCCAGGACCAGGGAAGAGCTTCGGGATTTCACGTCCGACCTCTACGGATGTGATCTCCTCATTATCGACGACCTGGGAACGGAACTCACCAACCAGTTCATTTCCGCTCAGCTCTTCACCTGTCTGAACGAGCGGCACATGAACCGAAAGTCAACCGTGATCTCCACCAACCTTTCTCTCAAGGAAATGCAGGCCCGCTATTCGGACCGCGTCTTCTCCAGGATCACGAACGATTACGAGCTCTACAAGCTGACCGGCAGCGATATCCGCATTTTGAAGCGGAGACAGAGAAATGCCGGCGCTTCGTCAGACGTAAGGAATGCGCCGCTCCGCAGGACGGCGATCACCCCATAACCCCTAAAAAGCCAGAAAGCGAGGACAACTCATGGAACCAATCAAACTACACGATAAGCGACATCTGGACACCATGCCCGCCGGCTCTCTCGGTATCATCCCCGTCAAGGGATGCGAAGAGATGGCCTCTGAGATCAACTACTATCTGACCAGATGGAGAGATGAGCGCAAGAGCGAGCACAACGATTCTCTTGCCTACATCGGCTACAATCGTCCCTCCTACATCATTGACTGCAGCCTTCCCCGCTTCGGCACAGGTGAAGGTAAAGGTGTTCTCGGCCAGTCCGTCCGCGGCATGGATCTCTACCTTCTTGCCGACGTAGTCAACTACAGCGAGACCTACAAGATGTTCGGGATCCAGAACCACATGTCTCCCGACGATCACTACCAGAATCTCAAGCGCGTGATCGCCTCCATCGGCGGCAAAGCCCGCAGGATCACCGTGATCATGCCCTATCTCTACGAAAGCCGCCAGCACAAGCGCACCGGCAGAGAGTCCCTGGACTGCGCGATCGCTCTGCAGGAGATGGTCCGCATGGGCGTCGACAACATCATCACTTTCGATGCGCACGATCCCCGTGTCATGAACGCCATCCCGCTCAACGGCTTCGACACGGTGCAGCCCGTCTATCAGTTTATCAAGGGCCTTCTCCGCAACGTCGGCGATCTTCAGATCGATAACAGCCACATGCTCATCATCAGCCCCGACGAGGGCGGCATGAAGCGCGCCGTCTACTACGCCAACGTGCTCGGTCTGGACATGGGTATGTTCTACAAGCGCCGCGACTACACCCGCGTCGAAAACGGCGTAAACCCCGTTGTCGCCCACGAGTTCCTCGGCTCCAGCGTCGAGGGCAAGGACATGATCGTCATCGACGACATGCTCGAGTCCGGCGACAGCATCATCGAAGTGGCCAGAGCGCTCAAAAACCGCAAGGCCAGAAGAGTCTTCATCTGCGAGACCTTCGGACTTTTCACCGACGGGATCGAGAAATTTGACAAGGCCTACGAAGAGGGCATCATCGACAAGATCATCACCACCAACCTGATCTATCAGAAGCCCGAGCTGCAGAGCCGTCCCTGGTATGTCTGCTGCAGCATGAGCAAGTATCTCGCCTATCTGATCGATACGCTCAACCACGACAGTTCCATCAGCGATCTGCTTGATCCCAAGGAAAAGATCTGGAAGATCGTCGAGAGGTACAACAAGGCACAGGCTGAGGGAGTCAAATTCCAGTAAAAAATTGAAAGGCCGCTGCGTCCTGCTGATTCATCAGCAGGGGCAGCGGCCTTTTTCGCGCTTAACAGCTTAGTTTTTTCCGTTTACAGCTCCACTTCGACCTTTCTTCCGGTCCTCTGATACTGATAGTATCGGACTCCTGCCGCGTCGAACATCTTCTTGCTGGCGATCGTCATATCCGAGGTCGCGTACTTGTCGCTGTCATACACCACGGTCCTGATCCCACTCTGTATGATCGCCTTGGCGCATTCATTGCAGGGAAACAGGGACACGTACAGAGTCGCGCCCTCGAGGCTTCCGCCCCGGTAATTGAGGATCGCGTTGAGTTCGCTGTGTGTGACAAAGGGGTATTTGGTATCCAGAGGATCCCCTTCTCTCGCCCAGGGAAAATCATCGTCCGAACAGCCTGTGGGGAAACCATTGTAGCCCATGGAAAGGATCTTGTGTCCGCTGCTCACGATACAGGATCCGACCTGCGTGTTGGGATCCTTGGAGCGCAGAGCCGACAGCTGTGCCACCCCCATAAAATACTCGTCCCAGGTAATGTAATCGTTCCGCTTCGCGGTCATTTTGACAGCCATAGTTCCTCCTGTCTGCGTTAAGACTCGCAGAGCGAGCCGCTGCGCCGCGTGCGGGCTGCCTGAAAGGCGGCATTTTCCTCTCCGCACGCGTGTGGTCGTGAGCAGATCCTGTTACTTCGTTCCGAAGATCCTGTCTCCTGCGTCGCCGAGGCCGGGCACAATGTAGCCGTGCTCGTTGAGATGATCATCCAGCGCTCCGATATACAGATCTACGTCGGGATGAGCTTCCGTAAATGCCTTTACGCCTTCCGGAGCCGCAATGATGCAAAGGAAATGCAGTTTCCTGCAGCCGTGCTTCTTGAGCATATCGACCGCTGCCACAGCGGAACCGCCGGTGGCGAACATGGGATCCACCACGAAGATCTCTCTCTCTGCGCAGTCTGCAGGGAGCTTGCAGTAATATTCCACGGGGGCGAGCGTGACGGGGTCTCTGTACAGACCGATATGGCCCACCTTTGCCGCAGGGATCATGGTCAGCATGCCTTCGACCATTCCCAGTCCTGCCCTGAGGATCGGAACAACGGCGAGCTTTTTGCCCTTGATTTCCTGTGCGATCGTCTTGCAGATCGGCGTCTCGATCTCTACGTCCTCAAGCTCCAGGTTCCTGGTCGCTTCATAGCACATGAGCATAGCGATCTCGCTGATGGTCTCCCGGAACTCCTTGGTTCCGATCTCCTTGCGGCGAATCAGTCCGATCTTGTGCTTGATCATAGGGTGGTCCATGATTACTACTTTTGCCATTTTCATCCTCCAGACTTTTTATTATGTTTGTTCTATTATTATTCCCGCATCCCTGTCAAAACAGTGCGTAAGGTGCGGTTTTTCACATAGTACAGGCCGCTTTTTTACCCCGGTCACCTGGTCAGGTCGATCACCTTGTGTCCGGCCGCCTTCATCAGGCGGTTCATGATCGCCTGTCCCAGATCGCTCTCGCCGAAGGACTCCGAGTAGATCGCTTCTACCTCTTCGTCGTCAAATTCCCTGAGAATGCGGAACAGCTCTCTCGCGACGCTCTGTTCGTCCCCGCGGCTTCCGGCGCTCTTGACGGCGTCCGCCCGGTACAGCGCTTTCGTCTCATCCGTGCAGATCACGCCGGTCTTCAGGCCTCTGCTCCGGGATTTTTCAACCTCTTCGTTGATCTTCGATACTACTTTACCACGTTCTCCCTCAATAATCACCAGTTCTCCTCTGGGAGCATAGTGTTTATATTTCATGCCGGGCGCTTTGGGGGCCAGTCCCGAATCGGGCGCGATCAGCGTCCTGTCCACGTCCACGTTTCCAAGCACTTCCTCGAGCATTCTGCGGGTGATAAATCCGGGCCGCAGGATCGTGGGCTCTCCCTCCGTGAGGTCGATGATGGTCGATTCCAATCCGATCCCCACCTGGCCGCCGTCGATGATCATATCCACCCTGCCGTCCAGGTCCTCCTTGCAGTAACGGGCCAGCGTCGGGCTGGGGCGCCCCGACCGGTTGGCGCTGGGCGCTGCTATGTATCCGCCTGCCGCCTCGATCAGCTTCTGCGCGATCCGATGGCTGGGAAAACGGATCGCCACCGTGTCCAGTCCGCCCGTCGTCTCCGCAGGCACGCGGTCATTTTTTCTGAAGATCATAGTGAGAGGGCCCGGCCAGAAGGCTTCTGCCAGAAGCTTTGCCTGCGGCGTCATTTCCAGGACGATCGGCTCGATGTCTTCGATCCGGCACACATGGACGATCAGAGGGTTGTCCGAGGGTCTTCCCTTGGCCTCATAGATCTTCCTGGAAGACGCGGGATTGAGCGCGTCGCCGCCCAGCCCGTAAACCGTCTCCGTCGGAAAGGCGACGAGCCCTCCCGCTTTTATGATCTCTCCGGCCCGCCGGATCACTTCGGGATCCGGCGCCGTCTCACTCAAAACCACATACTCTGTTGTCATTTCTTCCTTTCCGCATCACTTTTCCATATATTCCGCGATGACATCCCAGACGTCCTGGCTCTCCATGCCCAGGCACCATTCCGCCACACCGGCGACGGAGTGGTCCTGCATCACCTCGAGCTTTCTGTCTATGGACTCCGCGTCCTCCACCCAGATCTGGTACGTCGCGTCGTCTTCGGAGACTTCGGCGTAGTTCTGGGCGCAGGCTTCATTCCAGTCCACCGTCATCGAGTGATTCGTGATGAAGGCCTGGATCTCGTTCATTCCGTACGCCTCGCTGCTGACGCCTTCCGCGGTGGTCTTCCAGATCCTCGAATAGAAAGGAATGCCGTTGATCAGCTTCTGCGCATCGACGGAGTTGAGCGCCTCCTCTATGCCGAACGTCACATATCCGATCGAAGCGACGCTGCCGGGCTCCTGGCTTCCGCCGTAGTGCTCGTCATATCCCATGATCACGACGTAATCAGCGAACACCCCCTGCTCATCCAGGCGGTAATGGTCATTGAAATTGTAGGGCACATAGTTGTCGACCGAGAGCACGATCTCTCTCTCGCGGCACTCGATAGAGAGTTCCCGGATGAACTCGATGAAGTCGCTGCCATAGTCCTCGGAAATTCCCTCAATATCCACATTGATGCCGTCGATCCCCAGATCCGAGACAATTCCCACAGTCTTTTCGATGACCGCCGTTCTGGCCTCGTCCGAGGAAAGGAACTTCTGCTGCACGCCGTCAGGCCCGTTGAAATTGTCCAGAACGGCCCAGACGTCGATCCCTCTCTCGTGCGCCGCGTCCACGTACTCCCCGGTCGCGCGCGATTCCACCGCGCCGCTCTCTCCGAGCACAGTAAACCATGTGGGCGCCACGACATTGACGGATTTCGTCTTGTCGATCCTGTCTGCCAGGGTCACATTTCCGGCTGCTCCGGCGATCATATGCCACGCCATATTCACCTTGCCGTCCAGCGCCGTGCGCTTGTATTCCGGTTCTTTATAGTCCGTGACCGGTGTCATGGCCGCTGTCACAGGCTCCGTCATTTTGCGATTCTCGACGTAACCGATCAGAGCGTCCTCCGTGGTGACTTTGCTCCAGTTATCCATTCTCTCTATGACGACGACCTTGCTGCCGGCGGTGACGTCCGCGACGACAGCGCTCTTGACGCCGCCGCTCACTCTGAGGCTGGTGTCTCTCGTGATCTCGGCCTCCTCGCGCTCTCCCCATCCCGTGTACATCTTCACGCGGTTGGGCTCCGTAAATGTCTCATAGGAAAAATTGCTGTACCGCTTGACGAAATCCAGCGCGACATACAGCGTATCCCCGTCTTTGACGCAGATCGTGTACGGCTCTTTGGTCTCCGCGCCCGAGGAATCCGTCCAGGTATCCGCTCCTTCCTTCACCGTGATCCTCGTATCGGGCAGACAGTAGAGGAGCTCTCCGTCTCCGGCTCCGTAATAGAACCTGTCATTTAACAAAACTCTGACGCTCCCGTAATCGAGATAGAAGCTGTCGCCGAATTTCTTCACATGGTAGTCGGACCACTCGTCCTGCAGGATGACAGGGTAATCATTCTCCCCTTCGACCTCGTAGTAGGCATTGATATCCGTCTTTTCAACAGAGTAAGAGTATTTAGTCAGGTATGTCCTGTAAAAAACTGTCCCGAGGACAGCGATCAGGATCAGTATTACTATACTCGGCAATACTTTCTTCATCTGTCAGTCTCCTTTCACATATAAAAGTAATTATACCAGAGTATAGGAAATGTCACAAACGAAACTGTCCCCGATCAAGACGGAACGCTTTGAATACCGTCTGCCGCAAGCGGGTCCCGCAGCCATTCATGATATACAAAGCGTTCCCAGAAATGATCTCATATGAATAAGACTTGTTCACAGACATAAGATCTTCCGATCTTATTTGGATTGGCGGACGAACTGCGCAGAGCAGAAGGGTTCATTTGTTTTCCGTGGGATCTGCCCGTCAGCATCCCGCATCCGTCCCGGGAAGCGTCAAAACTGTACCTTAACAAATGACAATTTTTATAAAAGACGCAAATAACAACATGCTGAATTTCTGTTTGCCTGACCGGCAATAGATTTCAGATAATGGGAAAGTTCCCATATATAATGTGTTGATAGAAATGAATTAAATGGCTTGCAGCATCACCTCCCTGCCGATACAGATTGTTTCTTCTGCTTCCGGCTCCCATTCTAGTACAGCGCAAAGAAGCCGCACAATACTTTCGGATCCCGAAAATCCGAAAGTGCCCATTCTTGTGATTTTCGCACAAAAGCTCCCGTCCGGTCCCGGCCCGCAAATAATCTATTGACGCAGGTTCCCGGTATGGGTCAAAATACTGTTATAAAGTGAGGTATGACCACAGCATCCCAGCATATAAAGGAGAAATCCATGAAGATAGAGAGAATCAGCAGCAGCCAGATCCGGTGCATTCTCACCGGTGAGGACCTTGCCAGCAGACAGCTTCGCCTGAGTGAGCTCGCCTACGGGACGGAGAAAGCAAGGGCCCTGTTCCGCGACATGATGGAGCAGGCCTCGATCCAGTGCGGCTTCGAGGTGGAGAATTATCCCCTGATGATCGAGGCGATCCCCCTGGGCGCCGACAGCATCGTACTCATTGTCACGAAGGTGGACAATCCCGAGGAACTGGACACCCGGTTTTCCAATTTTGCCCCCTCCGTGCAGAAGGACGCGCTCCCCGCTCCGGAGCCTCCTTCGCCGCTCAGTCAGCTGCTCCGCAGCATCAAAAGCAGCGGCGACGCGGGCGCTTCGGACAAGACCGCCAAGGGACGGACGCCCGAAGATGTCATGAAAGAGCGGCGGGAATATCTGCTGACTTCCCGGCTGTACTCTTTTGACAGCATGTCCGACGTGATCCTGGCCGCCAGGGTCCTCTCGGATTCCTACTCCGGAAGCAGCTCCCTGTACCGGGACGAAAAGACCGGAAAGCTCTATCTGCTCCTGAAGATGAGCGGCATCGAAGAGGCGGGGACTATGCAGAGCGCGCTCGCGGCTCTCACCGAATACGGTCAGCCCGAGACGATCAGTCCGGCCAGGCAGCAGTATCTGGCGGGACACTGCACCTGCGTCTGCAGAGACGATGCCCTAAAGACCCTTTCACAGCTGTAGAACAAGTCTGCATCGGGCGCCGGCACCGGCGTCCGATGTCTTTTTCTTCCCTTCCCTCCGGCATTTTTTGCCCGATGTTCCATCTGTCAATTGTTCTTTCTGCCGCGTCAAAACATTCACAAACGCTGTGAATATTCCACAATAGTTAGATTATACTAACTTCTTTTTTTGGCATAATTACTGGTTTTTTAACGATACAATCCGAAAAGAACATTGTATTTTATAGTACCCGATGCTAGAATTAATATGCTAGATAAGCTGTGGGTTTTTAAACTTAGCGGTTTAACGCTCAATATTTACAGGAGGAAAACAAATGGCAAGAAAGTTTCTCACAATGGATGGTAACGAGGCTGCTGCACACGCCGCGGATGCGTATACAGAGGGCGATCCCACCTATCCCACCCCCCCCGCATCCG
>ODAI010054657.1_pt1 | contig 12448 bp, 11 predicted proteins | sample 1539321 | NCBI WGS metagenome assembly ODAI01 (sample SAMN02144231, study PRJEB22623) | gut metagenome | biome: sheep rumen | host: Ovis aries | place: New Zealand
TAAAGTAAAAGGTAAAAACTAAAAACTAAAAGGGTGGACGGAGTTGAGAGTTTTGTAAACTAATAACTATAATCACTTTTTAGTTTTTAGTTTTTACTTTATAGTTTAAAAAGCCAATTGCGGATAATCATTAGTCCAATGTTAAAAACTAAAACCAATGCCAAGCAAGAACGATAGAAAACCCATATCCTTTTCTATTGCAGGCACACCTGTCTCTTGCCAATAATCACTATCGCCTCCCCAGTTGCGGAACACGGGCATACCCCCTTGCACACGAGCGGTGGCATAGAAGTTATCGCTGACAAAATAGCGCGCCATGGCAATCAGTCCCAGCCTATATCGGTTGGCAAACAGGCTAAGGCCCCTCGGACTCGAAATATCGGCCGAAACACCCAGCGAAGCAGTCAGTTTGTCGCTAAAGCGGTAGCCAACGTAGAACGCCCCCAAAATATTCCAGTATTTGTTCTCGCTGATTAGGGTCGTGTCGTAATCGTCATCGTCAATAGTGATGGAATACTTGAGCGTGCTTCTACTCACGGACAACAACACCCCGGTAAACCAAGGCTCGGTGAATCCTTCGCGCCAAAAATCAAGCGAGAAGGTGGGGTTCAAGGCCGCCTGGCGAAATTGCAACTTTGTAGAGCCGCTGGCTGAATTTAAGGCTTTGCCTATGGCATAGTTGGTGCCGGCATTGACTCCGAAACCCCATTTGTTATTGTAGGACGAGGCCGCCCTTCCCAATACCTGCGAAAAAGCACTTCCGCCCCCAAGGACCAGAATGACTAGTAAAAGCAATGTCTTTCTCATAACATGTCTGTGTTAATAAGGTTATACATTCATTTGAGAGATTGTGATAAAGTAAAAGGTAAAAACTAAAAACTAAAAGGGTGGACGGAGTTTAAAGTAAAAGGTAAAAACTAAAAACTAAAAGGGTGGACGGAGTTGGGAGTTTTGTAAACTAATAACTATAATCACTTTTTAGTTTTTAGTTTTTACTTTATAGTTTAAAAAGTCATGTCATCCGTTTAATCACTTTTAGTTTTTAGTTTTTACTTTTTAGTTTTTACCTTAATCCTCCTGAAGTTTATTGTTCGAGCCAAGCACGTTGATGATCTTGTGGATATACATCTTCTTCATGCTTTCGCGGGCAGGCTTCAGATATTGGCGCGGGTCGAAATGGTCGGGGTGCTCTGCCAGATGCTTGCGTATGGCGGCAGTCATGGCCAGACGGCTGTCGCTGTCGATGTTAATCTTGCAAACGGCGCTCTTGGCGGCCTTGCGCAGCTGCTCCTCGGGAATGCCCACGGCGGCCTTCAGTGCACCACCGTTGGCGTTGATGGTGTCCACCTCGTCTTGCGGCACCGAGCTGGAACCGTGAAGCACGATGGGGAAACCTGGCAGTTTCTTCTCCACAGCTTCCAGCACATCGAAGGCAAGGGGAGGAGGCACCAAGCGGCCCGTCTTCGGGTCGACGGTGCACTGCTCGGGTTTGAACTTGTAGGCACCGTGGCTGGTTCCAATGCTGATAGCCAGCGAGTCGCAACCGGTGCGGGTGGCAAAGTCAATCACCTCTTCGGGCTTGGTGTAGTGGCTCTCCTCGGCGGACACCTCGTCCTCCACGCCGGCCAACACGCCCAGCTCGCACTCCACCGTCACGTCATACTTGTGGGCGTACTCCACCACTTGGCGCGAAATCCTGATATTCTCCTCATAGGGCAGGGCGCTGCCGTCATACATCACACTGCTGAAACCCATGTCGATGCAGCTCTTGCAAGTCTCAAAGCTGTCGCCGTGGTCCAAGTGGAGCACAATCTCGGGATGCTTGCAGCCCAGCTCCTTGGCATACTCCACAGCCCCTTCGGCCATGTAGCGCAGCAGGGTGGGGTTGGCATATTCGCGGGCCCCCTTGGACACCTGCAGAATCACAGGGCTCTTGGTCTCCACTGCGGCCATAATGATGGCCTGCATCTGCTCCATATTGTTGAAATTGAATGCGGGAATGGCATAACCGCCGTCCACCGCCTTGGCAAACATCGCGCGGGTGTTCACCAGTCCGAGTTTCTTGTAATCTACCATAGTCTTCGTTTTTTATTTTGATTGGATATACTATTCATTTTTCGTGTAAGGAGAAAAAACGCTCCATTCAATCTGCAAAAATACAAATATTTTTTCGATAACCATGTAAAAAAACGTCCCTCCGATTGTTTTTTTAATATTGATTTATTCCTTAATAACGGTACATACTTAATAATAAAATAGTTGCATAACAAGAGCCACTAGAGGAGGCCTTCAGAGGCGCAGCGGAGAAAGCACCCCTCCGCGGCTCCTTTGCTGCCCAACCCGCCAGCCGCTGACTCGAAAACGGCAGACAAATAACTAAGGCGCACCTCGGAAAAAAGTGCGCCTCCCACCTTAGGGCGAGATTTTCAGCGGTGGCTCTGCATTATCCATTGTCACCACCCCTGTCAAGCGATTCATTACGGCACCCAATGAGGTCGGCACACCCTGAAGGTCCATAGTATTCCTGAAAAGGTTGACAAACTGCATGTATTTCCCCAGTTGCCTTGCTACAGCTGCTACAGTGCTACAGTTTGAAAGTGGGTATTCCATTTTCTTATGTTTTTTTAACTTTTTGCGTATTGCTTTGAATGTTAATTTGGTACGTTGCTTTATGGTGGGGAGTTGTGTAAAATAAACGTTTCAAAATGTAATTTATACTTGCTATTTGGAAAGTTTTGTGTACTTTTGCAGCGTCAATTTGATTAAACATTTTAATTTTAAAAGTCATGAAAACTTCAAAATTGTTATTGCCCTATGGGTTTAAATGTGCAGGGCTGTGGATTCTGGCCGTTGCCGTTGTGTTGCTTTTGGTTTATTCCATCGTTCCAGATGGTATGTTATGCAGCAGTTGGAACGATTTCCGCGCGTTGTTCGGATTGGAGCGGATTCGAGTGGAGAATTTCCCTTTTACTGGCGGTTTTTCTGCCGACAGTGATTTGGTGAATTCTTTTATTTGGGTGCTGTTTGTTGTGGGGGGCGTGTTTATCGGTTTCTCACGCAATAGGAGTGAGGATGAATTTATTGAGCATCTGCGCTATGAGTCGCTTATCTTGTCGCTTTACTTTAACTGTATTCTACTGGTGGCGGCCATCGTGTTTGTGTGGGGATTGTCGTTTGTTTCGGTGATGATGTTCAATATGTTCACCACCTTGTATTTCTTTATCATCTGCTTTTACGTCAGGTTGTTCATCAATAAACGCTCTCTTGGAAATGAAGAATAGGTTGAAAGTGGCCCGTGCGGAGATGAATATCACGCAGGGTGAGTTGGCCGAGAGGATAGGGGTGACCCGTCAGGCGGTCAATTCGATAGAATTGGGCAAGTATGTGCCTTCTACGGTGCTGGCATTGAAGATGGCCAAGCTTTTTAGAAAGAGTGTGGAGGAACTTTTCATGCTTGAGGAGGACGATTGATTAACTACAAATGGATTAATATGAAGAAAGGAATCGTTTTAGCCACATGGGTTGTGCTTGTGGTATGCGGATTGAACAGGGCCGCAGCACAGAATGGATTGTATATGGTTAAGAATGCAGAAAGGCTTGCCTCGGAGAGGCTGGCAGAGCAGATGGCTTCGTCGGCTTCGGTGACTTCGGAGGAGAACGAGCATAACGGTTTGAGTCCGGAAAACACCGAGGTGGCGAATGTGGAGTTGGGGGATGTGCTGGCGACGTATCTTATGGAGAATATTCCTTCGACGGAACTGACTGCTGCGATGGGTGTGCCTCAACGGGTGGAGATTACCGACAAGGAAATCGTGTTTACCACCGAAGGCGGCGACACGGTGCGGGTGTTTAACGTGATGATGACTGAGGCCATACCTTCACAATCGGATGGTCGTTGGGTGCTCAACTGTGAAAATGGTGAACAGATGGTTCTCTACTGGCGGAAAGACTGCGGGTTTGTGATGGATGTGCCAGGAATCAGGCGTTTGGAACTGGCGAAGATTCGATAGCCGGGGATTGCGTCAATAAAAAAAGGCTGCCGTGTGGGCAGCCTTTCTTTATGTAGAGTGGGATAGACGCTTATTTGCGTTCCCCTTTGGCGGCATTGTAGAAGATTTTGAATGCGCCGGAGTTACGGAGCTCCTGTTTGATGTCGCTTATGAGACCCATCTTGGTGTCTTTACACTTTTGAAAAATCGTAGAAGGTTCGATGGAGGTCCGCCGTTTGTTCGCTCTCTTTGACGAAACATTACTGAATTTCAGGCATTTCTATTTTAGGGCTACGGAGAAAAAGACCTAATGGGCGAAGAAATTAGTAGGTTACATCTTACTTCCTGAAACACTGCTATTTACGATACGTATAACTAATGACCACCCACCTTATGTGATCTGTAGTTACACTTTTTTTGAAGATAATTACTTGTCAAACTTTAGTAATAAAACTTTTTTTACTGTTCATGTAGTTTTTTTGCGTTTTATTACGTTTTTATAATAATTGCATAAATGCCGTTTTGCAGTTAAAAAATAGAATAGTTCGTAACATGAAAAAAATTATGCTTTTGGCGAGTCTGCTCGCAATGACAACAACCATGTTGGCCCAATCATTCGTCTCCACCAAGCCTGAGAATCGCAAGGTGCTGATCGAAGAGTTTACAGGAGTGGGCTGTCAGTACTGCCCGCTGGGGCACAAGGCCACTGACCAAACCTTGGAGGCCTATCCTGGAAAGGCATTTGCCATCAATATCCATCAAGGCATGTTTGCCACCCAGTTCACCACCCAGTGGGGCAATGCGTTGGCCACAATGGCCAGTGTGTCGGGTTATCCCTCGGCTACTATGAATCGCCATGCTTTCTCTGGCTACAATGTTCAAATCAATCCTGGGCAGGCCCTTCCGTTCGCTCAGAAAATAATGGAGATGCCCACCCCAGTCAATGTGGCAGCCACCGTGGACATAGACCCCACCACTCGCTTGATGGTGGTCAAGGTGGAGGTGTATTATCTTGGTAACGCCCCCGGAGACTTCAACCTGCTCAATGTGGCCCTCGTTCAGAACAATGTCCTCGCCATGCAGGCAGGTGCCGCGTCCTATTATCCCGAAAATATGGTTGGCGGCCAATATCGCCACATGCATATCCTGCGCCATCTCCTCACCGGCCAGTGGGGCGACACCATCCACAACAACCATGCCGGTGCCACCTTTACCAAGGAGTATGCCTACGTTGTGCCTCAGCGCATCGGCGACCTCGACATTACCAATATGGACGACCTGAGCGTCCTGGTCTTCGTCTGCCAGAACCACACCGAGGTGCTCAATGTCTGCGAAGCTATCCGTATTGCCGACAAGGCCTATATGGCTTATGGCGAACAGGGTGGCAATGAGTGCTCGTTGGAGTATAGCCCCAATGTCACCGTGGTCAACCCCACAGGCAACCCCATATCGGCCCTCCGTTTCCAGGTGGACGGCCAATCCTTGGTCTGCAACAAGACCATCGCCCCCTACAGCTCCGACACCGTGCAGCTGAGACAATTCGAAGTGGAGACCATGCCCACCGACCACCAGAACTATGCCCAGACACTCCAAGTGCAGTTTACGGGCTACCCCTCCAATGGCAATGCTGTCACCGTGTCGGGCGAGCCGTTGACTATCGAATACGGCAACGCCGACATCTACACTGCCGAGGGTCCTCTCACGCTCAGCATAAAATATGATGCCTATCCCGAGGAGACTTCTTTCACCTTGTCGGGCTTGGCCGATTGCCAGTATTATTATGACGTCACCGGTACTGCCGCCGATGGCGGGCAGACTGTCGAATATACCCTTTCACCTGCCACTGCGGGTCTCTATCGGCTGAAGGTCTACGATGTCGGTGGCGACGGTCTCAGCGGAACAGTGTCGGTTGCTGATGCCAACGGCAACACCCTCTTCAGCCGTAACGGCAAGGACCTCCTGCGCTGGGACAACTACTATTTCAATATCACCAACGATGGTTCCGACGAGCCCACGGGGGCCGTTCTGGGTCTCGACCGCCCTGCTGCCAATGTGGAGTGTGCCCTTTGGCCCAACCCGGCAAGCACGCAGCTGCATATCGACTGCTCCGCCGCACTCCGTCAAGTGCAGGTGCTTGACCTCTCGGGTCGAGTCCTCAGCACCACGGCCGACCGCCAGGTGGATGTGCAAGCCCTGTCCGCAGGCCTCTACCTACTGCGCGTAGTTACTGCCAATGGTGTCAGTGTCAAGAAATTTATCAAACAATAATAATAAAACCTTAAAGAAATGAAACAAGTTTTTAGAGCATTACTAGCCTGCTTGGTAACAGTAAGCATGTTGGGCTTGGCCTCTTGCGAGAAAGAGCCTGCCAACCAGGGCAACGAAAATGGTGGAAACACCGTGTCGGATCTGTATTATGAAACCCTTGAGGGTACAGAGTGGGAGGGGACCTATGCCACCACCACCCAGACCCAATACGGTGTCTATCCTGTCACCATCCACTGGACCGTGGACTTCCTGAAGGACGGCAAAGGCGAGGTGATGTTCTGGCAGGAGAGCCAGGCCTATGACCCCGACACCTATTCGTGGAAGATGACCTACACCTACGACGGCAAAAATGCCGGAGTTATATCCGACGGCATGGGGGAGTGGCCTGTCAACGGCGATAACCAATGGTCTTTCACCTGCGACCCCTATAACCGCACCCTCCAAGTGCCCCTTCTGTTCGAAGTGCAGCACGTGCAGGACGGTCCCATCGTCACTTATGGTGGCCTCACCACGCTGCATCAGGTGCGTTAGAGCCCTAGAAGGATAATCCCCAAAATGTTTTTCAGATGTTGTTGAAAAGTATGAAACGGTTATCGCAATTGGCTTCCGTGCTATTATTTGCGGCTGCATCAGTTTGTGCCTTCACAGCCAATGCCGCCCCTGTGGATAGTGCAAAAGCCAAAGCGGTGGCCGATTGTTTTTGGACGCACACGCTAGGAGCAAAAGATGCTTCAGGGCTTCAGCTGCAATCCTGGAAGTATGAAGGCGTTTACCTCTTCACCCATCCCCAGCAGGGCTGGGTGATGGTGGCTGCAGACGACCGCGCACGTCCGGTATTGGCTTATTCGCTTACTGGAACAGTCCGTCCCGACCGCATGCCGGTGGCACTGCAGAACATTGTGGACGTGTACCAGCAGGAGATTGATATGGCCCGCAAGAGCAAGGATATGCCCACCGACGACGAGTGGAAACTGCTTGGCGAAGGCAAAGGCCTGACCGACGGCGGAGAGTCAATAGGCCCCCTGCTCACCACTCAGTGGTATCAGCGGTCCCCCTATAACATGTATTGCCCTAGCTACACCATGACCGGCTGTGTGGCCACCGCCATGGCACAGGTGATGAAGTATTGGAACTATCCTGCTTTCGGCGAGGGCAGCCATTCCTATAGCGACAATTCGGGCTATGGCATTCAGTCGGCCGACTTTGCCAACACCCACTACGATTGGCCCAATATGCCCAACCGCCTGACCTCTGCCTCTCCGGCAGAGCAGAAGCATGCTGTGGCCATATTGATGTATCATTGCGGCGTTAGTGTGGATATGGGCTACTCTACCATCTATAGCGGCACCACCATCAACAAGTGCGAGACGGCGTTGCCCACCTATTTCCATTACAACAGCCATGACATCCGCTATAGGGCCAAAGGGGCTATGAGCAACGATGCGTGGACCGACACGCTCATTGCCGAACTGCGCCATCGCCGTCCTATTCTGCATGGCGGTAGCGGTCCCGCTGGCGGCCACTGCTTCATCTGCGATGGTTTCGATGCTCAGCGCTATCTGCACTTCAACCTGGGTGAGGATGGCGACGGCGACGGCTTCTACCAGGTGGGTGCCATTACCTATGGGGCCTACTCTTTCAATCAGGCCAACGATGCCATTCTGGGTGTACATCCCGAATATGGAATCTATTTGAATCAAGAGTCTCTCAGTTTCAGCCGTTGGGGCTCGGAACAACAGGTGTGGTTTTGCACCAGCGACACCACTACGGCTCCCTGGTCGGCTACCCCGTCGGAGAGTTGGATAACTGTCTCCGGCACCGACTTTGCCCATTTGGGTCAAGTGACCATCGGCGTGAGCGACAACAACAGCGGTCAGGAACGGTCGGGAACGGTGACGTTCACCCAGGGCTCGCGTTCGGTCACCCTGCGGGTGATGCAGAATGCCTATGACCCTGCCACCGACTATTGCCAGCTGACTGTGGAGATGGAGAACACCCATGGTGAACCATGGGCTGGCGATGCCCACCTGAGTTTCGAGTCGGTGGGCGGCACCGTCTACGGTGTGGTCAGTCATACGGCCAGCAGCAACAGCAGCACCGCCACGGTGAGCGTGGCTCCGCGTGACGTAATGGTACGCTGGCACGCGGGTGGAGCGTTGGACCGCTATATCAACTACAAGATTAAGAACCGCTATGGCGAAGTGTTGGTGAATGTCCAGAATGCCTATTTCGAGGGCTCCGATGTGTTGTTGGCATGGCCATGTAATGGACTCGGAATCGACAACGATCGGGTTAAACCTACTGTCCTCGTTCATCCCAATCCCACTTCGGGTTTGGTGCAGGTGGAGATACCTGCCAACGAAGGCACCCTGTCGGTTATTTCGGTCCTCGATGCGTCTGGCCGAGAACTATTCAGAACGCTTGCTAACGAAGGTCAGACTGCTACCTGCGACCTTCAGGCGTTGCCTTCCGGCATCTACTACATGCGCGTGCTGACGTCAGAAGACATTTTTGTTAATAAGATTGTAAGGAATTAAGTATGAGAAAGACTTTATTTTTGATAGTTTTTGCACTTACTGCTTCGTGTGTTATGGCAAAGCCTGTTTCGCCCAGTGATGCCAAACGGGCAGCAGACCATTTTTGGCAGTCGGTACTGCACGGCAAAGGCAATTTGCAGGCTGTTGCATGGCAGTACGACGAGGTGTACCTTTTTGTGGGTTCGGAAGGCGGTTTTGTGATGCTGTCGGCCGATGACTGCGCCCGCCCCGTGATAGCCTATTCGCTTAGCAACAGCATCGTGCCCGATGCCCTGCCGGTACAGCTTCAGACACGCATGAGTGCCTACAGCAGCCATATTGCCGCTGCGGCGGGGCAACGTGCCCCGGCCACCGCGGCCGATGCCGATGCATGGCAGCAGCTGGCATCAGGTGCCTTGAGCAAGTTCGGCGACGAAGGCGACTCCGTGGCTCCGCTTATCAAAACCCATTGGCATCAGGACAAGGGCTATGCCCTCTTCACCCCCCAGCACACCCCGGTGGGATGTGCCGCCACGGCCCAGGGACAGATGATGCGCTACTGGAAGTACCCTGCCTTCGGGTTTGGCAACCAGACCTACAACTGCCCCCCCTATGGTGCACAGTCGGCCGATTTCGCCCATACGCTTTATGACTGGGAGCACATGCCAGATCAGGTGCTGCTTACCAGCCCTCAGGAGGAGCAGGTGGCCGTCTCTACCTTGCTCTACCATGTAGGCGTGAGTCTGCACATGAGCTACGCTGTTGGAGGCAGTGCTGCCGCCGGCTTGGTGGGACAGCCCGGATATGCCAGTATCGACAACTCGTTGCAGGACTATTTCTACTACAGCCGCAAGATGCGCTGTATTTTCAAAAGCAATGGCTATACCGATGCCCGGTGGGCCGACAGCCTCAAGGCCGAGCTGCAGTTGCGTCACCCCATCGTCTACTGCGGTGTGGCCCCTGAAGGCGGCCACGGCTTCATCTGTGACGGCTATGAATACCGCGAGGGACAGATATATTTCCACTTCAACTTTGGCTGGAGCGGTGCCGGCGATGGCTACTATACCACCGATGACATCTGCCCCAATGTCAGCCCCACTGGCGAGATAGGCAATGCCTATCATTTCAATCAGAGCAATCAGGCTTTGCTGGGTGCCGTGCCCGACTACGGACTGCATGTGAGCGACTCCGTCCTCACCTACACCCGCGAAGGTGGCGACACGCAGCTGTTTTTTGCCAGCATTGACACTTCCGACTCCCCTTGGGCATTCCATGTAGACCAGCCTTGGGTGCACGTAGACACCCATGGGGTGGTCAAGGCCGGCTCCCTTACCATCACAGCCGATGCCAACACCACAGGCGCAGAGCGTCAGGCCGTGCTTACCTTTTCGCAGGATGGCAAGTCTGTGACGGTGAACATAGTGCAGACCTACTATTCTCCGGATGACTACTGCCAGCTGACAGTAGAAATGGAGAGTACCCGTGGTGGCGGCTGGGAAGGCGGTGCCTACCTGAGTTTTGAGAGCTTGACCGGCTATGTCTACAGCACGGCCACCCTTTCCAGCGGCAGCAGTCAGACTGTTACGGTAGGTGTGGCTCCACATGACGTGAATGTGGTCTTCCACTCCGGCGGCGGCACCGACCGATATATCAACTATCGTGTGCTGAATGCCTATGGCGAAGAGTTGGTGGCTGTAGAGTATGCCTTTATGAACGGCGGCACCCATTTTGTCGAGTGGCCTTGCGCCCATGTGGGTGTGGAAAATCCCACTTTGGCCGAAGAGCAGCTCAAGGTATGGCCCAATCCGGCGCAAGACTGGCTGAACGTGGAAGCCGACCACCTGCAACGTGTGGAGCTGTTGGATGCTCGCGGACGAGTGTTGGCCACTGGCTCTGGCAGCCGGTTGTCTTTGTCCGGTTTGGCAGCGGGTGTCTATTACCTGCGTGTGCTGGCTGAGGAGGGCGTTGCCGTGAAAAAGATTGTTAAATACTGAACATAATATCAATAAACATGAAAAGAATCGTAGCTCTATTATTGATGGCTGTGTCCGTCATAGGCTTTACCGGATGCGAGAAAGAGCCCGCATCCAACAACAATTCCGAAGTTCCCGAAGTGCCTCAAACCATTGATATCGTCCGTACCTCGTGGAGGGGTGAGTACAACGGTACCGTACAGCACCCTCAGGCGGGCCCGCTGCCTTGCGAGCTTGTCTGGACCATGGATTTTGTGGATGAGAACAACGTAAGCATCATGCTGGAGATGACCACCGGCGGTCAGTCGCAGGAGCCGCAGGAGATGACGGCTCAGTATACTTTTGATGGACAGAAAGGCGAGGTTATCTACGTCGAAGAGGGTGAAACTCAAAAGGATCCTTTTGTGGTGGACCCCGTCAACCGCACGTTGACCATCGATTTCCGCATCACCACTGGTTTCTCTCAGGAGAATCCTCAGGTTGTGGGCGGTCCTACCACATTCCATCAGATACATTGATATTAATTGAGAGTTGAGAATTGAGAGTTGAGAATTGAGAGTTGAGAATTCTTTAAAAGTAAAAGGTAAAAACTAAAAACTAAAAGGGTGGACGGGGCAGTTGAGAATTGAGAGTTGAGAGTTGAGAGTTGAGAACACTCACAACAAATTGAGCGTTGAGAACACACAACAAATTGAGAACACACAACAAATACAGTAATTAAAAATACACGCAAATGAAAAAATCCATTTTTACGATTCTCTGCATTGCTGCAGCCATCGCAGGCATGACTTTCACTTCATGCAAACCAGAACAAGGCCACGACGGTAAATACACCATCAGCGTGGTGAGTGACAACGATCAGATGGGCAAGGCCTATGGTAGCGGCGAGTTCGACGCCGGCACCGTGACCCGCATCTGGGGTACCCCCGAGGTGGGTTATCAGTTCGACCATTGGAACGACGGCAACACCGACAATCCGCGTGAGATTACCGTGGGCGCCAATGCGACTTATACTGCCTATTTTAAGACTATTGGTTCAGACCCCGGAACCGACACTACTGGCGGCGGTGAAACCCCTGGCGATTTCGTTGCCAATTTTGTCTTTAACGGCGCTTCTTATCAAGGTATTGCCCTGGTAAGTATGGGACCGGCTCAGGACCTTTTCAATCTCACTATTTATGCCGGCGAGGGTACCGATGTGCTGGCCACTTTCATCAAACCCCAAACCGGCAGCCAGACGCTTGCTGACGGTATCCAGGCTTTCTATTATGACAGCCAGGACTCCTTCGTTGAGACTGCCAACGGCTCTGTTCCTCCTTATCTGACCGTTCCTTCGACAGGTTGCACGTTCGATGTTACCGTGTCGGCTCTAGACCTAACTACGCAAAGTGTCAGCATTTCTGCCTCAGGTACTATGCTCGACATTGCTTCCGCTGAAGGTGGTCAGGGTGTCAATTTGATACCTTTCTCGTTCACTATGGAGGGCTATTTCCAGTACCCCGGTACCCCTCAGGGCAAATAGCGCCTGATTCATATCAGAACTATATTCCGAAGGTGTCTAGGCTTTGCTTAGGTGCCTTCGGTTTTGTAATTTTAAACTATAAAGTAAAAACTAAAAACTAAAAAGTGATTATAGTTATTAGTTTACAAAACTCTCAACTCCGTCCACCCTTTTAGTTTTTAGTTTTTACCTTTTACTTTA
>ODAI012561347.1_pt1 | contig 12448 bp, 12 predicted proteins | sample 1539321 | NCBI WGS metagenome assembly ODAI01 (sample SAMN02144231, study PRJEB22623) | gut metagenome | biome: sheep rumen | host: Ovis aries | place: New Zealand
CAATATCACTGTTATCACGTTGTGCCAAGGTATATGCAATTTCCATTGTTTGCGGGTGAATAAAATCATCACTGTCCAAATACATGATATATTCACCTGATGCGTGTGACATACCAACATTACGCGCATCAGATAAACCACCATTTTCTTTATGAACAACAATAAACCGTTTGTCTTGTTCCGCATAAGATTCCGCAATTTCACCTGATTTATCAGGGCTGCCATCATCAACCAGAATTGCTTGGAAATCAGTAAAAGTTTGCGCACGCACAGAATCCAAACACCGCTTTAAATATTTTTCCACATTATACATTGGAATAATAATTGAAATTTTCGGTTTTTTATTCGGCATTATATACCCCTTTGTTTTACATAAACCATTTTATAATTTTGCGAAACCACCACAAAAACGCGACATGATTTTGTGCGACATATTGTCTTTTGAAATTTTTTCCAATTTTATATTGCTGTTTTAATTTTGCGCGGTGTTCAGGTGTTTTTTTATTCAACGCAGAATTTTCATTAAACAAATAGTGATAATTTACATTTGGCACAACGACCAATTTATTTGCAACAACAAAAGACTGCAAAACAAAAATCGCATCTTCTTGGGAAATTAAATTTGTATCAAAGCGCAAATTATTTTTTTTAATAAATTCTGTTTTGAACAAATACCGCCAAACGAAAGATTTTATCAATGCCTGGGACCAAAACAATTTTCCAAACAATGTTGTTAAAACATGCGATTTTTTATATACCAAATCCGCAGAATATTTACTGTTAGAAACAAACCCAGAACAAACAACATCGGCATTTTTTGCATTATTTAACATATATTCGTAATAATGTTCGTCCAACACATCATCAACGTCCATAAAATGAATATATGTACCCATCGCATGATTTATACCATCATTGCGTGCCGCGGATACACCTGCGTTTTTTTTATGTATAACCAACACACGATTATCTTGGGCGGCAAACAAATCCAATATTTTTGGTGATTCATCTGTCGAACCATCATCAACAAATATAACCTGGAAATCGGTAAAAGTTTGTTGTTGCAAGGTATCCAAACAACGCGACAAAAACTTTGCGCCATTATATACAGGCACCACCACAGACAGTTGCATAATATTTTAATCCTTGTACATTTTGTTAATCATTTCATCTGCAACAGTTCCAGGTTTAATATTTTTTGCCCATGGACTGTTATAGGTTGTTTTTTGAAAAAACGCACCAGATGTCACATCATCAAAAGTTTTTTTATCAAATGGTTTTGCACCATATGCCCACCACAACGCGTGTGTTGGGTCTTGATCAACATGTGGCATTTTTGCAAAATACTTTTTTGCACGTGCATCATTTTCAACCAATGTTTTAAACATCAATTGATGCATAAAATAATCAAACTCACGATTTTCATGTATCCAATAATCCAAAATCATTGCCCGCCATGCGTCCAGCAAATATGCCCCTTTGCGACTGCGAATAAAACAATTTTGCATATATGAATATGGACTGCCAACATTTTGTCCAGCCAAATAAACAAAGAAATCTTGGTCTTCAATCCAATCAGGAATCGGTGCTGTGGCAAAGCCTGTGGAATCCAACCAATATCCACCATGTTCATATAATAATTCCACACGACAAATATCTGCAAAATGTGCGCGTTTAATTTTACCAGCCTTGTATTTTTCAACAATTTCTTGTGGCAAAGTTATATAATCAAAAATATTTGTATCGTCCAACACAACCAATTCTTGTTTGCAGTTTTTACGAATACTGCGAAAACATGCCTTGACCAACGCAGGTGCTTTTTCTTCACCTTGTTGCCATATAGTCCAAATTTTATCATTTGAATCATTATTGATAACTTTGCGTTCTGGAATTACCGCCGCCGCTGGCAAATAACGTTTAAAATATTGCGGTAATACAGATGTCAAAATTTTACAACGACGCGCGCGTCTGTGTTCGCGCGACCACCACAATGGATTTAAAACATGTCCCAATAAAACAATTTTGCTTGTTGCATAAAATCGTGCCAGATTCATCTTGTATCCTTTTTGCTTTTATTAAATGTTATTAAAAGCGACGAAACCGCCGCTTTTAAAATTTATTCTTCAACAGATTCCACCACTTCATCATCGTCACTTGGACCTGTTGTCATTTCTTCGGCAATACCATTTGCACGCGCCATAATTTTATCTAACAACTCTTTTTGTGCATCTTCGTGGTCTTTCAACCATTGACGCGCGTTGGCCTCGCCCTGACCCATACGTTCATCATTATACGAATAGAACGAGCCAGCCTTTTCGATAAAATTATATTTAACACCCATATCTAAAATTTCTGATATGCGCGAAATACCTTCGCCATACATAATTTTGAAATCGACCGTCCGGAAAGGTGGTGCAACTTTGTTTTTAACAATTTTAACACGCGTTTCATTACCAATAACATTTTCTTTATCCTTGATTGCGCCCGTTCTGCGAATATCCAAACGCACAGACGCATAGAATTTCAATGCATTACCACCCGATGTTGTTTCTGGATTTCCAAACATAACACCGATTTTCATACGAATTTGATTGATAAAGATTAACAATGTATTACTGCGTGAAACACTGCCTGCCAATTTTTTCAAACTCTGTGACATTAAACGCGCAGTTGTTCCAACAAAAGAATCACCAATATTCCCTTCTAATTCTGCCTTGGGCACCAAAGCCGCCACAGAATCGATAACAACAACATCAACCGCCCCAGATTTAATCAATGTATCTGCAATTTCCAAAGCCTGTTCCCCAGAATCAGGTTGCGAAATAATTAATTCTGAAACATTGCAACCCAATTTTTTTGCATATGATGGGTCCAGCGCATTTTCCGCATCAATATATGCACATGTGCCACCTTTTTTTTGAGCCTCGGCCACCGCATGCAATGCCAATGTTGTTTTACCAGAACTTTCCGGTCCATAAATTTCAACAATACGACCACGTGGATAACCGCCAATACCCAACGCAATATCCAAACCCAACGAACCAGACGATATGGCCTCTATATTTTGCTGTGACCCATCACCCATTTTCATAATGGCTTCTTTACCAAATTGTTTTTGAATTTGTGCCAACGCAGATTCCAACGCAGGATTTTTTGCCGGTGTGGCGGCTACATCTTTTTCTTTCTTTGCCATAAGATTTCCCCTTTATTTGTCCATAAAATCATACAAAGAAAAAACGCACTTTGCAAGCCCGATAAGCAATCATTTTTTCATCAACAAAACGGCCAAAGTTATAACCCCAACCAACACCGACACCAACCATACCGCCGATGTTGTCCCTGCGATTGCAATAAACAACGCACCCAAAATCGGCGCAATAACCTTTGGTAAATAAGATGTGGTTTTAAACACACCATAAAACCGCGCCTGTTCGCTTTTTTGTGTATTATCAAAAAATGCTAAATCATGCACAGGTTCCATAAACGCACCAGAAATTTGCCATAACACAAACACCGCCAACAAAGCCCAACCATGAACAAACATTGCCACCGTTGCCAACCCAACAAAAGACGCCAATCCAATCGTCATCAACGGTTTATACCCAAAACGACGAACCCAATTTCCAATAAAGAAATCAAAAATAATATACGGCAAAATGCCAATTGTTAAAACCCAGCCCAAAACATTTGCTGAAAAACCTTGCTCTACCACAACAATCGGCACATATAAAACCCGCATAGCCGCCAACGCATAAAATCCAAAATTCACAATATATGCACGTGGCATACCCGAGCGTCTAAAAAAAACCAATGTATTTATCCACAAAGATTTTAATGTTCGCTTTGGACTAACGCGTTTAATTTCTTTGTCCATTTGCACAATACCAAACCGTTTAAAGAACAATAATCCACCAGCATAAATCATACCTGCCGCCAAAAACGGAATTCTGTAATTACCAAACCAAGCCGCCATATTTAACGCAAATAATGGTGCAAACAAACAACCAATATTCACCCACAAATAATATCTGGCATTTAATTTTGCCATACCGACATCTTTGGAAAAATCAGCCATAAACAGCGGAATTAAAATACCAACGATTGTTGAACCAATACCAGACACCCAATCCAATGTTATAAAAGTTGCCGGCTTAACAGAAAAACTCATCATAGAATAACAAACCACAACCAACAAAAACGCAAACATCATCAATCGCGCCTTGGAAAACCACCGCAATAATTCTTTGGAAAAAATACCAACAATCATACAGAACACAGAATACAACGCGACATACACACCAACAACCGATGATGCCAATTGTTCATTTGCCAATATTTCTGTAAATATACCCAATATAACCAAAGAATAAACCGCATTATAAACACCCGATGCAAAACCTGTAAATAACCCCAGATTTGCGAACGAATAACCTGACACATTTGCATTTACAGAAATGTATTTATCTTTATTCAAAACTCTCTCCTAATAAATTACTTATTGGCGGATATATTATATCACACTTTGCGACATAAAACAAACCGCCCGAAAATATTTCTCGGGCGGTATTCTTAAAAAAAACATAATAATTTATTGATTTGCAGGTTTTTGTTGTTGTGCCGCATTTTTTCTTTGTTCGTATAATGCTTCGAAATCAACAATCTGCATGGTAAATGGTGGGAACCCAGATTCCGCGGTCAAACGTGTCACCAATGCACGCACAGATGGGAACAACAAAGTTGGAACATCAATCAACAAAGTTCTGCGTTTGGCTTCTTCGTCTTTTTCTTCTTCCATTTGCACCAATCCCGAATAAGTTGTTTCAATTAAAAATATAGATTTTGAATCTTTATCCAATTTAGAATGAACCTTGGTCAGCAAATCAACCATAAAAACATTATTTTCTGCACCCTTGATTTGAATATCGATATTGATTTCGATTTTTGCCTGACCATTATCTTGATTAAAGAACAATTCTGGGACATTTGGGCTTTCGAACGAAATATCTTTTAAAAATTGAGAAATAATTTTAAATTGCGACATGCGATTGCTCCTTTTTTTTTATTCGCTTTTATGATAATATAGCATTAGAAAAAGATTTTACAAGTAGCGAGGGGCAAAAATTATGTTTCATTTAAAAAACTTTGGTTTTTCTGGGATTTTGTTTGGTTTGTTTATTGCATTTTCATTAACATCTTGCGACCTTAGTACGCCAACCCAGACCGAAAACAACGCTATTGCGCCGGCATCAAATTTGCGGGCGGTTCCATATTCTGCCCTGCCTGACTGGAAAAACGACGATGTCCGTTATGCTTTGCAGGCCTTTCGCAACACATGTCGTGCAAGATTACAATATACCGGTCGTGTAATTCCAGACGCGGCATTGGTCAAAGAAAAATGCGACATGATGCCATCACCAAACGCCGATGTTCAAACTGTCCGCAATTGGTTTGAATCGCATTTTCAACCATACCAGGTAATCGACGATTCCGGGCGGACCCGCGGAACATATACTGGGTATTATTCACCAACAATCCCGGCATGCCGGCATCAAACATCCACCTGCAACGAACCATTGATGGCGGCACCGTCAAACCCGGCACAATATAAAAATGTCCATAAAAAGAAAATCGTAGAAAATAAAATCGGTCGCGTTTTATATTGGGCAAACATCGTCGATGTTCAAAACATTCAAATCCAAGGCAGTGGTATGTTAAAATTGGAAGACGGCAGTTTGGTAAAATTAAATTTTGGCGCAACAAACGATATGCAATTTAAATCTATTGGCGAACAATTACGCAACCGCGGAATAAAACCTGACGGCGGATACAGCGCCGATGCGGTTTGGAAATACCTGAAAAAAAATCCGTCTTTGGCCAAAGAAGTTATTTACAACAACCCCAGATACGTGTATTTTAAAGAAGCCGAATCGAAACATGTAATTGGTAAATTGGGTACACCGCTTTCCAAAATCCGCAGCATTGCCGTCGATGACAGTATTTATACCGTTGGAATGCCGGTATATATCAACACAAATTTATCGGACGGCCGTAAATTCCGCCGATTGATGATTGCCCAAGATACCGGTTCCGCAATCCGCGGCTGGATACGCGCAGACATATTCTTTGGTTCTGGCGATGAAGCATACAAATTCGCACATGGGCAACATTCAACCGGCGAAATGTTTATATTATTGCCAAAGGTTTATACAAATGGTGGAAAAACCAAATAGATTTGATAACAAATTAAACGCACGATTAAAAAAACCAACAACAATCGCCGCCGCATTTGGCAGTGTATTTCAAATATTTAATCGCCCTGCATCTGGGGCTGACCTGACTGAACGATGGAACGAAATTATGGGTCCCGATATTGCGGCTGTTGCAAAATTGGTCGCCATAAAAAAAACAATCGGTAATAAATACAGTATTGTTATCAAACCAACAAATCCCGCATTGGCATTACAACTGTCATATTCAAACGATGAAATATTGCGTCGCATAAATAAATATTTTGGCTATGACGCAATATCCAAAATAACATATAAAAAATGATAGTTATATTTTATATTCCACATTGGTTATATCATAAATTTGTTTAATAATAATTACAAAATCTATTGATAAAAAACAATAACCTGTAAATAAATTCACAGGTTATTATATCTAAATTTCCCCAGATTCCATGCATATAGAAAGTTATTATTGAATCAAACGCATTGACCTATTGTACATCATCTCTTCTTTCTTTTCTTTACTAACAAGTTTGTTCAACTGGGTAATTCCACTCATAATCGGTTCCAAAGCTTTTTTACCCTTTGATTTTACAGCACTATTGGTATTACATTCCGATACCTTAGCAAACGTTTCACTATAAGACGCTATTTGATCCTCTAAAACCTTACAATCTGCAACAATTTGCTTTACAATACTTTGCTTTATATTACCTTTATCAATAAAAGGTTTCATCTTGGAGTAATTACCACGCACACAATTTAACGCTGCCTCAGAATCCATAGCCGAACACTCACTAAACTCTACATCACCAGAAGTTTCCACTTCATCACCCTCATCACTTGTTCCGCTGGCGACCTGCAAACTCGCCTTTAATGTTGCTTTTTCCAGCATAACCTTTAACCGTTTAATCATAGATTCAACCATGGTATATTGTTTATACATCTGTTGTGAAATGACGGTTGATTTTAATCCAACAATGCGTTTGATTTCTTCTTGTTCGTCTGTTTTATCCGGATTTTCTGTTTCACCAGCATTATATGCATGCACACTGCACAATGCATACACAGGTTTTACATACGCAACATTATCTTCATTTTCTTCGCAATCACTATCGCAACTGTCTGTATTTGAAGGATTGCTGCAACAAATCTTTTTTGGCAAACTTTTTGAAACGGTCGCACTAACCAGCGCAGAATCCGCATTTGAATCCACCGCACAAAACTTTGCAATTTCTGTTTCTATATTGGTCCCCTGTTTAAAACTATTTGGCGCATCTTGAACAATCAAACGTTCCAAAACATCAATATTAATACCGCCCTTTTTACCCGCCGCACGACGCCGTCCCAGGATACTGCCCTGTAAAGCACTGCTGGCGCAACCAATACGAATAACCGCACCACCGTCACCTTGGTCTGGATCCAACCAAGATTGTTTTACTTCTTCATCACTATTCAATTCTTTATTCAAAACACATCTGGTATCGGCTTCTGGCGGAACAACCATACCATCACTGCATTCAAACCCAGCCTTAACATTACCCTTTTTTATAGACTTGAAATTTCTACAATTACACGCAGAATCATTTGCATTCAAACACTCTTTATAATACGCATTCGATACATTACCAGATGCATCACTTACATATTGACACAAATATTGTCCCCAACGATTGCATGAACCATTTAACATCATATATATATCGGTCATATCAACACCAACCGATTGTGCGCGCGTTAATGCATCGTCCAGATTATCAACCAACGCATCATACGGGTCAAAAAATTTCATAGCCAATTCTTTGAATTTTTTAACACGTTTTGGTCCGGTGCAATTATCACCATTTACCTCATTACAACCGGCATAACGAAATGCCTCGCGCATGGTTGATTTTAAATTTGCCAAACTGGAATCGACACCTTCCATACTGGTCATAATTTGTCCAGTAATTGTTGCACGCGCAATGGTATCTTCGGAAACACCTGATTTTGCCGCCGCAGTCTGTGCCGCGGTCAAACCTGTATCTGCATCTGGCGCACTCGCCCGCACCGTTGCGCTTTCAATAGCGGCGGCTTGTGCCTCGGCGGCGGCGCGTTGGCTTTCCGCCAATGCATTTTGCAAAGACGCCATTTGTGCATTATTCTGTTCTTGCATTTGTTGCATTTGCATCTGCATTTGTTGTTGCATCATAGCAATCTGTTCGGCATTTTGTTGCGCAGCCGCAGCCTGGGCGGCGGCTTGCTGTTGTTGAACAACCGCCTGGGACGAAGACACCAACTGACCCGCGATATATTCAATCAATGCATCACCATGTTTTTTACACGCATCATTTGAATTTACACAACCCGACGCGATAGATTTTGCAACATTAAAATCGGCACAGCCCGTCCCCGAACATTTTGGTTTTGCACAACGCAAAACAACCGCCTCGCAATTACCATAATCAGCCTTGGCAACTGGGGCGTTTCCGCGTTGATTTGTCATCGTATTCCATTGATTACCCGCAATAGACCCCATTGCGCCATTATATCCGGTCAAATTACTGCCCGCGGTTTGTGAAATAGGTGCCGCCACCGCATACCCCAGCGGTGCAAAAACACACATAACCGACAAAATTTTTGTGATTATTCTCATATTCTCTCTTCCAAACAATTTTATCATAAAATAGAATTAAAAAAAAGCATAATTTTATAATTCCGCCCCTATTGGGGAGGGGGACCGACGAAGTCGGTGGAGGGGGTTCTATAAAAAGCAGCTATTTCATCATAACAGATGCCATATTTGCATGTGTCATTGCGATTGCGATTGCATCACTTTCGTCCGGTGTTTTCGGTTTTGCTGCCGGCAATAAAATTTTCAGCATTTTATAAATTTGTTCTTTATCGGCATGCCCCGCCCCAGTCAGTGCCTTTTTTATAATATTAGGTTCGTATTCAAACACCGGGATTTCATTATGTGCAACCGCCACAATCGCCGCCGCACGCGCATGTCCCAACAACAAAGTCGTCTTTGGGTTTTTATTCACAAAAATAACTTCTATGCTGCAAACATCAGGCTTAAAATTTTCACACAATTCCGCCACACCGCGAAATATAAACGCCAACCGTTCCGGCAAAGGCAACTTTGCAGGTGGCAAAATAACACCACTGGCGACATAATGTCGCTCTGGCCCATGACTGTCAATAATCGCCCAACCCGTATGCAATAACCCCGGGTCAATTCCAATAATTCTCATGACTTGATTATAACATAAAACCCACAAAACACAAAAAATTTTGTGGGTTTATCATTAACTGAACTCTGTACTCTGAACTCTGCACTTTGCGCTTTAAAAAAAGCCCAATGGGCTTTTTTTAAAGCGCTGCGGTGAATACCTTCTGCACATCATCATTTGCGTCCAGCGCATCAACCAATTTTTCGATTTTTGCATATGCCTCATCATCTAAATCCATTGGCATATTTGGAATCCATGTCAATTCTGCACTTTCAGGTTCGCCCAATTTATCCGCCAAGAATTTTTGAACGTTGATAAAATCATCAGGTTTTGTTGTGATAATAAATCCTTCGGGTGAAGATTCCATATTATCCACAGATGTTTCCATGATAATTTCCATCATTTCGTCTTCGGTTTTACCGATTGATGCCGGATACATAATTTGACCCGCATGGTTAAACATAAATACAACAGAGCCTTCTTCGCCCATATTTCCGCCGTTTTTGGCAAAAATATTGCGAATTTCCGGCACAGTTCTGCGTGGATTATCGGTCAAAGCCTCGACAATAACGGGCACCGCACCCGGCCCATAACCTTCGTATCGCACAGCAACAAAATTTTCTGTATTTGAACCCGACGCCTTATCTATTGCGCGTTTAATATTATCATTTGGCATAGAATTTTTGCGTGCCTGCAAAATTGCCAAACGAAGTCTTGGGTTATTATCTGGGTTTTTATCACCCAATTTTGCCGCCATTGTTATTTCACGTGCCAACTTTGTAAAAAGTCCGCTACGCGCCGCATCCGCCAAACCTTTTTTATGTTGGATGTTATGCCATTTACTGTGTCCGCTCATATTTGACCTTTTAATTAAATTGTTTTAAAATACGCGTAAAAGGATAACAAATGATTGGCAAATTGCAAGGATTAGTTGATTATACCGGCGATGGATTCGTTATAATTATGGCGGGACCTGTTGGTTATAAAGTATATACCCCAGAATACCTGACCCCAAAATCAACGGTTAGCCTATGGATTGAAACGATTGTCCGCGAAGATTCTATCCGTCTGTTTGGGTTCAGCACCTTGGCGGCACAAAACCTGTTTAACCAATTAACCAGTGTTTCTGGCGTTGGTCCCAAAGTTGCATTAGGTATTATGTCATCAATAAAAACAGATACATTAATGCAGGCCATCGCAACGGGTGACGCAAAAACAATTTCCACCGCCCCGGGTGTCGGCAAAAAAGTTGCTGAAAAAATCATTGTTGAATTGAAAAACAAAATGGGTGGCGCGACATTTAATTTTGGCGACACATCGGGCGATAATAATTCTGCCCTGGCCGATTTATTATCTGCATTGGAATCATTGGGATACAGGCGATTAGACATTATTGATATGGCACAAAACCTGGTATCGAAAAATCCAGATTTTGATGTTGCAAAACTGGTTCCAATGGCATTAAAAGAAATAAGCAACGGAAAATAAAAATGAACAACGATACAATATTTGCACTTTCCAGTAGTTTTGGAAAATCTGGTGTTGCAGTAATTCGCATATCTGGCGATAATTTGCATGATTTTGCAACCCGCCTTGTTCGCGGAAATTCCGCCCCCATGGGGAGGGTGGTCACCGCAGGTGACGGAGGGGGTATCAACCCTCGCCATGCATATTTTTGCAACCTGCGGGACGAAAATGGCGATTTAATCGACCAATGTATTATGATATATTTTGCCGCACCGCAATCTTTTACCGGGCAAGACATAATTGAAATTCACACACATGGTGCAACCGCGGTGATAAATAAAGTCTTTTCATTTTTATCCTATAATAATATGCGTATGGCAAACCCAGGTGAATTTTCGCGCCGCGCATTTATGAATAACAAAATGGATTTAACAGATGTTGATGGTCTGGCCGCATTGTTGGATGCCCAAACCGATAAACAACGACAATTCGCACTAAAATCTATGTTGGGTGGCGACAGTGAAACATACACCGCATGGCGTTCCAAAATGATTGAAATTTCTGCATACGCCGCGGCAATACTGGATTATGACGCAGACGATTTACCATTAAATATTGACAAACAGATTTTAACCAAAACACGCGAATTATATAATGAAATTAAAAATACACTTTCACATTATAATATATCACGCGCAATCACACATGGATTTAACATCGCATTGGTTGGCGAAACAAATGTTGGTAAATCATCATTGTTTAACAAATTGATTGGTTCAAATCGCGCAATTGTGTCAAACACACCTGGTACAACCAGAGATGTTATCAGCGCACAAATGGATATCGATGGATTTTTGGTAAATTTATCTGATACCGCCGGCATTCGTGAAACCGGTGACGAGATTGAAAAAATGGGAATCGACAAAACCAAGCAAGAACAAGATTCCGCAGATTTAATTTTGCATGTATATGCTAACGAGTTCCCCTCCCATGGAGGGGTGGCGCAAAGCGACGGGGTGGTTAATTCTGCCCCCATGAGAAAGGATAATGAAATTATCGTCATCAACAAATGCGATACTTTCGCAACACACAATAATAAAAACGCAATTTATACATCAACAAAAACAAACCAAGGCATAGACGAGTTATTAAACACAATAAGAAAAAAATTGCATGAATTTATAGACACTGGTAAAAACACAATTGTTATAAATGCACGCACACATAAATTGCTGACCGATACAGAACAAGAATTAAAACACGCAATCGACGAATATGACGGTAATTATGATATATTTGCCGAACATGTGCGCGCCGCCGCTGATAACATTGGAAAAATTCTGGGTGTAATCAGCGCCAACGATGTTATGGACGCAACATTTTCACAGTTGTGCCTGGGGAAATGACGATTTTAATTAATAAAAACGGTATTTTTTATACCGTTTTTATTTAGAAAAATCGATCATCGCGCCGTAGCATTGTTCGTTATCTTGAACCCAACACCCCGTCCTTACCGGCGAAGGCGGATAAAAAACC
>ODAI013346572.1_pt1 | contig 12448 bp, 8 predicted proteins | sample 1539321 | NCBI WGS metagenome assembly ODAI01 (sample SAMN02144231, study PRJEB22623) | gut metagenome | biome: sheep rumen | host: Ovis aries | place: New Zealand
GTGAGGTTGTTCATGGTGAAGGATCCTTTCTCCTTGCCAATAGTGACACCGATCAGAGTAATTACCTCTATAACCAGATTCATCAATAATAGTTTTAAAGTGGAGGGAATGCCAGCGCGTGTGTCCGCATGAACAAAATGGCAGGTCAGCGGCTTGAAATGTTACAGAATTGTGTCAGAATCCCCTGTGTGAGCGCCCCCGCCCCGATTGCATAGAAGTCTTTCGGGGCAGGTGTGCTATGCAATTCCTAGGCATCCCTGGTAAAAGCCAGCGTGGTGAGGCGACGGCGTAGCTGAGAGAGGAAGATGCCTGTTCCAGCCATGAGCACACCGAAGGGGACGGCGCCCTTCCAAGCGAGCGTGCCGAGGGCAAGCGAGATTATCGCTCCCACCGCACTGGCGAAGGAGGCCACGGCCGCAAGTGGTACGAGCACACGCAGCCGTTCGACGGTGGTGGTGTAGACGTGCGCGCGGATCGCCTCCCCCTCGCGGGTGAGGCGCCACAGGCTGGCGACATGGAAGGCGACGAGCAGCCACGTTATCCCGTAGGGGATGAGCGCGAGCACAGCGAGCCCCAACCCGAGGGGCACGCAACCTGCCCCGAGCAGGCAGGCGAATCCCGCGCCGGTGAGGGCCCAGGCGGTCCGCAGGAAGCCGCTCCGCTCCTGTGGGTGCGTCCAGCGCCAGTACTCTCCGCGATAGACGTAGCTACCGTCGTCAGCGAGCTGGTAGTCGTCGAGGTGCTTCCTCTTGCGCGCAGCCATTACCTGACGTCCGAGAGGTCGCAGTCCTCGAGCCATTTTGAGGCCCGCTCGCAGATTCCGCGCAGGCAGGTCTCGTCGAAGGGACTCACCATGCCGGCGTTTGCAAGCAGCTCCTTGAAGGTCACGGAACCTCCCTGGCGGGTATAGGCCATGTAGTGCTCCCATGCGTCGGCCTGGTCGCGCTGGATCATCTCCCAGAACTCGAGTGCGACCGTCTGCGCCAAGCAGTAGTCGATGTAGTAGAAGGGGACCTCGTAGATGGGCATCTGGCGCTGCCAGCCCTCGCCGGCGGCGTAGAAGGGGATCTCCCCGTCGAGGCGCATCCACGGCATGTAGATGCCGAGCAGATCCTTCCAGGTGGCGTGACGCTCTGCGGGGGTCATATCCGGCCGCTCGTACACGAGGTGCTGGAAGTGGTCGACCATCGTGCCGTACGGGATGAAGGTCACGCTGCCCGAGAGGTGGCTGAAGAGGTACTTCTTGGTGTCGGGGCCAAAGAAGCCCTCGCACCACGGCCACGCGAAGAACTCCATGGACATGGAGTGGACCTCACAGGACTCCATGCCGCCGAACACGTAGCTCATGGGGATGCGCTTGCGGTTGAGCCAGCCCTCGAAGGCGTGGCCGGCCTCGTGGGTGATCACCTCGACGTCGCCCTGCGTGCCGTTGAAGTTGGCGAAGATGAAGGGCACCTCGTAGTCGGCGATGGAGGTGCAGTAGCCGCCGCCCTCCTTGCCCTCGGTCGAGAGGACGTCCATGAGCTCCTGGTCGAGCATGGTGTTGAAGAACTCGCTCGTCTCGGGCGAGAGCTCGTCGTAGAAGCGCTTGCCCTGGGCGATGATGTCGTCGGCCGTGCCCTGCGGGCGTGGGTTGCCCGAACGGAACGAGAGCGCCGCATCCGAGAAGGACAGCGGGTAGGGAACGCCGATGCGCTCTGCCTGATGGCGGTAGATCTCCTCGCAGAGCGGCACGACGTAGGTGATGACGGCGGCGCGGAACTGCTCGATGTCATCCTTGGTGTAGCAGTTGCGCTGCATGCGGTCGTAGCCGAGCGGGATGTAGTCGGCGTACCCGAGCTTCTTGCCCATGGTGTCGCGCAGGTGGACGAGCTCGTCGTAGATGCGGTCGAAGTCCGCCTGATGCTCCTTGTACCATGCCCCCTCGGCCTTCCATGCGGCCAGGCGGGTCGCGTCGTCGGCGTCGGTCTTGAAGGGCGTGAGCTGCGAGAGCGTGTAGACGCCGTCCTGGAAGGGGATCTGCGCCGAGGCGATGAGCTTGCCGTATTCGGTGGTGAGCTTGCTCTCTGCCTGCATCTCCGGAATGATTGCGGGCGAGAAGCTGCGGGCCTCGATCTCGGCGTTCAGGAACATGAGGTTGCCGTACTCCGCCTCGAACTGCGGGCGGAAGGGACTCTCGAGCATGGCGAAGGTCCACGTCTGCTCGGGCTCGCGCAGGAGCGGCATGCTCTCGTCCCACCAGTCCTGCTCGGCGCTGTAGAACTCGTCGCGCGTGTCGATCGAGTGGCGGATGTAACAGAGGTTGCTCAAGGTGTCGACGTGCCGTTCGAGCGTCTCCTTCTCGAGGAAGACGGCCTTGGCCTCCTCGTAGCTCCCTGCCGCCTTGAGACGTGCGGTGAGCCCTGCGAGCTGTTCGATCACCGCATCGATGTCCGGACGCTCGTAGGGCATGTCCTTGAACTTGAGCCGCTCGACCATGTGGGTACTCCTCCGTCACCTTCGTTGCCAGACGGGAAGTAGTGTAGCGCGGACGGGGGCAAGGCGTCACGCCCCCGCCCGCAAAGCCCATGTCAGCCCAGCATGGCTTCGACGGCTACGACGAAGCCGATGGTGAGCACGACGATTCCGATGACGGCAGCCCAGGCGGCGGGACGCCCACAGTTTATGGTCCAGCCCATGCCAAAGCGCTTGGGCACGAAGACGCTCGGGTCATCGGGGTTGAAGTAGACAAAGCCCAGCTTCCAGAAGCGGTCATCGTCGCGGGCGACCTCGTCGCTCGTGCGGAGCTCCGCGGCCGTGCGTCCACCAGCTTGGCCATATTTGGCGGAGGCCCAAATCGCGGCGGCCGCGAAGGCGATCGAGGCGACGGTGATGATGGTGCCTGCGGTCCCCAGGGAGACGGCGCCTATGCTGGAGAGGAGGAACGTCGCGCCCATGCAGGCACTGAGCATGAGGCCGCCCACGAGCATGACGATGCTCTGCAGACGTGCGAACTGCCCATAGGCAAGCGCGGAGGTCGCGGGGGCCGCCGGGTCGATCGGCTTCTTGGAACGTAGGACTCCCCAGTGCACGAACGTGAACGCCACGCCCATGAACGCGGCGATGAGCACGGGATAGAGCGCGACGCCCAGGGTCTTGTCGGCATAGCTGTTGACCGTGCCGTCGAGGCCCGCGTGGATGGGTATCTGGTCGGGCATGCGGTCATAGGAGAGCAGCGCAAAGGCCGCGATGGCAGCGACCACCACCACGTGCAGGAGCTCCCAGGCGAGCGAGACGGGCTGGGGGATGGAGTCGTCCGAGACGAAGGCGGCCGAGCGTGACCCCCGTGCGACCCATCCCTCGGCAGCCTTGAGCGCCCGTACGCGAGACCGTGCATGGAGCATGTAGGCGAAGGAGGCGGCGAGGGGCACGAGCACCGCCACCGTGATGACGACGGATGCCGTGAGGTCGTCTGCCTGTGGGAGCATGAGTGAGGCGACTGCCATGCCGATGACCGTGACCAGTGCCGTCACGATGAGGTACCCACGGTAGAGAGCCTTCACGCGGGGATCCTGCTTTGCCGAGGGCGGGACCGTGACCGTGAAGCACTCGGTGGGCGGCATGATGAACGGGGTGACGATGAGGATGGCACCCACAAGGGCAACCATGAGGACCATGCTGGCGATGATGAAGGTCATTTCTGGTCACCTTCCCTTCCTTGCGAGAAAACCGACTGCGCCTGTGCGGACGCAAGTGCGACGAACTCCTCCTGCGACCCGCCCTGCGCCATGAACTCGAGGGCGAGGTGCGTCATCTCCGACTCGATGCGTTGTCGGTGCTCCTGCGCCTTGGCCGCGGTCATGGTTCGTGCCGTGTCGGCGATGACGGCGCCGCTCCTTCCGCGCATGGTCACGTAGCCCTCGTCACGCAGCACCGCATAGGCCTTGTTCACGGTGTGCATGTTCACGCCGAGGTCGCTTGCGAGCGAACGTACGCTGGGAAGGGTGTCGCCGGGGGAGAGCTCTCCCGTGGCGACGGCATGCACGACCTGCGTGCGGATCTGCCGGTAGATTGGCTCTTCCGAGGAGAGATTGACTTCCAACAGCATGTTTCCTCCCATCTGTTATATGTGTACTATAACAGATAGAGCAATCTTGTAAAGGAAGGAATCATGAAGGGGTGTCTGGTCGCTTGCTTCGCGCCTATCCCCGTCCTGGGGTACGCGAGAGTTCCCGCCGACTAATTGAATCACCCGCTAGCAAGATTTCCGCCCTCGGACTCGTTTCCCCTGCTACCATGTGCTTAGCATGAAACGCAGCTAAAACGAGTGGGGGATGCACCATGGATTCCGACAAGCAGAAGCGATATGGCACGAGGCGCTCGGACGCAGGCACGCGCTCGAGGAGGACGAGTTCCGCGAGGCAGACGTCCGACCAGCGTCCGCAGGTGGAGGCCCGCGGGTCGTCCGTGCGCCCCACGAGGGAGCGTCCCGCGGGGGAGCGCAGCTCCTCGACGCGCCGTCACACGGCTGACGCTGGCAATCCCTACCTCGCAGACTCGTCCTCGAGCAAGCGCACCACGAGTCCTCGTCGCAGCTCCCGCCCCTCCTCGGATGCGGCGAAGAAGGCTGGCAGGGCCGTGGGCAACGTCGCCCGTTCCGTCGGTGACGTCGGAAAGGGACTGGCCTCGCGGGCAAGCTCCGGCTTTGGCGCCCTCACCAGCCGCTTCCCGCTCCACTACGTCCTTGGTGCGGCGGCCGTCCTCGTGCTCGCCCTGGTCCTTGGCATCAACCACCTCACGCGCATCCGCGTGACGGTCAACGACCAACCCGTCACCGTGAGCAGCTGGAGCACCGTGCAACGGCTGCTCGACAGGGACATCGTGACACCGGTTCCCGGCGATTTGCTTGCCGTGGATGGCTCCGTCATCACCGAGGGCGGGGGAGACGTGGCCTCCGTCACCATCAATGGGGAGGCGGCGACCGTTACCACCAAGCTCAGCCGTGGTGACGTGGTGACCATTGGCGACGGTGCCGACGTCACCGAGGAGTACACGAGCACCGAGGAGCCCATCGCGCATGGGTCCTCGAGTGACGAGGCGCTCTTCGAGAACTACTGGAACGGCTCCATCCACTTGCTGTCCGACGGCCAGGACGGCGTGCGCACCACGCGCACGGGCAGCGTCTCCGGCAAGACCGTCACCGAGGTCACCACCCCGGCGATCGATGCCGGCTTCCACATCTACACGGCGAACGTTGGCGAGGACAAGGTCATCGCCCTCACCTTCGACGACGGTCCCTGGCCCGAGACCACTGATGCCATCCTCGACATCCTGGAGCAGTACGGTGCCCACGCGACGTTCTTCACCATCGGCAACCAGATCGCAGAGCATCCCGACCAGGTCAAGCGTGCCATCGAGCTGGGCTGCCAGGTGTGCACCCACACCTGGGACCATGCCGCAGGCTCTGGTGGTGGCGTCAACATCTGCTACATGTCTGCAGAGGAGCAGGTCAACGAGATCCAGCAGGGCTACAAGGCCATCGCCGACGTCACGGGCAGCGAGCCCCCGCACTACTTCCGCGCACCGGGAGGCAACTTCTACGGCGAGGCGGTCACCAACCTGTGGCCCTACGTCGACGCCGAGATCGGCTGGGACGTGGACACCGAGGACTGGAGGCAGCCCGGGTCCGACTACATCGCCCAGATGATCCTGTCGGCAAAGCCCGGCCAGGTCATCCTCATGCATGATGGCGGTGGTGACCGCTGGCAGACGGTCGAGGGCCTCAAGCAGGCGATTCCCCAGCTCGTGGAGCAGGGATACACCTTCGTCACCATCGAGGAGCTGCTTGCCTACGGCGCCCCGACGGAGCAGGCGGACGCGTAGGCGGAAGATCCGGAGGGGGCATCCCCCTCTCATGCCCGCGCGAAAAGCCCTTTTGTTGCGACAAGGGCGGGGATACGAGTAAAATCGTCACGTTATGGGCAGTGCCCAAGCTTGGCGGGAGACCGACGTGACGACTGACGAATTGCAGACGGAGCAGGACGAGGTGGCGCGTGACGACGCGCCTGCCTCCGAAGAGCCCGTCGACAAGACCGTCATCTCCTCCACGACGGCGATTCCCGCCGACGAGAGGCATCAGCTCAAGGAGGAGCCCTTCGAGGTCCCCGAAGTCACGCCCATGCCCACCTGGGCCTTGGGGGTGATGTTTGCCGCTGCCGCAGCCATCGTCGCGGCCATCGCGATTGCCTTCCTCACCCCACCCACGCTCGCCCTCGACCGCGTGGTCATGGACTTCGATGCCGCCGAGCTCGAGGGCATGGAGCTCTCGGACTCCGTCTATGCCGTCAATGACGGGTATAAGCTGGTCGGCGAGCAGGCCTCGGGCATCGAGGACAACGGCACGGGACACAAGGTGGCCTACATCGACGCCGCGTTCGAGAACGAGAGCTTCTCCGTCGTCATGGGCATCGAGCAGGCCTACGAGCTGGTCGGTCGCGAGTGGGTGGCGAGGGACTACCGCATCACGCACGTCGACGCCCTGCCCATCGCACCGGTCGACGCGGACCTTGTCCTGTCGGACATCGAGAAGGTCTTCACCAAGGTCGCGCCGTACCGTGGCTCCCGCATCGAGGAGGTCTATGCGGGCGGTGAGTTCGAAGTCGTCGAGAACGCGCTGGACAAGGACGACGACGGGAACATCATCTGCCGCACTACCATCGCCATGCACCGGACGCTCGACCTGAGCCAATATGATGGCGAGGTCACGGTGACCTTCAGGTTCTATCCCGGCGCCGCGTCGAGTGATGCCGGCACGTGGCGACTCATCTCGGCCGATGCGAGCGAGGAATCGTGGACGCCGTCACTCGCCCCCATCAAGGGCACGTGGCTGGGCGTTCTCGAGTCGACCACCAACACGAACCTGATTCTCGACACCGGGCGTTGCATGGCGGGCCTATCCGCCGGCCTCACCCTCGAGGTGACCGAGTTCAACCAGAGCAGCGGCCGCATGACCGCCAACATCACCTTTGTCGCACACAACCACGCAGGCATCCCGGAGGACTCCGAGGGCACCGACGGCGACGTCGTCGTGACGCTCGAGGGGCAGGTGGTGAACCTCGACCCCAAGACGCTCGAGGGCTCGCTCGTTCCCCTTGAGTCCGGCGGTGAGCAGGGCTCCTTCCAGATCGATTTCTATAACGACGATGGCGTGTGGGAGGCGCAGGTAACGAGCGGGATTGCCGGCAGTGACAGCGTCTTCGCGCTGGGCATGACGGAGTTCGTCGACGTGTATGTCCTCGAGCGCGGATAGGGATACGGGCGAACAGTGCGGAGTTGCGGAACCCCCACTTGGCACGAGCCTTTTGGGCGTGGAACCAGATAGCAGGGAAGCGAGGCGGTGATGGACGCGACGTCGATGATGACGTTTCGGGCAATCGGAGAGATCAACAAGGCGATCTCGCAGGCGGAGTCGCTTGACGATGCGCTCAAGGGGTGCCTGAGGGTCATTCAGGAAAGCCTTGGTGCCGAGCACGTCGTCATCTGGTACTACGACGAAAAGGGTGACAAGCGCCTTCATCCCGAGTTTTGGGTGGGACCGAACGACCTCACGTCCGTGAGCCATGCGGTGGGCGAAGGCGCGGTCGGAAGGTCCTTCCAAGGGCAGCGGGCGGTGCGCTCCCTCTGGTTCGAGGCGTCGCCCGACCCGTGCACCCAGGCTGACTTCGCAGGCGTCGACGTGAGGTCCTCCGTCTGCGCGCCCTTCTCGAGCAGATTTGACAACTATGGCGTCATCCAGGTCGTCAACAAGGCCGGAGGCAAGCGCCTCACCGAGGAGGACGCCGACGTCATCGAGATCATGAGCATGCTCGTCGCCCAGGCGGTGGCTGACAACGAGTCCCGCTTCGAGGCGTGGCAGCATGGCCCCACCATCATGGAGCTGCGCGACATCACGCGGGAGTTCCAGAACGGCGACACCATCTCCAAGGTCCTGCGTGGCATCAACCTCGACGTCTACGAGGGCGAGTTCCTGGTCCTGCTCGGCGAGTCCGGATGCGGCAAGTCCACGCTGCTCAACATCATCGGTGGCATGGACAAGGCCACGTCGGGCACCTTCCGCTACCTCCATCAGGACCTCTCGGACGCGGACCCGACCACGCTCACGGAGTATCGGCGCCGCAACATCGGCTTCATCTTCCAGAGCTACAACCTCATGCCCAACCTCACCGCCTATCAGAACCTCGCCCTCATCGCCGACCTGGTGGACGATCCCATGCCGGTCGACGAGGCGCTCAAGAGCGTGGGGCTCGAGTCTCGCGCCAAGAGCTACCCCTCCCGTCTCTCCGGTGGCCAGCAGCAGCGCATCTCCATCGCGCGCGCCCTCGTCAAGCGCCCCAAGGTCATCCTTGCCGACGAGCCCACGGCCGCCCTCGACTACACCACCTCCATCGAGGTGCTCACCACCCTCGAGGAGGTGCTCTCGCAGGGCACGACCCTCATCATGGTCACGCACAACGAGGAGATCGCCCGCATGGCAAACCGCGTCGTGCGCCTGCGCGGTGGACAGCTCCACGAGGTGACGGTCAACCGCCATCCCGTCCATGCGACCGAGCTCGTCTGGTAGGTGAGCGATGACCCGCCACCAGTTCGTCGAGCTGTTCGCTAACATACGCTCGACCTTCGTCTCCTTCTTCTCGATCGTGCTGTTCGTCACGCTCGGCGTGGGCCTGTTCCTGGGCATCCATGGCGCCGCCGTGTCGCTCCAGCGTGCCGCGGCCATCGCCTACCAGGACGGCGCGTTCCATGACATCGAGGTGGTCTATCCCTACGGTCTCGACGGGGACGACCTCGAGGCCATCGCCGCGACGGATGGCGTTGAGCTTGTCGTTCCGTGCTACCTCGCCTACGAGAGCCAGATGGTCGATGGCGTCGCGCATGCCATCGTCGTCCACTCCCTCACCGATGGCGTCGACCTCTGCGAGGTCGTCGAGGGAAGCCTGCCCGCCGCGCCAGACGAGATTGCGGTCAGTGCCGGCTATGCCGAGGAGTATGGCATCGCGCCGGGCGACCGCCTATCGCTCTTCCACGACGCCACGGACGAGGCTGACGCGGACGGCATGCGCTACCTCACCTGCGGCGACTTCACCGTGAGCGGCATCGTCACCAACCCCAACTACCTCGCCCAGTCAAACCTCATGCTTGGCATGACGGACATGGGGACCAACGTCGAGGCCTTCGCCTACGTGACGGAGGCTGCCTTCGACGCGCAGGCCTTTGGCGGGCGCTATCCGCGCGCCCTGGTGCGCGCCTCGTCGCTTGCCGAGCTCGATCCCTTCTCTGACGAGTACCGCGACCGCGCGGACGAGCTCAAGGATACCCTCGTCACCCTTGGTGAGCCGCGTGCCCAGGCGCGCTTCGACGCCATCAAGGCGGAGGCCCAGGCCCAGATCGACGAGGCCCAGGCCCAGATCGACGAGGGCGAGGCCCAGCTTGCGGCGGCGAACGCCCAGCTCGAGGAGGGCGAGGGGGCGCTTCTCGAGGGACGCAACCGCATCGATGCCGCCATCGCCCGGCTCGAGAGCGGCCAGGAGAGCTATGCGACCACCAGGGAGCAGGGCGAGCAGATGCTCGCCACCATGCGCAACAGCCTGAACAGCCTGCAGGCTGCCCATGACGAGTCTGCCCAGGCCCTTGCGACCCAACAGGCAAACCTCGCGGAGCTTCGCCGTCAGGTGGAGGAGTTCAAGGCTGCCGTGGACGCCTTCGCAGGGGACACGGAGTCCGACATCGAGGAGATGGACCAGATCGACCAGGAGACTGACGAGCAGTCCACGGAGGAGGACCGCCAGCAGAGGCGTCAGGAGGTCGTCGACCGCATCAATGAGCGCATCGAGGACTTTGAGAACAAGGTGAAGAGCGAGTATCCTCTCATCGCCGCAAACTATCCGGACCTCGTGAACCTTCCCCGGCTCTCCTATGGGACGAGCTCGGACAGCTCGGGCGTACCTGACCTCACTGATGCGATCACCATGCTCGGGGGCTATGCGGATGGCGCCTCGTCGATGGTGGACGAGGCGGAGGAGGACCTGAGGGGCATCGAGGCCCACCTCGCCGAGCTCTCCCGTCAGCTCGACAGTGGCTGGTCTCAGTACTATGACGCGTCGAACCGCCTCGAGTCCTCGCTCGCGAGCGCCGCAGCCGACATCGCGGCGGGCCAGGCGCAGGTCGACGAGGGCGAGGCCACCCTCGAGGAGAAGTCCAAGGAGCTTGAGGAGGGGCGCAAGACCGTCGAGGAGCGATCGTCCGAGCTCGACGAGGGCAGGGCGCTTCTCGATGACGCCAGGGAGCAGGCGGACTCGCTTGCCTACATGAGCTGGATCGTCAGCACGCGCTCCACGACGAGCGGCGCGATAGCCCTCAACAACATCGTCAACCTGACCAACAACCTTCGCGTGGTCATGGCGTCGCTGTTCGTCATCGTCGGCCTGCTCGTGTGCTACTCCGCCATCTCGCGCATCGTCCACGAGCAGGTGACCCAGATTGGCACCAAGAAGGCCGTGGGCTTCCGCGATGGGGAGATCACCGCGAGCTACCTTGCCTACACCCTCATGGCCGTGCTGATTGGCGTGGCGCTTGGGGTCATATGCTCGTCTTACGTCGTCCAGGGGATCCTCTACCCCAAGCTGGCGGGCAACTTCGACATGCCCCTCGTGGGCTCGACCAACGCGCCGCTCGACATCGCGCTCATCGGGGTGGGCGAGACGCTGATGCTGCTCGTCTGCACCTCCCTTGCCTGCCGCTCGGTGCTGAGGCGCAGCGCCATCGAGCTCCTGGCGGGGGAGCAGTCGGGCAATGGGACCACGCGCTTCTACGAGCGCTGGAAGGTCTGGAAGCGGTTGCCGCTGCTCACCCAGACCATGATCAACAACTGCGTGAGTGACTCGCGACGCGTGTTTGCCACGATTGTCGGCGTCGCGGGGTGCACCGCCCTCATCGTGACCGCCTCCTCGCTCGACGGCAACATCGCCAGGAGCCTGCAGAGGCACTTTGGGCTGGTCTATGACTACGACGTGTCAGTGGCGTTTGACCCGGCGTCGGAGGGGGCCCAGCAGCGCATGGAGTCCGCGGTCGATGACCTTGGCTATGCGCATGCCGCCGTGTGCAGCTCCATGTACCTGCTCGAGGACGAGGGCGAGCCCGCCTTCGAGAACATCGTCGTTCCCCAGGACGGGGAGGCGTTTGCCCAGCTCTTCCACCTCAATGTGGTTCCCTCGCCTGGCACCGCACCAACCCAGGGGGCATGGCTCAGCCAGTCCCATGCGGAGCACCGAGGCCTGAACGTGGGCGACCACATCACGGTCTGCACCGTCACGGGCGCGCGTTACCAGCTCACCATCGCCGGCTTCTTCTCCTACTACCTCCCCAGCAACACGATCGTCCTGAGTCCCGGCTACTACGAGGACGTCTTTGGCGAGGAGGCCACGCCCAACACGCTGATCGTCGCGACGGATGGCGCTGGAGCCAAGGCCATGACCGATGTCCTGTCGCCGGTCGACGGGTTCCGCTCCATCAAGGACGAGCGGGAGAACGTCACGGTCTACGAGAGGCTGTTCAAGAGCGTCACGACGCCCGTCGTGGGCATCTACATGGCCCTCTCCGCGCTCATGGCCCTCATCGTCCTGCTCAACCTCGACTACATGTTCATCGATGAGAAGAAGCGCGAGCTCATCGTCCTCATGATCAACGGCTTCTCGGTGGGTGACGCCAAGGCCTATGTCTACCGCGACTCCATCGTCATGACCATCCTCGGCATCGTGTTGGGAATCGCGCTGGGCGTCGTGATGGGAACCGCCACCGTGCGGGCCGTCGAATGGCAGAGCTGCTCGTTCATGAAGGGCATGTATCTGCCGGGCTGCCTGCTCGGCGCGGCGATGTCGGCGGTCTTTGCCATCCTGATGATGCTCATCGCCCTGCGGCGCATCCCGCGCTTCTCGCTCACGGACATCGCCCGCTACTAGGTTGCGCGGACACAGAGACATCGAGGCCCCGACGGATGCCGGGGCCTCGATTCATTTGCCGGGACCTGGTGTGACCGCTATGCCTCCTGCTTGGCGCCCTTCTTGCGGAACGGCAGGTAGAACAGGGTGATGAGGATGATGGCGAGCGCCGCGATGATAGCGATGTAGAGATACCACTGCCACATCTGCGTAAGCGCGATGCCAATGGGCGTGCGATAGGTGAAGAAGAAGTTGGGCGTGGTCTCGACGCTCAGGAGCTGTGTGCCTGCGTAGGTGACGTGGGCGGTGGCGGAGTTGACGTAGATGGAGAGCAAGCCCAGGGCAAAGAGGATGCCGAGCGTGGAGAAGAGGTGCGAGAAGCGGATGTCGACCTCACCCGAGCGCGCGATGTAGAAGCCCAGGACGATGAGCATGGTGTGATAGAGGAAGAACTGGTAGGCGATGGGGTGCGTGAA
>ODAI014343461.1_pt1 | contig 12448 bp, 10 predicted proteins | sample 1539321 | NCBI WGS metagenome assembly ODAI01 (sample SAMN02144231, study PRJEB22623) | gut metagenome | biome: sheep rumen | host: Ovis aries | place: New Zealand
ATGCGGAAGCCAATTCTCAATTCTCAATTCTCAATTCTCAATTCCCAATTCCCAATTCCCAATTCCCAATTCCCAATTCTCAATTCTCAATTCCCAATTCCCAATTCTCAATTCTCAATTCTCAATTCTCAATTCTAAAATACTGAATCCTGGGTTCTGAATCCTGAGTGGGGCCGCATCCACACAGGATTCAGAGTTCAGGATTCAGGGTTTTGACCCACTATGCTTTTTAACTCACTGCCGTTCATGATATTCTTTCCAGTGGTGACACTGGTTTACTATCTGTTGCCCTACCGGTGGCGGTGGGGCTGGCTGTTGGCGGCCAGCTGTTTTTTTTACATGTGGTTCAAGCCGGTCTACATCCTCATCCTGCTGGTCACAATCCTCATCGACTACTCTGCCGCGCGGATGATTCACCGCCACCGCCTGCGGCCCCGCCGCAAGCGGGCCTGGCTGGTAGCCAGCATTGTGTCCACCCTCGCGGTCCTTTTTGTGTTCAAGTATCAGGGCCTTTTCCACGAGAGCCATCTGCTGCTGCCCATCGGTCTTTCTTTCCACACCTTCCAGAGCCTCAGCTACGTGATAGAAGTCTATCGCGGCCATCAGGAACCCGAGCGGCATTTTGGCTTCTATTCCCTGTATGTTATGTTTTATCCGCAGCTGGTCACCGGCCCCATTGAGCGTCCACAGAACTTGTTGCGGCAGCTGCACATCGACCAGCCTTTCAAACCAGAGAACCTTCAGCGCGGTGTGATGCTCATCCTCTTCGGCCTTTTTGCCAAGATGGTGGTGGCCGACAATCTGGCCGGATATGTCGACCAAATCTATGCCCAGCCCGAGCAGTACGGCAGCGGCGCCATTGCCCTGGGACTGGTGTTCTACTCGTTCCAAATCTATTGCGATTTCTTTGGCTACAGCACCATTGCCCTGGGGTGTGCCAAGGCCATGGGCTACGACCTGATGGACAACTTCCGCGCCCCCTATCTCAGCACCTCGGTAGGCGAGTTTTGGCACCGCTGGCACATCTCGCTTTCCAGCTGGTTTCGCGACTATGTCTACATTCCCCTGGGTGGCAGCCGTGTGGGTGTCTCGCGCTGGATGCTGAACATCATGGTGGTCTTCCTGTTGAGCGGCCTCTGGCATGGGGCCAACTGGACTTTTGTGGTCTGGGGCGGCATGCACGGCCTACTGCTGCTGGCCGAAGGGTTGCCCGCCAAGTTGCGTGGACATAGGCGTGGAGCCGCCGACCGCCGGCCCTCTGGGTGGGTCCGCTGGGCCCAGCGGGGGTGGGTCTTCGTGGCCGTCACGCTGCTGTGGTCTATCTTCAGGGCCGAAGGGTTTGGACAGCTGAAGGACCTCTTTGCGGCTCTGTGGCACAACAGCGGGCTGCACGCCATGCCGGGGCTGGAGACCCCCACAATCCTCTTCCTGCTGCTCTTCGTCCTGGGAGATATGCTCCTGCGCCACACACGCTTTGACCATTGGTGCATCCGGCAGCATCCTGCGGTGCGGTGGGCAGTCTGTTTCCTGCTGGCCTTCTGCACGGTGGCCTTTGCCAGCGTGGAGGCTTTCCCATTCATCTATTTCCAGTTCTGACCCATGAAAACCGCACTCAAAACCATCCTGCTGCTGTTGCTGCTCGTCCTGCTGGCCGAGGGAGTCTATGAGCTTTGCTTTTGGCACCACGACCGCATGGCCTACAGCGGTCCATTGGCCAAGCAGGTGGACCGCATCAACGCCACGGGGGCCGACATCCTCTATCTGGGCGAATCGTCCAACCACACCTACGGCCTCGACGACACCGACACGGCATGGATAAGCCATCTGCTGGGCCGCCATTTTCCCGAGAAGCATGTGGCCGACATGACCCATGACGCCTCCCACGCCGAGGTGTACTACCTGCTGCTCAAAAACCTGCGCCAGGACTGCCCCATCGGCACCGTGGTGGTGACCATGAACCTGCGCTCCTTTTCCCCGGGGTGGATCTATTCGCCCCTAGAGACGGCCTTGCAGAAACGTATGGTCATGCTCCGGCCGCGGCCGCCGCTGCTGAACCGCGCGGCCCTCTCGTTCAAGGCCTACGATATCAAGACCGAACAGCAGCGCTACGAGCAGATGGGCCACTACTGGGAGGGGCACCCGCTGCCGGGCCATCCTTCGGTGCCCCGCTGGGCTGACAGCCTCACCGCTGACGTCGACCCCATTGCTGGCATCTTTGTACGCAATTTTGCCTTTACCATCGACACCCTCCACAACCCACGTGTGCGTGACTTCGACCGCATTGTGCGCTTGGCCGAGCAACGGGGATGGCACCTAGTCTTCAACCTCCTGCCCGAAGACATGGAGTGGGCCGACAGCCTGGTGGGTCCCGATCTCACCACCCTCATGCGCGCCAATGCCCAGCTGCTGGAACAACGCTATGCCCGCATGGGTGCCACCGTGGTCAACAATCTAGAGGCGGTGCCGGACAGCCTTTTCCGCGACCGCGACTGGACCACGGAGCATTTTCTCTACCGCGGCCGGCAGATTGTGGCCGACCGGCTGGCCGATGCTTTGAGATCCCGTAATTGAAAAAAAAGTTGTATCTTTGCAAATCCATTTTATGACAATCACGATATGAAAATAGCTCTATTAGGTTATGGCAAAATGGGCAAGGCCATTGAGGCCGTTGCCGAAGACCGCGGCCACGAGATAGGCGTCACCATCGACGACGAAGACGACTGGATGAACAAACTGGACGACCTGCGCGAGTGCGACATTGCGGTGGACTTCTCCACCCCTGCCACGGTGGTGGGCAACATCATGCGCTGCTTCGACTTGGACATGCCCGTGGTGGTGGGCACCACCGGTTGGTACGACCAGCTGGAGAGCGTCGTCCACGACTGCCAAATGCGGGGACAAGCCCTTTTTGTGGCCTCCAATTTCAGCATCGGCATGAACATCATGTTCGAACTCAACCGCCGTCTGGCACAACTGATGAACCGCTACGAGGACTATCAGGTGGAGATTACCGAAACCCACCATGTGCACAAACTCGATGCCCCCAGCGGCACGGCCATCACCCTGGCCAACGACATCATTGAGGAGTTGGACCGCAAGGAGGAGTGGCAGCTGAAACATGACCAAGGCCGCCATCACCGCATGAAGAAGGACGTGGTGCCTATCACCTCCATCCGCGAAGGGGAGGTGCCCGGCATACATGAAGTGGTGTACGACAGCGACATAGACACCCTCACCCTGCGCCACTCGGCCAAGAGCCGCAAGGGGCTGGCCCTGGGGGCTGTGCTGGCCTGCGAGTTTATGGAAGACAAAAAGGGCTACTTCACCATGAAAGACCTTTTGTAACTATTATGTGCAGTAGGCGTCAGCCACTCAAAATTATAGAATTCAGCATTGAAGGATAGGCAGATAAAACATGTGGGGCCGTGGTATGCGGTGCTGACCGTGGTGTTGCTGGCGGTGATGCTGGGGAGCGCCATGGTGGGGGCAGTGCATTTCACCTGGGAGGAGATGTGGCAGTCGCCCATCTTCTGGAACCTGCGACTGCCCCGCATCATCCTTTCGGTGCTGGTGGGTGCGGCCCTCTCGGTCTGTGGAGCCGCCTATCAGTCCATCTTCCGCAACCCGCTGACCGACCCCTACGTGCTGGGCATCTCGTCTGGGGCCTCGCTTGGGGCCGCCGTGGCCATCCTGCTGGGGCTGCAAACCTTCCTGCTGGGCGTTGGAACCTGTGCCCTCGCCACCGGCATACTGACCATTCTGATCATCTACCGCATTGCCTCCATAGGCAACCGCATGCACGCCACCACCCTGCTGCTGACAGGCGTGTGCATCACTTTCCTCATCTCGGCCGTCATCTCCTTCCTAATGGTGTTGCACCAAGACAAGATGGACAGCATCATCTTCTGGACCATGGGCAGCTTTGCCTCGGCCACCTGGATTGATGTGGCCTTCGTGGCCCCGGTGGTGCTGATAGGGACGGCAGTGGTGCTTTACTACGGCCGCGACCTGAACCTGCTGCTGGCAGGCAGCGAGACGGCCAAAAGCATGGGGGTGGAAGTGGAGAAGGTGAAGAAAGTGCTGCTGCTGGTAACCACCCTGATGGTGGCCTTCTGCGTCTCCACCTGCGGCGTGATAGGCTTTGTGGGGCTGGTGGTGCCCCACTGCATACGCCTGGTGGCCGGACCCGACAACCGCCGCGTGGTGCCCCTGTCGGTGCTGGTGGGCGGCACCTTCCTGATGCTGTGCGACACCTTGGCCCGCACACTGATGATACCCGCCGAGCTGCCCGTCGGCTGCCTAACGGCCCTGGTGGGCGCGCCGCTGTTCATCTATCTCCTTTACAAGAACAAAAAGACCTACTGAAACACCCCCTACCTATGATAGAAGTGAAGAACCTCACCTACAGCTATGCCTCCAAACCGGTGCTGCAACACCTCAACTTTGCCATTGAGGAGGGCGGGTTCTACGCCGTGATGGGGGCCAACGGCAGCGGCAAGACCACCCTGCTGCGGCTGGTATCGGGCATGCTCACACCCCAAGAGGGCGAGGTGCTGGTGGACGGCACCAACGTGCGGCACTTCAAGGCACGCCAGCTGGCCCAGCGCATGTCCTTCGTGCGGCAGCACCCGCAGACCGACTTCGAGTTTTCGGCCTTCGAGACGGTGCTCATGGGGCGCAACCCCTACCAACGCCATCTGCAAAACGAGTCGGAGCGGGACTGGAAGATAGTGGAGCAATGTATGCGGCAGACGGGCACCTGGCATCTCCGTTTTGCCAAACCCAGCCAGATGAGCGGCGGCGAACTGCAGCGGGTGATGCTGGCCCGTGCACTGGCGCAGCAAACCTCCATCATGCTGCTCGACGAACCTATCTCCAACCTCGACATCTCGCATCAGTTTGACATTCTGGACCTGCTGCGTACCATCAATAGCAAGGAGCACAAGACGGTGCTGATAGTGCTGCACGACCTGAACATGGCGCTGCAATACTGCCAGAAACTGCTGCTCCTGCACCAGGGGCAGGTGCTCTTCCAAGGTCCCATACGGGAGGGCCTCACCGAGGCCAACATAGCCACCGTCTTCGGCGTGAGAGCCCAAATAGAAGACAGCGGAATCAGACTAACAAAAATCTAGCCGAGCACCCGCTGGGGCAAGTGGCACCGCCAAAGAGAGTTGAGAAGGCAGCAAAACTCTGAGTCCTAGGGCTAGAAAGGTGTTGGCAAGGCCACCATTTGATGCTCAAGCAGAAAAGGTCAACCAACGGACCACCGTACTGCGCAAATCCACTGGCGGGGACACTGCGCATGGATATGCACCAAAGGCCGATAAGTTCCAAGAAGAAAAGCCATTTTCTAAAGCAACGGAAAGTCCCGGAAGTTGTTTTTCTACAAAGGAATAGGAGGACTTTGCCATCATAAGCGGCGTTCCTGTCTGGGCCCAATCCATAGTTCTTTTTGTCCAAAAAAGACAATATATCAATTATTTTTTATATATTTGTAATTTAATTTGCGCTAACAATGCAGTTTAAAGATATTGAGGGTCAGCGTGTTTTGATAAATCACCTGACCGAAATAATTGACACGGGCCGTGTAAGTCATGCCCAAATGTTCCTCGGACCCAATGCCAGCGGCTCGTTGGCATTGGCATTGGCTTATGCCCAATACCTCAACTGCACCAACCGCCAGCACTACCCCGAAGGGGCAGCACTGCGGGCCGACTCCTGTGGCGAGTGTCCCAACTGCCGCAAATATCGCGAGCTGGTGCATCCCGATCTGCATCTGGTGTTCCCCAGCGTGACCACTCCCAGCGTGAGCAGCACCAGCGTAAGCGCAGAGATGTTCCAAGAGGAGTTCCGTCAGTTCCTGAACCAGTATCACCAGTGCGGCACGGAGGACCAGTGGTACGAATCGCTCAACGCCGCCAACAAACAGGGCATGATACGCGAACGCGATGCCGCCAACATTGTCAAGACCTTGGCCCTGAAATCATATGAGGGAGGCTACAAAGTGCTGGTCATTTGGATGGCAGAGCGCATGAACCTCTCGGCGGCCAACGAGTTGCTGAAGACCTTGGAGGAGCCCACCGAGAAGACCCTGATACTGCTGGTGGCCGAAAGCCGCGACAGGATGCTCTCGACCATCATTTCGCGTGTGCAGACCGTGGTGGTGCCCGATATTGCCAGCGGCTTTTCGGCCGAGAAGAAAGCAGCCTTTGCCTCAATGTTTGTGTCGTGGATGCGGCTGCTGTTCAAGCTGAACATGCAGAGCCTCTCCAACTGGGTGGACCAGACCCACGCCCTGGGGCGCGAACAGCAGAAGCAGTTCCTACAGTATGCACAGGAGGCCGTGCGGGCCTGTTTCCTGAAGACGGCGGCCGGCATCACCCTGCCGGGCGAGCTGGACTTTGGCGACGAGAAGTTCGACAACTTCTTCCCCGCCATGGTCACCCCCCGCAATGTGGAGGGGATGAACCAGGCCATCACCGACGCCATCTATGCCATCGAGCGCAACGCCTATGCCAAAATCACCTTTATGCAGCTCTCCTTCACGCTGAGCAAACTGATTAAGAATAGATAAACAACCCCAACACATCATCCGGTCGGCACGAGGCCGACCGACAAATATATACGATTTTATCATTATGAAAGAGCAGAAAGAACTAGAGAAAGAACAGCAACCACAGACACCGGAGGAGACTCCGAAACAACAAAATATGCCGGAAGGAGCCGCTGCCGACATCGACAATGGCGACGACGACGTGGCCACCGCCGAAGAGATGGAGGCCTTCATCCGCGACCGCCGCGAGAAAGAGCGTGAGAAAAAGGAAAAGCAGACTGACGACAAGACAGATGTCTTTGGCGAGTTTGTGGCCCCGGAGAATTCCATAGACCCCTACCTCGACCCCGACCCCACCCTGCCGTGGGTGAAATATGACGAAAGCATCTTCCTCAGCCGTGGCTGCCGCAGCTGCCCCCGTTCCTATGTGCCGGTGAGCAACATAGAGACCCACAGCTGCAGCAAGGTGACCTCCACCAACTGGATGAGCGACATCCGCCAGCCGGGCAGCACCCCCTTTGACTGCGTGGAGGTGCGCTTCAAGAACAACCGCAAGGACTTCTACCGCCTGCCCGACGGGCTGGAAGTGACCGAGGGCGACATAGTGGCCGTGGAGGGCATGCCCGGCCATGACATCGGCATTGTGAGCCTGACGGGCGAGGTGTGCCGCATACAGATGAAGAAACATCGGGTGGACCCCAATGGCGAGGGATTGAAAAAACTGTTTCGCCGTGCCAAGGCTCCTGACATTGAACGCTGGGTGGAAAGCCTCAAGAGCGAGAGCAGCGCCCTGCTGAAAACCCGCCAGATTACCCAGCGGATGAATCTTGAGATGAAGGTGAACGACGTGGAGTATCAAGGCGACAACTCCAAGGCCATCTTCTACTATACTGCCGACGACCGCGTGGACTTCCGCCAGCTGATTAAGGTGCTGGCCGAGGAGTTCCATGTGCGCATCGAGATGAAGCAGATAGGCGTTCGGCAAGAGGCAGGCAAAGTGGGCGGACTGGGCACCTGTGGCCGCGAACTTTGCTGCAGCACGTGGCTGACCAACTTCAAGTCCGTCACCACCAGCGCGGCCAAGATTCAGCAGATACTGCCCAACCCGCAAAAACTGGCCGGACAGTGCGGCAAGCTAAAATGCTGCCTGAACTTTGAGTGCGAGGTTTACGCCGACGCCCTGAAGAAATTCCCGCCAGCCAACACCCCCATTCGCTTCAAAAAAGGCCTGGCCCTGTACAAGAAGACCGATGTCTTCCGCGGCATTATGTGGTATGCCTATGAGGGCGAGAGCGACCTCTATGCCATACCGGCCGAGAGCGTGAAGAAAATCATAGAGATGAACCACAACCAGGAGTATCCCGAGCGGCTGGAAGACTTCCAGGTGGAGCTGATGTCAACCGCGGCCCTGGCTCAGGAGACCAATGTCGCCGAATTCGAACGCGAGCTGCGCAAGATGTCGGACGACTCGGGCGACAACGGTGTTGCCAAAGACGACAACGAGAACCGCAAAGAAGACCGTCGCAAAGGGGGACCGCGCAAAGGCGGCGACCGCCAGCGGGGCGACAAGAACGACCACCAGCCGGGCGGGCAGCGTCCGCGCCGTCCGGACCACCCTCGCGACGAGCAACGCCAGCACCTGAACGACCAGCCCCAGCGCGTCAACAACAACCGCCACAGCGGCGCCCGCAACAATCCCCGCCGCAGCGGCAACAAGGATAAACGCGAATAAACACACAAATATAGACACACTTTCCATTTTGACAAATATGCCGAAAAACAAATCCTTTATATGGGCCGCCTGCCTGTTGCTGCTGTTGCAGAGCTGCGACAAGAAAGTCTTTTATGCAGTGGAACAGGATGTGGACGAAACCGGCTGGAACCTCAACGACTATCTGAAATACGATGTGGACGTGGAGGACACCCTGCAGATATATGATTTCTACATTGATGTGCGCAACAGTGTGCACTATCCCAAGGCCAACACCTTCTTCTTCATCAACACCACCTTCCCCGACGGCAGCGTGGCCTACGACACGCTGGAGTGCCCCCTGGCCGACGTGACGGGCCACTGGTACGGCAGGCGCACCGGCCGCTATGTCGACAGCCGGTTTGTCTTCCGCCACCATGTCATCTTCCCCCGCTCGGGCCGCTATCATTTCGAGATTGGCCACGGCATGCGCGACACCAATGTGGTGGGATTGAAAAGCGTGGGAATGCGCATAGAGCGTATAGGCAAATAATTCGTTGAGACACCAATACCAATTCAATATGGCAAAGAAACAGAATAAAACGAGTGACAATGGAATCCGCACCGCGTGGAAGATTTTCGCAGGCCTGTGGATATTCATCTTCCTCTTTTTCACCCTGCTGTCGTTGGGGTGGCTGGGTTTTATGCCTTCCTTTGAAGAGCTAGAAAACCCCAAGAGCAACCAAGCCACCGAGGTCATCTCCGCCGATGGCGAGATACTGGGTTTCATCGGGGTGGAGAACCGCTCCAATGTCAACTATAACGAGCTCTCGCCCAATCTGGTCAATGCGCTGATAGCCACCGAGGATGTGCGCTTCTACAAACACTCCGGCATCGACCCACGGAGCCTTTTCCGTGTCTTCTTCAAGACCCTTCTGGGCCGCCACAGCAGCAGCGGCGGCGGAAGCACCATCACCCAGCAGCTGGCCAAAAACCTCTTCCCCCGCGAGCATAAGGGCAAGATTGGCACCGTCTTTTCGAAGTTCAAAGAATGGGTGGTGGCCGTGAAACTGGAGCACAACTACTCCAAGCAGGAAATCATTGCCATGTACTTCAACACGGTGGATTTCGGCAGCAACTCCTTTGGCATCAAGACGGCAGCCAAGACCTTCTTCGACAAGACCCCCGCCGACCTCTCGGTGACCGAGTCGGCCATGCTGGTGGGCTTGCTCAAGGCCCCCACGGCCTACAGCCCCATCCTGCATCCCGACAATGCCCTTGCCCGCCGCAACACGGTGCTGTCGCAAATGCACAAGTATGACTACCTGAACGACGAGGAGTATGAGAAATATTTGGAGGAGCCCCTGGATGTCTCCAACTACAGCCCCCAAAGCCACAACGACGGCCTGGCCACCTACCTGCGCGAATATATCCGCAACTACATGAAGGACTGGTGCAAGCATCACCGCAACTCCGACGGCGAGCACTACGACGTGCACAAAGACGGCCTGCGCATCTACACTACCATCGACTCGCGCATGCAGCGCTATGCCGAGGCCGCCGTCAAGGAGCACATGAGCAAGGAGGTGCAGCCCCAGTTCAACCGCGAGCTGCGCAACCGTGGGGGCAACCCCTTCTGCGACATCGATGCCGCACAGCAGGAGAAAATACTGCTGCAGGCCATGAAAGGCTCCGACCGCTACTATCAGCTGCACCACAACCAGGGCAAGAGCGACAAGGAAATCCGCGCCATCTTCAAAGAAAAGGTGAAGATGAAAGTCTTCTCCTGGAAGGGCAATATCGACACCGTCATGTCGCCGTGGGACTCGTTGCTCTACTACAAGAAATTCCTCAATGTGGGCCTCATGTCTGTTGAGCCCGGCACCGGCTATGTCAAGGCCTATGTGGGCGGCATCAACTACCGCTATTTCAAATACGACAACGTCATGAGCCACCGCCAGGTGGGTTCTACCTTCAAGCCCTTCGTCTACACCATGGCGTTGCAAGACCTGGGCATGTACCCCTGCACCGAGGTGCCCAACGCGCAGGTCTGCTTCGAGCAGTGGGGCCAGCAGGACTGGTGCCCCAAGAACTCCACCAACGAGCGCGAGAACCAGATGGTCACCCTCAAATGGGCCCTTGCCCACTCGGTCAACTGGGTCTCCGCCTACCTGATGAAACAGGGCTCACCCGAGCAGGTCATCAGCATTGCCCGCAAGATGGGCGTCACCAGCGACATTGATGCCGTGCCCGCCATCTGCGTGGGCACGCCCGAAATCACCGTCTACGAGATGGCAGGAGCCATGGCCACCTTTGCCAACAAGGGAGAATATGTCGAGCCCATCTTCATCACCCGCATCGAAGACAGCAAGGGCACCGTGCTTGACCGTTTCACCCCCGAGCGCCACGAGGCCATCAGTGAGCGCACTGCTTACATGATGATAGAACTGATGAAAGGCGTGGTGCAGAGCGGCACCGGCGTGCGCCTCAACTACAAGTACCACCTCAACGACTTCAGCAGTGCCATCGCCGGCAAGACTGGCACCACACAGAACAACTCCGACTGCTGGTTTGTGGGCCTCACCCCCAAGCTGGCCACCGCCATCTGGACCGGCGGCGAGGTGCGCAGCATCCACTTCCGCAACATGACCTTCGGCCAGGGTGCTGCCCAAGCCCTGCCCATCTTCGGGCACTTTATGCGCAGCATCTATAGCGACAAGAGCCTCAAGTTCCCACGCGGCGACTTCGAGCGTCCCAATGTGCCGCTGGATGTCGAGCTCGACTGCGCCAAATTCCAGCAAGAAATACAGGAAGAGGAGCCCTACTATGACTTCTAAAAAGACCAATCTCTTGGGCATGTCGTTGGCCGAACTGCAGCAGCTGTGCGCTGTCGAGGGCATGCCCCGCTTTGCAGCCCAGCAGATGTGCGACTGGCTCTATGCCAAGCAGGTCGACAGCATCGACGCCATGACCAACATCTCGCTCCGCTCGCGTGCCCGGCTGAAAGAGATAGCCTTCATAGGGCGCCACGAGCCGGTGAACTGCCAGGTGTCCAAGGACGGCACCAAGAAATACCTCTTCAGAATTGAGAATGGAGAAATGAGAATGGAGAATGATCCAGACGCGGAAACTAATTCTCAATTCCCAATTCCCAATTCTCAATTTCCAATTCCCAATTCTCAATTGAAGAATGCGGAAGCCAATTCTCAATTCCCAATTCCCAATTCTCAATTGAAGAATGCGGAAGCCAATTCTCAATTCTCAATTCTCAATTCTCAATTAAACAAGTATGTCGAGGCCGTCTTCATCCCCGACGGCGACCGCGGCACCCTCTGCGTCTCCTGTCAGATGGGCTGCAAGATGGGCTGCCGCTTCTGCGTCACCGGGCAGCAGGGCTTCCACGGCAACCTCTCAGCCGCCGAAATCCTCAACCAGATATTCTCCATCCCCGAGTTCTACCGCCTGACCAATATAGTCTATATGGGCATGGGTGAGCCGATGGACAACCTGGACAACGTGCTGCGCAGCACCGAGGTGCTCACAGCCAGCTGGGGCCTTGGCTGGAGCCCCCACCGCATCACCGTCTCCAGCGTGGGCATCGTCCCCGGTCTGCGTCGGTTCCTCGACGTGAGCCAATGCCATGTGGCCGTCAGCCTGCACAACCCCTTTGCCGCCGAGCGGCTAGACATCATGCCCATGCAGCGGGTCTACCCCATCGCCGACGTGGTGGCCCTGCTCAGGCAGTACGACTGGAGCGGCCAGCGGCGCATCTCGTTTGAGTACACCATGTTCAGCGGCCTCAACGACGACCTCCGCCATGCCGCCGAGCTGGTGCGCCTGCTCAAGGGACTCTATTGCCGCGTGAACCTCATCCGCTTCCATGCCTCCCCCGACACACCCTTCAAGACCTCCTCGGCGCAAGCCATGGAACGTTTCAAAGAGTACCTCAACAGCCACGGCATCACCTGCACCATCCGCGCCTCGCGCGGCGAGGACATCATGGCCGCCTGCGGCCTCCTGGCTGGTCACCACCCATGCCGACTAAATGGAGAATTGAGAATTGAGAATGAAGAGTTGAGAGTTGAGAATGAAGAGTTGAGAGTTGAGAATGAAGAGTTGAGAGTTGAGAGTTTGTGATAAAGTAAAAGGTAAAAACTAAAAACTAAAAGGGTGGGCGGGGCCGTTGAGAGTTGAGAATTGAG
>ODAI010135645.1_pt1 | contig 12447 bp, 3 predicted proteins | sample 1539321 | NCBI WGS metagenome assembly ODAI01 (sample SAMN02144231, study PRJEB22623) | gut metagenome | biome: sheep rumen | host: Ovis aries | place: New Zealand
ATTTCCGTGATGCCGTTAAGTACCTTTCACGCAAGGACAATGTGGTGTGCACCTGCCGGCTTGTGCGCTCAAAGACGGACACTCCATACTACACTTTCCTAAATCCCGAGTGCGTTCAGGAGATTGCGAAACTGAAACTTAAAAAAGGTGACTTTGATTTGGACGCAAGCCTTTTGAAGTACAGTCTGAATCATGTCAACCACAAGTTCAAGACAATCAATGACATGCTCGGATTGGGGGAGGTAGGGGGCTTTTCAAAGTTCCGTCCCCATATGATGAGGAAGTTTCACGCCTCACAGCTCAACCAGGGCTCAAGGGCGGATAACCTGGATATGGACCTTGTCGATTTATTGCAGGGAAGGTCAAGGTCAAGGACACGGGATGCATACTTCAAGGACAATCCCGAAGAGCTTAAGGCGAAGTATATCCGGGCGATGAACAACATCTCACTTTATAGAAGGTATGAAAGCAGGGTTGTTGCCGGTGGGATGAAGGTCATGTCAATGCCGGTTGAGTGAAAATCAGTGTGAACATTTCACCAGATTGTGATGTTTAGGGTAGGATACATTATGCCAATATATCAGATATCCAGGCATAATCTGAGCTTTTTTTGTAAAACCATATTCAGCCAAATAAAGTTGTGAGTATTGCATTTAAAGTAACGCTAATTTAAATTACTTTAATTAATATACAATTGAACTTTATTCACTATACTATATGGTGTATGAATAATATAAATATTTCTAAAAACAATAAACAATAATTAAAAGCTATTTTTTTAAAAAAATAAGATAAAAGCCAGCAACATTAAAACCAAAAAACAATAAATAGCTATTTAAAATATTACTGGCTTAAAACTGATTTTTGAAGTTAAATTAACATTTCACGTCATTTCCAAAATCGGATATATTGGCATAATGTATACTTGAAGCCGTATTCATTTGATAAAAAAACATGGAAACGTTAACATGAAATTTAATAAATATTTAATATGCGCTTTATTTCTAGTTTTAATCTGCTGTATCGGCGCTGCAAGTGCAGCTGAAGCTGATGATGTAGTTGCGGTAAATGATACTATTGATGAGGCAGTCTCTGAAGCAGTTGATGTTTCAGATGAGGTTGTTGATGATTCACTTGGTGTGAGCGAAGAGCCTGCATTGAGTGATGGGGAAGATACTGGTTCTAGTGAAAAGGTAATTTATGTCGGAACTAATTCCACTATTGATGGGAGGGGGACTGAAGATGACCCTTATGCAACACTTGAATTAGCATGCAATAATTATAACGCTGGTGAACAGAAAGATACCGTAAATGTTATTATTAATGATGGAACTTATTATATTGGATCTTATTTGAAATTTAATACAAATAATTTAAATATTATTGGTAATGGGCATGTTACTATAAAAAATTTATACAATGATAAAGGGCAATCTTTTGGGTCTAATTGTAATTTTTCCATGTCAAATATTATATTTAATGCATCAAATTTTGCATCTACTTGTAGTTATTCACAAGATGAATGGTTTACTCCATTTATTGGAAATAATGCGGATATAATTTTTGATAATTGTACTTTCGCTGATTATTGTGAGGTTGTGGATGGATTATATAATTATATCTTACCTGTAGGTGTGGATTGGAACGCTGGGGAATATGTCAATTTATTTGAGAATGATAATATTGTATTTAATTCTTGTCAGTTTGTTGGGTCTCGGGGAATGTGTGTGGCAAATATAGAATATCCCTGCAAGTTAATATTTAATTATTGTAATTTTGGAGGAAAGTTTTCTAATGAGGGATTTGGAATTTTTAAGAATGGTGCTACTGTTATTTTTGATAGTTGTTGGTTAGGTCATAATAATGGGTATACTAATGCATTTTTTGATCTGAGAAATTATGCTCCAGGTCATTATGGCGAAATTGGATTCAATTATCGTGCAGACTTCTTGAAGGATTCATTATTTGCAAATAGGCATGCTATTTTAGATGTATCTGAAAATTATTTAGGAGATAATGTCTATGAAATTATTGGTAAATTAATGTGGAATGATGGTACTAATGATAATATAGATAAATTAGGTTCTATGATTGTTTATTTATCTGCAGATAATGGTAATATTCCAAGTACTGCTACTTTAGAAAATGGTACTTTTAACGTCACTTATACTAGTGATTCTGATTATCATGAAATTACTGTAGAATTAGATAGTCAAAAAATTAAGTTAAATAATAAAATTAACTTCACTTTAAATGCTCCAACAATTACCTATGGAGATAATCAAAATATCACCGTAACCTTCCCAACTAAGGTTAATGGTACAGTATATGTAACTGTAAATAACAACACTTATCATTCACCATATGTGGATGATCAAAATAATGTAACAGTATCTATTGATGATATTTTATATAAAGGAATTTATCCTGTTGATGTATATTTCGCATGTGATAAAAATGAATTTGATGTAGTGGTGTATGGTACATCACATGCAGTTGAAGAAATTGACAGTTTCGGATTTAACACTACCCAATTAACCGTAAACGGTTTAAGTGATTATGAATTTAATTCTACTGTAACTCCAAATTCACTTTACATTGGTGATAATGCAACAGTAACACTTAGCTTACCTGAGGGTGCTAACGGTACTGTAACTATTAAAGTAGGAGATAATGAAGCTAAAACATTCAATGTAAATGAAACAATCACTATTGATGGCTTTGTAACCGGAGATAATGTAGTTAACATTACTTATAATGGTAATGATATTTATGATGCAAAAAGTATTGTAAAAACTGTTGTAGCATCCACTAAACCAACTGCACTTGTAGCATCTGATGTAACAACAACCTATAATGTTACTAAAGAATTGGTTATTACTTTAACTTCCAATGGTGATGCTTTAGCTAATAAAAAGATTAATGTTGTTGTTGGCTCTATTAATAAGACTTTAACTACTAATGCTAACGGTCAGGTTAGTTTAGATATTTCTTCTTTAACTCCAAACAATTACACTGCAAACATTGCTTTTGCAGGAGATGAATTATATAACAAATCCAGTACAACAGCAAAAGTTACTGTAAAAGAGGAAATAAAAACAAATATCACTATCCCAGAAATCACTGCGGGAAAAGCAACCACAACTACCATTAAATTACCTCAAAATGCAACAGGTAATATTACTGTAATAGTTGATGGAAATGTTACTGGTGTTGAAAATCTAACTAATGGTAGTGCTACTGTAATTATTCCGGAATTATCTACTGGAAAACATAACATAACTATATCTTACTCTGGTGATGACAATTATGCAGGATTTGCACAAACTTCTGCTGTAGAAGTTAAAGAACCAGCAAAACCAACTACACAACCCGATAATCAAAAATCAGCTACCACTAAAAAGACTGCCACAAAAATAACTGCTAAAAAGAAAACCTTCAAAGCAAAAACTAAAGTTAAAAAATACACAATAACTTTAAAAGCAGGTAAAAAAGCAGTTAAAAAAGTGCAAGTTACATTAAAAATTGGTAAGAAAACCTTCAAAGCAAAAACCAATGCTAAAGGTAAAGCAACCTTTAAAATCAAAAAATTAACCAAAAAAGGCAAATACAATGCTAAAATCACATTTAAAGGAAACAAGCTTTACAAAGCATCTAGCAAAAAAGTAAAAATTACCGTAAAAAAATAGAGAACTAAAATTTCTCTATTTTATTTTTTTTATTAAATCAATTTTTTCACGCTTATTAACTTAATTATTTTCAAAAATCAATTTTAAAGGAGGAGTCATGAAGTCATGAAATTTAAAAATATATTCTTTTTAATATTATTATTTTCAATAATAATTTCAATTGGAATCGTTTCAGCATCAGATAATAACAGCAGTACTGATATCACATCAAGTTCTGATTTGATAGATATAAATGAAATTACAGAAGAAGAAAGTAATCTTGAAAATGCACAAGATACAGATATATTTTCGCAGAAGAATTCAAAAGTAATTTATGTAGGTCAAAACAGAACAACTGATGGTGGAAATGGAACTCAAGATAATCCGTTTAATTCATTTGAACTAGCATGCAACAATTTAACTGGTGAAGAAAAAGTCGAAATAAATGTATTCAATGGAACATATTATCTTGATTCAGATTTGAAATTTAACACAAGTAATTTATTTATTAATGGGATAGGTGACGTAGTTATTAAAAATTTAAGAAATGAGCCTAGAGCTTATGCATCCTTTGGTTTAACATCATCTTCTGGTAATTTCACATTCTCAAATCTTACCTTTGATGGATCCAATTGCATTTATATACATGCAAATGCGGATAGGTACTTTTTAGTATTCAACGGAGCATCTAATTTGGGAGTATTTAATAATTGTTCATTTATCAATTTTAACGAAGCATTGATGTTTTCAAGCCCGTTTAATAGAAAATTTAACTATTGTAATTTTTTAGGAGTATATAATTATCTATGTTTAAAAAGTTCTAAACTAATGGAATTTAACTATTGTTGTATTTCATCTGGAATGACTTTAGGTCATTCTAATTATGATAAAGATTCTATTATTACTTTTAATAATGTATGGTTGGGTCAAAATGATTATCCCAGTTGTACTTATTATACTCTAATTGATGATAGCGGATATGCTCATTATAAGCAAATGTGGCCAGTAAATAAACAAGCAATATTTTCATCATGGGAAAACTACATAGGTAATGATACCTTTGAAATATTGGGTAAATTAACATGGGATGACGGCACTACTGATGGAATTGAAAAACTATATCCATTGACTGTCAAGTTTTCATCTAAAACAGGAAAATTGCCTCAAAACACTACTTTGGTAAATGGCACATTTAAGGTAATTTATCAAAGTGAGTCTAAAGACAATCATATTGAAGTTACATTAGACTCTGAAGATATATTTTTAGATTTCAAAAATGATATCCAAGTCAGTGCAAAACCTATAATTTATGGGGATGACCAAAATATAACAATTACATTGCCTCAATCAATCAATAGCTTGGTTTATATTAATGTAAACAATAAAACTTATGAAGTGAATGTAAACAACACTAATAATTTCAACTTTACTGTCCCTGATGAATTACTGGCAGATACATATAATGTAACTGTTAAAATCAATGATACACTTAACCATATTTACGGGATGGATTCCAATCAGTGGAATATTTCTAAACTTGACAATGAATTACATATCAGCTCTCCAGTTGGGACTAATATTGATGATAAACAAATCATTTTAACAGTATTTTTGGAAGAAGATGAAAGCGGCAATATCACTGTAATTTCCGGAAATAAAAATCTGACTCAAAAAAGCAATGGTGGAATAGTGAACATAAATATTTTAAACATATTGCATGCAGGTGACAATAATATAACTGTAGTATATTCAGGTAATAAAAGATACATGAATCAAAGCAAAAGTGATATAATAACCGTAAATGGAGTAACACCTGATATAAATATTATTAAACCTACTAATCCTTTTGTTAATGATAGTGAGATAAATATAACTGTCGAACTTCCAAGTAATGCTACTGGAAACATAACAATCACAGTAGATAATAAAAACATCACACAAAGAGTCATTAAAAACACTATGAGTATTGACATATCCAATTTGCTCAGTAGTGGAGAAAATATTGTTTATATTAGATATTCCGGTGATGATTGGTGGGACAGTCAAATACAAAAACATACAATTCATGTTAGCAAACTCACATCTGAGATGGAAGTAAGCTTAACTCAAAAAACTGTTAAAGTTGGAGAAAATATAATCATTCAAGTAAAATTACCTTCAAATGCAAACGGAAATATCACAGTAAAAATAGGTAATGAAACAAATAATTTCAAAACATCTGAGGAAATTAAAGTAGTGGGACTAACATCTGGATTAAATGACATTAATGTAACTTATAATGGAAATGAGATTTATAATCCAAAATCATTTATAACAAATATATCTGTTGAAAAATGGAGTATTCAATCAAATGAAAGCATAATTACTATAACTAATCATACCATTCCTGAAGTTACAGTTAAATTGCCAAGTGACATTAATGGCTCCGGATTTGTTTCAATAAATGGTAAAGATTATCCAATTAATTTGGAAAATGGTTATGGTAGTTTAAAAATAAATGATTTAACTCCAAATGATTATAATGCAATATTCACTTTTAAAGGTGATAATAAATATAATAATTTAACTAGTAATGTCATGTTTTATGTTCCTAAACCTGTTTTAAAAGCAAATGATATGAATATCTATTATACAAGTGGTTTTAAATACACTGTTCAGGTAACTGCAAGTGGCATGCCTGTTGCTGGAAAACAGATTAGTTTTATCCTCAACGGCAAGAAAACTTTTGCTGTTACAGACAATAATGGTTTTGCAACTATTAAACTAAATTTACCTCCAAAATCAACAAAATATTCTGTATCAGCAGAATATCAGGGTACAGTAATTAAAAACAAGGTTAAAATCAACAGTATTGTCAAAGCTAAAAATGTTAAAGTTAAAAAATCAGCTAAAACACTGAAGATTAAGGTTTCACTTAAAAAAGTTGATGGTAAGTTTTTAAAATCTAAAAAAATAACTTTGAAATTTAAAGGCAAAACCTACAAAGCCAAAACCAATAAAAAAGGTGTTGCAACTTTTAAAATTAAAAAGAATGTATTGAAAAAACTTAAGAAAGGTAAAAAATACACTTACAAGGTATCTTACTTAAAAGATATTGTAAACAAAAAAATTATAATTAAATAATGATTTTTATCCTATTTAGAGGTGGGGAAAGAGAATGAATTTTAAAAAAATATTTATCTTAATGTTATTATTACTAATGGTTGGGGTAAATGTGGTATCTGCAAGTGATGTTGATGATGCATTGAACCAAACTCAAACTGAAGATGATCCATTAGTGATTAACGTGGATAATTCGCAGGATGTTTTATTGGAATCTGCTGAATCACAAGATTCCTTAAGTGTGGATGATGATACAATTGTTGTGGAGAATTGGGATGAACTGCAATATTACTGTTCACTTAAAGATAAGGACTATACTTTAAAATTAAAGGACAATACAAATTTTTATCCAACAAAAACATGGGACTCTAATTATCAGATAAAAGTTTATAATAATGTTAAAATCATTGGAGGTAACGGTTCCTATATTGGAGATAAATCTTCCAGCCCATCACCTATTTCTTATACTGCTATTGTTGTGCCAGATGGCTATAAATCCAGCATATATCTGGAAAACATTACTTTTAAATGGATTAATGCTCTAGGTTCTCCTGACGGTTTGTTTATTCAGATGGGAGGAAAATACAATAGTGTAATTAAGAATTGTAATTTTACTAATATTAATGTCGGTCATGGTCATGCATGCATAGTTTATCTTAAAAAAGGAACTGCAACATTGCAGAATTGTTCTTTTATTGATTGCAGAAGTGGTTATGGATGTGTGAGTGTATATGATCCGGATAATGTTAAAAAAATCAAGATGATTGTTCGTGACTGTTATTTTGAAGGTAATTATGCTTCAACAGAACCTGGCTGTATAAACAATTGTGGTATTTTGGAAGTTTATAATTCCACTTTTTATAGGAATCGTGCTTATTGGTGGGCAGGTGCAATACACACCCACAGTGGTGGAAATACAACCATTTACGATTCTAATTTCACAGATAATGTGGCAGGATGGAATGGTGGAGCATTATACACTTACAGTTATCTGCAAATATACAACACCATTTTCAGTGGAAATAACTGTACTACTGATAATGGTGGCGGTGCAATAGGTGCATGTGCTTATATATCAAATCCTCATATTTATATTGAAAAGTGTTTATTTGAGAATAATGCCAACAATTGTTGGGCTCCTGATTCATTATCTTCCGGTACCGGTCGTGGTGGAGCAATATCATTAATGGATGAAGGTTCACTTGAAGTTCATGACACTACATTCATTGCCAATGTAGCATCAATAGGTTCTGCTATTTGTGCTTTGGCAATAGGAGAATATGGTTCACCTGACGTATTTATAATAAATAATACATTCATCAATCATACTAGAGTAGGTGATCCTTTAATTATCAGGGTTTCAGGTTCAACTGCTGTCATTGAGGATAATTATTTTTATGGAAACTCTATTGTGTTTGATAATCTGGGTTTGGAAGCTCTTGAGGTCGATAAGGATTATGCTACATTGAAAGTGACAAGCGGCATTAAAAATCCAGGATATTATGATTCTGATATTTTGGATAAGACATTGTATGATGTTTATGTTAATGATGAGTATGTAAAAACTGTTGATTCCAGTGTTTTCAGGGTTGATTTTGATGATTGGGATACTTGTGATGTTTATGTGATTCCAACAATTTCCAATCAGAAATCCAACAGCGTTCATTTAATCAGTACTCGTGAGTATATTTTCGTGTCATCTAAAGGCAGTGATGAAAACAATGGTGTTTCAAGGGACACTCCAGTCAATTCAATTAAAAGGGCTTTGGAGCTTGCAGGTGAATGCCAGAGCATCCTGCTTTTAGATGGTTTTTACGATGAAGGTGAACTTGTTGTCGGGTATGATTTGCTCATTAAGGGTGAAAGTGATGCAACATTGACTAAGACTACTCATTTTACTGTAAATTCAAATCAATTTACAGTCAAGAACATGAAAGTATCTAATTTAACCTCTTCAGTTTTCATCAAGCAGGAAAACGGAAACTTGACAGTTGAAAATTGTATTATAACTGATAATCATGATTCAGTACTTTTCAGCTCCAAAAATACAACAATCTTAAAGTCAGTTATCCTAAACAATAATGTTGTAATTGACAATAAGGGCTTTGCATTGGTTAGAAATTCAGTATTGCTCAACAACACCAAAGTCATTGATAATGATGTGGTCAACATTGATTTGGATTATAACTGGTGGGGAAACACTTTAGATAACATTTCCAAACCTGCAGACTTAAACATCAACAATTGGCTGATTTTAAATTTAACAAGTAATCTTGATGAATTGGAGTTGGGTCAATCCGCTAAGCTACAGTTTAATGTTTTCCTAATCGGAAGTAATCAGATTACTAAGTATGATGATTTGAAAAGGTTCAATCTTGATGTGTCCTGTGAAAATTCAACAGCAAGTAAAAATATCATAGGTTATGACTCTTCAGTCATTTACACTCAAAGCGAGGTTTCAGACAGTGTTTTAACTGTAAGATTTAATGACATTGTCATAACAAAGTCATTTAAGTTTTTAAAGTCTAATCCGAATATTGGAATTAAGTTTTCAAATATAATGTACAATGATGATTTAATAATCACTGTCACTGCTCCGGGAGACATCACTGGGGATATTTCAGTTAGTGTTGGTGGTGAAACCACTGTCAAACCTCTTTCAAACGGAGTAAAATTCACATTCAAGTATTTAACAGCAAGTAAGTACGATATCACTGCAATATATAATGGCAATGGCAAGTATTTGGCTCAAACAATTAACTCTGAGGTTACTGTCAGCAAGTATGCTTCACAGACTTCTGTTAGCGTTGGCGCTGTTAATGTTGGTGGAGACATTCTAATCACTGTCACAACCAGTCGTGGCACTGCAGGCACTGTAAACCTTTCAATAAATGATATAGTCAGTGAAGTGTTGAGTCTGACTAATTGTGAAGCAACATATACTTTTAAAAATGTTGGTCGTGGAGATTACATTATTAAGGCTTATTATAATGGTAATGAGAGGTTTTTGGAAAGTGAATCATCATATTTCCTTGAAGTGGACAATCAGGATCCGGTCATCAGCGTTCACATCAATGACACTAACTATGGTGAAACAGGCATTTTTGAAATCGATTTGAATGATGAAGCAGCTTCCGGTGAAGTAATAGTCAGTGTTGATGGCATCACAAATTCATCTAAACTTGTAAACGGTAAGGCTAATGTTTATCTTAGTGGAGCTGATGCGGGAGTAAACAAGAATGTCACAGTCTTTTATTCAGGTGATGACACTTACTTTAACAAGACTGTAAATGCAAGCATGACAGTATTTAAGAACAATTTCACTTTTGAAATTTCCTCCGAGGACATTTACATCGGCCATGATGCGGTTATCACCATTATTGTTCCATCAAGAACCACTGGTAATTTCACAATCAATGATGTTGTGTTGTCCATTCCATTGTCTGGTGAGGTTACATATGTAATTCCGGATTTGGCTGTTGGTAACTATACAATTACTGCTGAGTATAATGGAAATAACTATTTTACTGTTAGAAACTCAACTTCGTTCACTGTTTTCGAGTATCCTTATGCTCAATGGAGCAATGACGGTGCAGACACTGAAAACACTCAAAAAACAGATTATGCTGCCGGTTCCAATGGTGCTGTGTCTTGGGAAAATCAAGTCAACAGTACAGTGATAACAAATATTGTAATTGATAGTGAAGGCAACTTATACATTGCTACAACCACTGGAATTTATTCATATGATTCTAATGGTAGTTTGAGATGGATTTATGAGTCTGACGGTCGTATCGGTAACTTTTCAGGCCTTTCACTTGGTCGTGATGTAATCATATCTCCAAGGGCAGGAGATACAATATACCTAATTAGAAACACCTTGAATTTGGTTAACCAGACAACAGGTGAGAAATACGGTGATTCCAATATTTACCAGGCTTCTAGTATTTTTGTTCCGGTAATCGATTCCAATGCGAACATTTACACTGTTAGTGAGTATCAGTTTGAAGCGCAAGGATACAATCTAGTCATCACTCCATTTAAGATATGGGAAGGTGGAGGAAGTCCTATTCAAATCAGCATGGGAACTGTCAAACCGATTGCAGCTCCAAGCTTCAATAGTGATGTTATTGCAGTATTGTGTGAAGGGACTCTCATGATTATCGATGCGGATACATTAAAGGTTACCTCCATGAAGACCGGTAACTTTAAAAATGTCAGGCCGGTAATTGGTGATGGAAATATCATTTACACTATTGTTGGTGATTCTGTTTATGCATTTTCAACTAGCGGTGCATCATTGTGGAACAATAAGATTCCTGGCGGTTCTGGCAATCATTTGCTGTTGGATAATGATTTGGGATTGTATGTTACTAACGCTGAAGGCAAACTGTACATGTTTGATTTGTTCACTCATGAAGCAAGCCTAATCAGTGACTTAAGCATTACTTCTGGTGTTCTAATTGATGCAAATCATAACTTATACTTTGGATGTGGAAATATGTTTTATGCAATCGATTCAAATGGTAATGTTTTATGGAAAACTGATTTGGGATCTAAAGTCACAGGTAATCCTGTCATGAACAAGGGTGGAATCATTTATGTTACAACTGAGGACAATAAGCTATTTTCTTTGGGAAATGCAACTGCTGTGGTAAATGGTACCAATTCTTCTGATGGAGGTAATTCCACTCCTGTAGGCAATGGTACTGGTGAGGGCAATTCAACTCCAGTTGGAAATGATACCAACGGTTCTGCTCCAAGCAATACCGACCCTTCAAATGGTGGAAGCAATACTTCCCCAACAACAAAAGTAGTCAAGAAATCCTCAAAAATAACTGCCAAAAAGAAAACCTTCAAGAAATCCAAAAAGGTCAAAAAATACACTGTAACCTTGAAGTCAGGCAAGTCCCCAATCAAGAAAGTTATTTTAACCATTAAAATTGGAAAGAAAACTTTCAAGGCTAAAACAAACGCCAAGGGTAAGGCAACATTCAAAATAAAACTTACCAAGAAGGGCAGATACACTGCAAAGATCACCTTCAAGGGAAACAAGTACTACAAGGCCGCAACCAAGAAAGTCAAAATAGTTTTGAAATAGGGAAATTTCAATTTCCCTTTCATTTTATTTTTTTTAATCTACATGTCTCACATCAAATCATGATGATTGCCCAACATCTTAAACCTATTTCATTTCTCATTAATTTTAACACATATTCTCTTCAACATATCCTATTTTAATAAATGAATTCTCCCATATTATGGAACTTATTTTTCATCCAAATATTCCTTTAATCAGTTAATATTCAAGTTCCTCATAAAACTAATATATTAGGAAATACATAATAACATTTGAATACATGTAAAATTGTATTGATTAAGAAAGGGGAGGTGATAGGAATCAGATATAAATTAATCTTAGGATTAATTTTGTTAATGTTTACATTGTCTTTTGTTCATGCAAGCGATACAAATGCCAGTGACATCTTGGAAACGCATAATGATACAAGCGTTCTGGAAGCGCCGGCCATTCCTTCAGCTCCTGACAAGCCGGATCTTGTTGTCAATGACACCATCTATGTGGATGAGTACTCTATTGGCGAGTATTTCAAGGACAACACGCTTGGAAGCGAGTTCAATGACAAGACATTTGTCCTTGAGGGTGATTTCAGCAATA
>ODAI013520743.1_pt1 | contig 12447 bp, 1 predicted proteins | sample 1539321 | NCBI WGS metagenome assembly ODAI01 (sample SAMN02144231, study PRJEB22623) | gut metagenome | biome: sheep rumen | host: Ovis aries | place: New Zealand
CCGCAACACGGCACTAGGCTGCATCAGCACCGACATGGTGGTCGGGCGCCTGCTGATCCGCGCCTGGCCCCTCACGGGATTCGGGCCGATCAGCTAGCGACAGAGGGTAGAACGAGCGATGCGAGGGGATGTCTCTCTGGGACATCCCCTCTTTTGTATGTGAAGTACTGGAGGGGCCGTGAGCCTTCAACGGGCCTTGGGCAGACTTGCGGGGGAGTTCTGCGGTGCGGAAGTCCCCCGCAAGTCTGTACGCGATTCGTGCGTTTTGGAGGACGACGGCAAAACTGCAGGTGAGGGCCTTGATGCTGATTCTCAGCGGGAAGCTCCGAAAACTTACGGGGGAGTTCTGCGGTGCGAAAGTCCCCCGCATCTCTGCGGGGACCTTGTCTGTGGGGCTGCCGGTGCCTTAGCGGGAAGATATCGAGAGATACCTCGTGAGATGCGAGGGCAATCCGGGCTCTTGAGGTATTTCGCATGCTTTGAGCGAGCGCACAAATTATGACAATATTGAAGAACTGACAAACCCGAATTACCTGCGAAGGTGTAGTCAGGGAGCACTGATTGGCATCCGGTGGCAGCTATGATGCGACCCCCCCCCTTAGCGTGGACAGTGTGGGAAGAATAATAAATATTGAAAACATGAGAGCGCTTGTTCGGCATCGGTTGCAGGGCTTCCTATCCGAGAATCGCTCGACCCGCAGCCGTAGCGAATACTTCGAAAAAATGATATGCAGTAGCCGCAAATACCGCAAAATAACTGCGTAAATATGATAACCAATCAGCAATTGCAGGACTTGATCACACGGTATCGGAGGGAGCGCTCGCCCTTTTGGTGAGTGCTAAATGGGAGACGATCTGCTCGTGTGGTAGGGGTGAGATTGCGCCTCTTAAGTCGCAATTTGTGACACGTTGGCAACCCTGCTCGAAAGTCCTTAAAACATCGCGAACGTTGTCTGTCGAGCGATTGGTTTGCGCACGGTCATGGGATAATAAATCTAGTGTAATAGCACAATTCTGCGTGTAGCGCTTATTTGTACGTCATTGGTGGCAAATAGGGCAGTCGCACGTTGCTAGACAGTGAGTCGAATGTGGTCGGGCACGCTGGGCTTCCAGCGAGGGTTGGCGCGCGATGCCATACGCGCAGAGCCGATCCATCCCACACTCGACGAGCTGAGGTAGAAGGGACTTGTGATGAAGGACGCGAGGGCTACGGTCTCCATCAGACAGAACGTGAAACGGGCCTTGCGGGCTAGCAAGATCCGCCGCGAGAACGCTCGGGTTCTCGCGGTGCTGGCAGTCTTCGTCTCGCTCGCCGTGGCGGGAATCCTGATGCAGCACGGCCGCGCGATGACCCACGAGGAGCGGGTGCTCGACTGCCCCGTGGCGGCGGACGGCGCCGTCGCCCACGCCCACGACGAGAGCTGCTACGACGAAGAGGGGCGCCTCGTGTGCCAGCTCCCCGAGGTCGAGCTGCACGTTCACGACGACTCGTGCTACACGGAGGAGCGCACGCTCGCGTGCGGCCTCGAGGAGGGTGAGGGCCACACGCACGACGAGTCCTGCTACGAGGTCACCCGTACGCTCACCTGCGGGAAGGGAGAGGTGACCGAGGAGCACGTCCACGGGCAGGGCTGCTTCAGGACCGTCGTGGTGGAGGATGGCGACGCTGAGGAAACGAGCGCCGTGGAGAGCTCGGAAGCCGCTGGCGCCCAAGACTCGCCTGAAGCCATCGATCAGGTAGACGAAGCTTCCTCTGCGGAGCCTTCTGCCGTGGAGGCTGAGGAGCCTGTCGACGAGGAGACGGCCAAGCAGTTCCCCGCCCAGACTTTCGAGCAGAAGTTCGTCAACAGCAAGAACGAGCTGCAGCTGAGGGTGTTTGTGGACGCGCCTGCGGGAGCGCTCCCTGAGGGCACCACGATGAAGGCCGAGATGGTCAGCCCCAAGAAGGTGGACCAGGACCTCGTACAGGACGCCGTGTCCAAGAAGACCGAGGGCAAGGTCTTGGAGTTCCAGGCCGTAGACATCACCTTCCGTGACGCGCAGGGGCAGGAGATCGAGCCACAGCGCCACGTGACCGTGACGATGACGTCCGCGCTGGCCGCGACCGACGAGCAGCCCGTGGTCGTGCACGTGGAGAGTGATCGCGAGGCAGCCGCCCGCGCCGAGGCGCAGGGCGAGCGAACCTACGAGATCGAGGCTGACGTCGTGGACCAGCTGAGCGACCGCGAGCTGAACATGCGCGACATGTCGCTGGCCGAGGACCAGCTGGCCTTCGACTCGGACGCCTTCAGCACGTACGTGCTGGCTACGACCTCGCGCGACCATACGATGCGCTCCACCGACGGCCAGACCGTGGCCGTGACCGTTGACGCCAAGGCCAATGCGGGCATCCCGCAGGACGCCGTGATCCAGGTGAGCGAGATCGGCCAGGGTACCGAGGAGTACGAGACCTACCTCGCTCAGGCAACCGAGGCTCTGGGTGCAGACGACGTGTCGTTCGCGCGGTTCTTCGACATCAACATCGAGAGCGGCGACCAGACACTCCAGCCCCAAGCGCCGGTGGGCGTGCAAATCGAGCTGATGGGTGCCCAGATTGATGCGGACCAGTCCAGCATGCGTGTCGTTCACTTCGGCAAGGAAGGCCCGGAGGTGCTAAATACCAGCCTCGAGAACGACACCGTTTCGTTCGAGGCGAGTGGCTTCTCCGTGTACGCCGTGGTGGAAGAAGGCAGCACGGCAGACGATGCCAGGATGACCATCACTTTCCACAAGGCCGACGGTACCACAGCCCAGATGATCGTGAAGAACCGTGACAAGGATCATGCCGACGATTCGCAGGCTGCTTCCGACCATTACAAGCTGGTGCTTTACGATCCCGGCGTGGGCACGCTGGACGAAGGGCTGACCTTCAAGGGCTGGACCACCTCCGAAACGTATGATCTCAATACGGAAGCCAAGACGATCGAGGACATCCGCAGCGACATCAAGGCCATCACCATTGCGGAAGGCGATACGCGCGACTACTATCCCGTCCTCGTCAAGGACATGACGGTGACCTATCTGGACGAGAAGGGCACCTCCATGGGCTCCGAGAACATCACGATCCTGCCGAGCCAGCAGACCTCGCCCTATACCGTCAACATGGCATACACCGTCCCTAGCGGCGAGCAAAACTTCGAGGGCTGGCTGGTGCACGACGGGGCCAACCACATCGTTGGGTACGATTCCGCGAATCCCACGGTCTATCCGAATGGGTCCGAGATCGAGATCAGTGGCGACGTGACGTTCTCCGTCAACGCGCCCACCGGACACTGGCTGATCTTCAACGAGAACGGTCGAGGTGCCACGTACAACGCACCGCAGTTCATCAAGAGCGGGGAAGTGACGCGCGAGCCGACGATCACGATGGAGCGTACCGGCTACGAGTTTGGGGGTTGGTATACCAACGCTGCGTGCACGGCCGGCAACGAGTTTACTTTTGGCCGCGAGCTCGAGCAGTCGACGACCGTCTACGCCAAGTGGACCCCGAAGGCCACTGCCAAGTACACGGTGATCGTGTGGAAGCAGTCTGTCTCCGATGCGTACGATGCGGCAGACACGGGCAAGACCTACGACTTCGCGTTCTCGACACAGCTGGAGACCAATTCCAACACTCCGGTGGCGAGTCTCAATCTCTCTGCATACCAGAACAAGGACGGTCAGACCATCACCGTCGATGGTGAGCGGTACAGCTTCTATGGCTTCAAGTACAATACGACCAAGGGCGTGAAGGCCAACGAGACAACCGTGCTGCCGAACGGCACGACCGTGATCAATCTGTACTATGACCGCGAAGTAGTGACGTATGATTTCCGGCTGCGAAACGGGTACAAGAATGCAGGTACACCAAATTGGAACTCTGGAACCACCTATTACTATAGAAGTAATGGTAATTACTACGTATGCTCAAGAGTTAATAACAATACTTATTATTATATTCCAGTGAATGGTAACCTTAATAACAATACTACATACTATATTCAATTTAATGGACAGTGGTATCCTTATTTAAGGGTAAATTTTGGCACATGGTATAACCCGAACTATCAATGGGTATTTGAATATGAAGGTGAGTATTATCTGTATAATGGACCGAAATATACAAGAAATCAAGTAACCGGAGGTAATCCGACATATTATGTTGAGAACTGGCAGACTCGCGAGACATTCACTGGCCTCTACGGGCAGAAACTGAATAAGTATGACTATACGTGGCCCACGGACTATCGCTGGCTCAATGACATCAACGGTTCGACATTCACCAGTATTCAGGACGTATTTGGATCGAGCGTAAACGATAATCCTACGTCTGCGTTCCATTCGGACTACTACGGTGAGTTGATAACCGCGAACACCAACGTCTACCACTATCTGCAGAACGTCGATGGTAGTTGGCCGTCAACTCCGACGTACACCATTCCTACGGTTATCGGCAATGGCATGGTGTTCCGCAACTTCCAAGGCTTTACCGAGTCGGAGTTCCGCATCAAGCTGCCGGATGGTGTCAATAGCTATCAGACAGGTACGTCATACAACGGAGACGATCTCGTCAATCCTGTCACACACTATACCAGTGACGGTTGGACCGACTGGCTTCCCTATGGAACGGGCGTGGAATACGCCGGCAATTCGCGTCACGAGACAACTCGTTGGAGCGTGACCGAAGGCGGTATCGAGTTCCGCTACGCACGCAACGAGTACAAGCTTACGTATATGGTGGGCGAGTTCGTCAATGCCAACGGCGAGAAGCAGGAGGCACCGATCTCGGGCATGCTGAAGGAAGTCGACCACATCGAGTTTGAGGACTCCCTGGAGAGCTACGCGAAGGGTGGCGACAACTACTACGAGCCTGCGGCGCAGCCTGGCTATGTCTTCGAGGGCTGGTACATCGACTCCACCTGCACCACGCCGGTTGACTTTGAAAACACCACCATGCCCATCAACGGCATGACGGTGTACGGCAAGTGGCGCCAGACCCAGTATCGTGTGTTCCTGCATCCCAACGTGCCGACGACCGACACGATCGACTGGGGTTCTAATAACCAGCAGATGACGTTCCGCGTCTCCTACGGCGACAAGGTCAGCGCACCCACCGGTCGCAGGAACGGCGACCAGTACGAGATGGTTGGCTGGTTCCTGGACGAGGCGTGCACGCAGGTGTTCAACGGCGATGCCTACGTGATGAACGACACCAACGTCACAGCAGACTACGACAAGACCGTCGACATGACCGACGTCATGGACAAGTGGGGTAACGGGGCCACCACGAACGCAGACCTCGATCGCCCGTGGATCACCAAGAAGCTCGACCTGTATGCCAAGTGGCGCAAGGTGCTCGTGGGCTCTGACGGCATCATCATCACGTACGACCCGAACGGTGGCAGCTCCGCTCCGCACGACACCAAGAAGTATCTGGACGCTTCCCAGGCTATCGCGCAGGGTGCCGCTACGGCTCCCTCCGGCAAGGTGTTCAAGTGCTGGGTCCTGCAGACGTGGGACGAAGCGCAGGGCAAGTACGTGGACACGACGACCCAGATCTATCCGGGCGATCAGTTCGAGGTGCTCGTAGACAACGCCCGCCAGCAGCAGAACTCCGACCATACGCCCGAGCATCCGAGCTACACCTACACCGTGCAGCTGCGTGCGGAGTACATCGATCTAGAGGACGAGACCCCGACGCATATCTATTGGTATGCCAACAACCACTCGGGCAACGTCATCAAGACCAACGAGACCAGCGCCGGCGCTGAGCCGAAGGAGTTCCTGCAGATCAACGAGGCAGTCTTCATCAAGAAGCCGACAGACTTCGATAGCGTCTCCCGCGACAGCGCCGGCTGGTACCACTTCACGAACGACACGGGATCCTACAAGTTCCTCGGATGGGCGAGAGTTCCTGAGGACAACGGTCAGGACAAGGCGTTGACGAAGAACGACCTCTTCCTCATCTACGACGAAGCGACGGAGAGCTACAAGCTGGCTGACGGCACGACGGTGACGAGGGTCGCGGCAGACGAGATGCAGCCGTACCACGACATGTATGCCGTCTGGGAGCGCTGGGGCTACCTGAAGGTAGGCAAGCACTTTGACGTGCAGGAGTTCTACCTCGACGGCGTCGATATGGAGACCCGCTGGCACACCCTCGAGTTCACCATCAAGGATAGCTCGGGCAACTATGTCAAGCTCAAGGACGATCCTGGAACCGAATCCGAGGGCCACTACATCTACGACGGTACGCAGACTGAGAGGGCCACGATCACGCTGAGCACCTTCGTACACGAGACCGGCACTGCCAACCCGCATGAGCACCAGTACTTCATCTATGTGTGGCTGCCGGTGGATACGTATACGGTTGAGGAGGACCACCAGCAGGCGGAAGAGCTTCTCACGGGCTACGCACGACAGACGTCCGACTACGTCAAGCAGGCTACCGTGACAAACAGCTGCGTGTACGGTGAGCTGACGAACATCGGTAGTGGCGAGGCGAGAATCGACAACAACTACCGTGGTAGCCACAACTATGCGTACCTGCAGGTCGAAAAGCTCATCGCGGGCAACATTCCCGGATCGCTGACGGACAACAAGGACTTCTACTTTGTCGTCAAGAACAACACGCTCAATGCGTACGTGTCGAAGGCAGACCGCACCTTTACGACCAATCAGGCTCAGATTGCCATCTACCACATGAAGCCCGGCGGAGCTATCTACGACTGGAACGGCAACCCTGTCAACGGCAACCACATCCAGGTGGTCGGCGACAACAGCTACTCGATCATCGAGCTCGACCAGTCCACGACGCCTGTGGCACCGGAGTCGCCTGCGATCGCGGGCTACGCCTGGGAGCGTACGGTGAGCCCGGAGTCTGTCGTTGCGGACAAGGATGAAGAGAAGAAGGTCACCATCACCAATACGTACACGCCGCAGTTTGGATTCCTGGAGATCGAGAAGGTCGTGGCAGGCGACCTTCCCACGGGTGTTGCGGACCATGAGTTCAAGGTGACGGTGCAGCGCGATGCTGATGGCAAGTACGTGAAGGCGGACGGCACGGTCGTGGATACGCCCGAGGAGATCTTGCTTAAGCCTGGTGCGGGCAATAAGATCACCATTCCGAACCTCGAGCCTGGCAGCTACACGGTGACGGAGATCATCGAGAGCCCCGATCCCTATCCGTCGTACACACTGACGGTGTCCGTGCAGGCACAGGCAGCGGAGGCCGAGGCTGGAGAGGCCGATGGTGATACGACTGACACCGGTGGCACAACCGACGACTCGACTGAGACAGACGATGCCCAAGCAAGCAACGCCGCCTCTACCACTGTCGCCGTGGGGGAGACCGCCAGGATCGTCGTGACCAATACCTACGAGCGCAAGGGTCAGCTGGTGAAGTTCGTGAAGGTGGACATGACCGCCACCAAGGACGACTACCAGCAGCACACGCTCGAGAATGCGGTGTTCGTCTTCACGCCGGTGGGCGGCCAGGCAACGACTCTCACCTCCGGCAGTAATGGCGTGCTGGTGGACCGCGAGGGGACGGGCGTGTTTACGATCGAGGCGACTGACGGTACCAGCGATGTGAACAAGCTGGTCGAGAACCAGCCTCCTGCCGGATACAATGCGCTCACAAGCCCCGTGAACGTGTACGTGCAGGCCACGGCAACCGGCGTCACCGTCGAGGCGCGGTCTGAGTCTGGGACGCAGTACGACGTGATTGCGCCGACTCAGGAGGGCGATCCGTACATCGTGCTCATCCCCAACAATCCCGGCGTCGCACTGCCCAATTCCGGAGGCATCGGTACGACGCTGCATATGGTTGCCGGACTGGTGCTAGTGGCCGTGGGCATGACGATGTTGCTGAGGAGGCAGCGAGGTCTCGGCTGACTTCGGTAGGATGGCTAAGCACTAAGCGCCATGAGCAAAGAGCAATCGAGGGACCCGTACGTTGGATGACGTGCGGGTCCCTTGTTGTAGCGATATGCTGCGGTTTGCTGGAATTCGCTCAAACGTCTACGAAACGCCGTGAACGTCAACAGATGGCGCTAGCTGCAAAAAGCTGCTATGCGATAATAAATATCGCATTAATGTATTTGAGAATGAGAGGCTATCGCACCTCGCGCCGGGAGCTCGGCTGCACGTTGGACTCGAATAGCCTCTTTGAGTTAGCACGGGGTGGGCATGGGTCGCCGACATAGCGCTGATCCGCTCGCCCTAGATGCGGAGGCAGGGCATGGACGGCAGGCAGACAAGCCGCGTGAAGCGCGAGGCCAAGCGCGCGATACGATCGATGCAGATCCGCCGCGAGAACGCTCGGGTTCTCGCGGTGCTGGCAGTCTTCGTCTCGCTCGCCGTGGCGGGCATCCTGATGCAGCACGGCCGCGCGATGACCCACGAGGAGCAGGTGCTGGACTGCCCCGTGGCGGCGGACGGCGCCGTGGCGCACGCCCACGACGAGAGCTGCTATGACGCGGACGGCAACCTCGTGTGCCAGCTGCCCGAGGTGGAGCAGCACGTGCACGATGACTCGTGCTACACCGAGGAGCGCACGCTCGTCTGCGGCCTCGAGGAGGGCGAGGGCCACACGCACGACGACGGGTGCTACGAGGTCACCCGCACGCTCACCTGCGGGAAGGAAGAGGTGACCGAGGAGCACGTCCACGGACAGGGCTGCTTCAGGACCGTCGTGGTGGAAGACGGCGAGCCGGAGAGCGTTGACGCTGGCCAGGTCCAAGAAAACCTCGGGGATACTGAGGAAGCCCAAGATCAGATTGAGGACCCTGAGCAGGCAGACGAAGCTCCCGCTTCGGAGCCTTCCACCGTAGAGGCAGAAGACCCTACCGATGAGGAGCAGGCGGAGTCCCGCCCCGCCCAGAGCTTCGAGCATCAGTTTGTCGATGGCAAGAAGCAGCTGCAGATGAGGGTGTCCGTTGAGGCGCCCGAAGGTGCGTTGCCTGAGGGCACCACAATGAAGGTGCAGTGGGTCGACCCGATGGCTGTGGACCAGGAGCTGGTGCAGCAGGCCATCGACGCCCAGGCAGCTGCTAAGAAGGACATGGAGCCGGGCAAGGTGCTGGACCTCCAGGCCGTGGACATCACCTTCTACGATGCGCAGGGGCAGGAGATTGAGCCGGCTAAGGCTGTGACGGTCACCCTGACCTCCGCTCTTGCCGACACTAGCGAGCAGCCCGTGGTCGTGCACGTGGAGAGCGACCGCGAGGCCGCCGCCCGCGCAGAGGCGCAGGGCAAGCGCACCTACGAGATCGAGGCCGACGTCGTGGACCAGCTGAGCGACCGCGAGTTGAACAAGCGCGACATGTCGCTGACCGAAGACCAGCTGGCCTTCGATTCGGACGCCTTCAGCACGTACGTGCTGGCTACGACCTCGCGCGACCATACGATGCGTTCGACCGACGGCGAGACCGTGACCATTACCGTGGACGCGAAGGCGGACGCGGGCATCCCACAGGACGCCGTGATCCAGGTGAACGAGATCGGCCAGGGTACCGAGGAGTACGAGACCTACCTCGCACAGGCAGCTAGGGCTCTGGGTGTCGAGAGCGTGTCCATGGCAAGGTTCTTCGACATCAATATCGAGAGTGGCGACCAGACCCTGCAGCCTCAGGCGCCGGTGGACGTGAAGGTCGAGCTTTCCGACGCGCTGAGCGAGAACGTGCAGGCTATCCACTTCTCCAAGAGTGGCCCCGAAGTCTTGGATACCAAGCTGCAGGGCGATGCCGTGACGTTTGCTGCAGATGGGTTCTCGGTATACGCAATCGTCGATGGCGACCAGTCGACAGAAGAGACCTACTCGATCAAGTACACATTCGTGCTCGAGGATGGCACTCCCTTCAATTTCACGAACAAGAACGGCGACGCGACCAACGTCCAATACGTGAAGGACGGAGAAGTGCCCATCAATCCGGGGACTCCTACCGTTTCGACCGGCGAGCAGGCAGACAAGGAGTTTGTCGGCTGGTGGACCAAGAACGGTAGCGATTGGGAGGCGGAGCTCAGCTTCGATACGCCGGTCTCAACCTCAGAGATGCAAGAGGTCACCGTATATGCCCGGTATGACAACACGCAGTACATCACCTATTACGATGAGAATGGCACGGTGTATCTCGTTGATCGCCGACACGAGAACGATACCGTGCTCACGACGGACGTGAAGAACGAAACTACCGGGGAGAAGTGGACAGAGGAAGAGCTGGAGGAGTATAGGTTCGTTGCCTATCAGCCTTTGCACAAGACAACGGCTTTCCTGGGGTGGACGCAGACCAAGGGCAAGAACACACCAGACAGCAACTTCACGATCACCGAGGCAACCTCTCTGTATCCAGTCATCGCAGAGGTAAAATGGGTCACTTATCACTCCGGACCGACGGGCAGCAATGCTACCTATTTTGGTGCCGAGTATGCCCTGGACGGAAACTGGGATAGAACTAGCTTGGCGGATCGCATCCCGACTCGTGCCGGTTATCGGTTCGATGGCTGGTACGTCAGGAATGCCGCCACGCAGGGTGATAGTGACAATCTCGACTATTCGTGGACCGTTTCGCCCTCTGACGTCCAGGTCACAGATGCCAACGGCAACTTTACCAACAGCTTCAAGAACAACTCAGCGTATTTCGCGAACGGCAAGCTGAGGAATGACCTCGAGCTGGTGGCTCACTGGACACCCACGACGGTGGACTATGTCTATGTGTACTACCAGCAGGAACCGAACGCCAATGCCGACGGTACGTATGACTATGTGTACAAGGACAGCCAGATAGCCCATGGCACCGCCGGAACCAACACTGCTACTCCGCCCGTACCGACTTGGAATGATATCGACGGGTTCTCTCTGCACAACACAAGCGATAGCAACGATCCGTATAACGTAAAGACGCAGGTCATCGAGGGCGATGGCAGTACGGTTGTCAATGTGTACTATGACAGGAACACGTATACGGTAACCTTCTTTGAAGAGAGAAGGGGTAGCGGCTATGTGCTGGATAATGATGCCACCAATAATGTATTTGGCTACGTAAACGGTGAGTTTGTACCACTGTCAAGCGAATCGCATAGTGAAGTAGTTCAAATCCTATCTCAGAATTATAATGGTAACACAGCATATACTGGTACTATTTACGATTATTATGGTAATGAAGTTGATAATCCAATATATAATAGAACATATTATTATAGGGATGGATATGGATACCTCCGTAGATTATATTGGCGAACCATCACAACAACGAACTATACATGGAGTGTTCGTTCAACTGGAGAACCCTACACGGGGAATCGCTTTACATATACTACAAGCAACTACAGTAAACAATGGTTTGCGATTGATGAGCTGACTATTGAAGCAAAATACGGTGAGAATGTCTCGCAGCTATGGCCAGATAAGCGAACTGATCTCAGCGAAGGTTATCCGCAGCAATGGTACACATCTCCAGATGGTTCCGTCATGCAGAGCGGTATTCAGACGATGCCGCCAAACAACCAGGCTTTCTACAAGAGGGATAATTCTGGTACCGAGAATCATATGATCTATTGGCTTCAGGATCTGCCCTCCTCTGCAGGCGGAACTGCTCCCAATACGTTCACGAGTGTTCGAAATGACACTATTTATGGAAATGGCCTCGCCACTACATGGGATGACTATTCCATATATGAGGGATTCAAGATCAATATCCGCACTCAGGACGTCACTACACTAAACAACAATAATGGAGCTGATGTTGCGACAACGAATAACCAATATAGGATGAGCCCTGATATAGGTTCTACTTTCAGTAGTGGTACGAATCGGACTCTAAACGTCTACTACCTGCGAAACAAATACTCCATCACGTTCCAGCAGGGCAACCTATCAATCGGCTCCGATGATTACTACTACGAGGCTGATATCAGTGGCGCAGACAAGTATTCGTCCTCTGTCGACGTGCCTGATGGCATGCGTTTCGTGGGCTGGTACGACAATCCGGAGGGTATTGGCGACAAGTACACCTTCGACGGCAAGACGATGCCGCCCAACAACCTGATCCTCTACGCGAAGCTCGTGCCTGAGGAGTACTACGTACGCCTGGACTACAACGGCGGCGAGACGAAGGGCTCGGAATCCACATTCGCTTGGGTCGAATATGGCGAGACCATCGAAGAGGCCGAAGGAGTCAAGCGGAATTACGTCGAGGTCGCAGACGGCGAGACCGGAACCCACAACTATATCTACTGGCGCTATGACGAGGCTGCCGATGCTGCTGGCGACGGCTGGTGGTCGTATTACGAAGATGCCGATGGAAACATCGTCTACAACGACCCCAAGGACTGCTGGCAGCGTTCGGCAACCTATGTTGAGTCCGCTGGCGGAAAGTACAAGTACGATCCGAGCAAGTACACGTTCGTCGGTTGGTATGAGACCGATGA
>ODAI011594753.1_pt1 | contig 12446 bp, 8 predicted proteins | sample 1539321 | NCBI WGS metagenome assembly ODAI01 (sample SAMN02144231, study PRJEB22623) | gut metagenome | biome: sheep rumen | host: Ovis aries | place: New Zealand
ATCGAGGCCCTGACTAAGCAGATCGTGAAGTAAAACCCCTGCACCACTCCTTCAGGGGGCAGGTTTCGCATTTCGGGCGCTGTGCCGTGCAGGTATAGCGCCCGTGAAGTAATATCCAGTGGTGCGCTATCGGACGTATGTCCAGGGGGATATGCCTTTCAAGGTCGAGCTCTACAGCCCTCGGAGTTGTGCCGCGGCTGAGGCCGAGGCGCCTCGCAACGCGGAAAACATGTGTGTCCACGGCTACCACGGGTTCGTTGTAAAGGATTGATGCAACGACGTTTGCGGTCTTGCGGCCGGCTCCCGGAAGCTTCATCAGGTTTTCTACGTCCGAAGGGATTTTACCACCGAAATCAGCCATTACCTTCCTGGCCATCGCGGCCAGGTTGCGGGCCTTGTTGTTGGGGTAGGAAACGGACTTTATGAAGGGATAGATATCTTCCGCCGTGGCCATTGAAAGAGCCTCTATTGTGGGGTATTCCGCGAACAGGGCGGGGGTGACTAGATTCACCCTTTTATCCGTGCACTGCGCGGAAAGAATAACTGAGACGAGCAGTTCATAGTCGCTGGAAAAATGCAACTCGGACTCGGCCACCGGCACGTTGTGCACGAAGTAGCCGAGTATGGCTCCGTATCTTTCTTTGAGGGTCATTGCTCAGTGCAGCTTTCGTCCTGGCAGACGAAAACCCTGCCGGGATAGCGTTCCACTATGCTCTTGTCGTGAGTGACCATTATCAGCGTGGTTCCGTTTTCTTTGTTGAGTTTGTTTAGAAGCTGGAGTATCTCTTCCGTGGTTTCCTCGTCGAGGTTGCCTGTGGGCTCATCTGCCAGAATCACCTCGGGTTCGTTGAGCAGGGCCCTGGCGATGGCTATGCGCTGCTGCTCGCCACCGGAAAGCTGGTGGGGCATCTTGTGGGCCTTGGTAGTCATTCCAACGGCCTCCAGTACCTCGTCGATACGTGCGTCTGCCTTGCTGCGGTCTTTCCACCCGGTTGCCTTGAGGATGAAGTCCAAGTTCTCCCACACGCTGCGGTCCATCAGCAGGCGGAAATCCTGGAAGACCACTCCCAGTTTACGGCGGAGTCTGGGGATATCCCTCTGCTTGATTCCTTTCAGTTTGAAACCACATACTTCCGCTTCTCCGGAGCCGATGGGATGCTCGGCGGTTATGGTGCGGATGATGGATGTTTTGCCGCTTCCGACCTTGCCAAGAATGTATGCCAGATCGCCTTTTTCGACCTCCATGTCGAGGCCATGTACGACGACGTTGCCGCCTGCGATTATGTCTGCGTTGTGAAAGGAAATTAGAGTCATACGCAAATATACATTTTATTTGGTTCAGATGCTTAAAAATTGAGAAAAAATGACTATATTTGAAGATTAGAAATTATCGATTCTATGAAACATACTTTTTTGCTGACCATTACGGCAGTGTCGTTGCTTTTTTCTTTTTCTGTGCGCGCGGGCGCGCAGGAGAATGAAAAGTCCTTTCAGGATGCTGTAAACCTCTATCAGAATGGGGCTTACGAGAGAGCGCGTGCTATTTTTGAGGAGCTTGGGGACCCTATGTCCAGCGCCTATGCCGTTCTCTGTGCCATCAAAGGGGAAGACGATGACTACGCCCGTGTCTTCTGGGAGTATAACGACAAGTATCCCGAAACCGTCCTCGGCAACAGGATACGTTACGAATATGCGGGGAAACTTTTCGCAAAGGAAGATTACGCCGGAGCGGCCAATATGCTCCAGCAGGTCAGTGAGACCAGGCTGGATCCTGCCGACCTGCTGAACTATAATTTCCGCCGTGGCTACTGTGCCTACGCGAACGGCAGGTACGACGAAGCCATAACCTATCTCTACAAGGTTGAAGCTGCTCCAAAGAGCAGTCTCACCAACCCTGCCCGCTATCACCTTGGATACATTGCCTACAACGGCGGGCAGTTCGATGTTGCAGAAAAATGGTTCAGGCTCATAGAGCAGGACGAAAGATTCCAGGCCATAGCGAGCTACTACATTCTCGAGTGCCGCTTCATGAAGAAGGACTACGACTACATTGTGGAGAATGGCCCGGCGATGCTGGAGCAGGCCCCCGAGGAGCGCAAGGTCCGTCTTGCGAGGATAATCTCCGAGTCTTTCCTGGTTAAGGGAGACAAGAACAAGGCGCTTGCGTACTACATGATGGAGGGCGAGAAGGACATTCAGTCCCGTTCAGACCTTTACCATGCCGGTTCCGTGCTCTACGCAGTGCAGGACTACAAGGGTGCCATCGAGAAGTTTTCGAAGATGGAGAACAGGATAGATTCCCTCGGGCAGGTTGCAAACTATCAGCTTGCATACTCCTACATCCGCACCGGCAACAAGGTGGCTGCTTCGGATTCTTTCCGGGATGCTTCCCAGGCGGGGTATGACCCCCGTATCCAGGAAGATGCCTGGTTCAATTATGCCAAGCTCGCCTTCGACCTGAACAACGACATGTCCGTGTTCGGGGGATACCTGCAGCAGTACCCGCAGACCACCCGCAGGGAACAGATCTATAATTACCTGGCTATTGCCGCCCTGAACGCCAAGGATTACTCCGCAGCCATCGAGGCCTATTCCAACATCGAAGAGCTTACTGAGGAGCAGCTCGGCAACTACCTGAAAGCCAATTATCTGCGTGCAAGCCAGCTGGCTTCATCAGGGGCATGGACAGATGCCGTGGCCTATTTCCGTTCGGCTGCTTTCAACCTTCCCAAGAACGACAGGTACGCCCAGCTTTCCCGCTACTGGCTGGCGGAATCCCTTTTCAACAGCGGGGATTATGCCTCGGCAGCAGAAGTTTACGAAGACCTTTACAACATCTCGGCGCTCTACAACCGGAGTGAGGGCAAGATGCTCACCTACAACATCGGTTACGCCAATTATAACCAGGGGAAATACGAAACTGCTGCCCGCTGGCTGGACCAGTATATCAATTCCGCAGATCCCGTCGGCCGCAAGGATGCCCTTGTCCGCCGTGCGGATTGCGACTTCGCCCGGCACAACTACAAGGCAGCCATCACCTCTTACAAGAGGGTGCTGGACACCTACTACGATGTTAACGACATCTATCCTTACTACCAGCAGGCCCTTGCATATGGCCTTTCCGGAAACAAGAAAGAGAAAGTGAACGTGCTTTCGCGGGTGGCCACTGCATCTGCAGATGCCCCCATGTATTCGGAAGCCATGTACGAACTGGGGCGTGCCTATATGGAAACGGATAACAACCAGATGGCGGTGAGCACTTTCGGGAAGCTCCAGACTACCACATCGGATAACACCTATGCCGCCCGCGCCCTGATCGGCCGGGGCATGGCCCACCGCAATATGAAAGAGTATGCGAAGGCTGTGGAGGATTACAAGCAGGTGGTAGACCTTCTGCCCCAGAGTGAATTTGCCGAGGAGGCACTCATGGCCATCAACTCCATCTACCAGACCACAAACGAGCCCGAGAAGTTCCTGGAATACATGCAGTCCCGCAACATAACCGTGGGCAAGACTCCCAAGGAGCGCGAGACCATCTACTTCAATACTGCTGAGCAGATTTACCTTTCCGGTGGATTCGACCGTGCCGTGACTTCTTTCCAGAAATACCTTCAGGACTATCCTGACGGAGAAAAGAGGGGAGATGCGTGGTTCTATCTTGCCGATTCCTATCGTGCCCTTTCCGAGAAGGAAAAGGCCTGTTCGGCATACAAACTTGCTTTCGATGAGCTCAAGGAAGGGTCTTTCGCGGAAACGGCGGCCTACAACTATGCCAAGCTTTCCTTCGAGATGCAACACTATTCCGATGCATACGAAGGCTTCTGTGCCTTGCTGGATATGGCCAAGATGGAAGAGAACCGTGCTGCTGCCAGACTGGGAAAGATGCGCTCCGCATATCAGGGGCACAGTTATGAAGATGCCATTGCCGCAGCACGCGACATCATCTCCAACAGCCCCACGGCCGCAGAGCAGCGGGAGGGCTGGTTTGTGGAGGCCAAGTCGCTGCTTGCCACGAGCCATCGCGACGAGGCATATATGTTCTTCCGCAAGCTGGCAGAGCAGCCTTCCACTCCCGAGGGGGCCGAGTCTTATTACATGATAGTACGCGACCTTTGTGATTCCGGCGAATTCATCAAGCTGGAAGACAAGGTGTACGAGTTCGCATCTAAGTGCGGGGACCAGACCTACTGGCTCGCTAAGTGCTACATCGTCCTGGGAGACGGCTTCCGTGAGCAGGGAAAGCTCGCCCAGGCACGTGCCACCTGGGAGAGCATCAGGGATGGATACACCGCTTATGGCGAAGGCGATGATGTTTTGGAATCTGTTAACCAGAGAATTGCCGCATTATGAGAAAATCGATATATACGCTGATTGCTGCTGCGTTCGTTTACGCAGTGCCTGCTTTCTCACAGAACCTGAACCCTCAGGTGCAGGTTACCAACGATTATAAGGCCGAGATGGGAACGTCTGCCAAGCAGTCTGTTCCTCTGGAGATCCCGGATTCCCTTACGAGTTTCCGCACATCGGTAAGCTACGACGTGTTCTCCACGCCCTATAAGGGATCTTATGAATTCGTGCCCTACGAGATCAGTGTCACACCCCAGAAACCCGCTTCGGATTACAGCAGGTTTTATCTGAAGGCCGGGGCCGGCTACACGCTCCGTCCTGAGCTTCAGTTTGTATGGACTCCCATACGCCAGCTGTCCGGGAATACCCTGTCGGTTTTTAACAACTTTAGCGGGTATGCCGGAAACTACAGCACGCTGGATCCCCGTCAGGATTACTCCGGATATGATTTCGGCGAGAACTTTGGCGTGGAAGGGCGTTATTTTGCCCGTAGTTTTGCACTTAGCTATGGCTTGAACTACCATGGTGTCTTTACTTCCGACTTCGCCGGCAACGGCATTTTCAACGATTTTGCCTTGAATGGAAGGATACGCTCTGACGCAGATGCCAAGCTCGTTTATGATTTTGCCCTTGAAGCAGGGCAGTCTTTCGATGCCCAGGTATCCCAGACTTCGGTCAAGGCTCAGGGAGGTTTTTTCCCCAACTGGATGCTCCCGTTCGACCTGAGGGTGGATTTCAATATTGAAGCCGATATCTATGAAAACGGTGGATTCGACAACGTCTTCGTTGCACAGATATCCCCCAAGGCCCTTTTCGACTGGGATCCCGTCCGCCTCAGCGCCGGGGTTACCCTCAGTCCCGCCGGTGACATCCAGTGGTTGTATCCGGATGTGATGATTACAGCCGATCTGCTGGATAATACCCTTCAGGCCTATGCCTTTGCAAAGGGAGGACAGTTCTCCAGGAGCTACGCAGACCTCAAGAAGGAAGATCATTGGTTTGGCCCCTCCTATACAAATGTGCTGCGTCCAACACTTGAGCGTTTGAATGCGGCGCTTGGCGCAAGGGGAAGCGTATTCAAGTATCTGCAGTTCGATGTCCGCGGCGGATGGGCTTCATACTCGGACGCTCCCATGCGCAGTTTCGCAGTGAGTGCCCCTGGTGCTGCCTTAATGGATTGCGGAATCAGGTATGCAGATTACAACACATGGTATGCAGATGCGGACATACATTGGAAATCTCCCCGTTTCGCCATGGACCTCGGCGTCCGTTATAAGTATACCAATATAGTGGCGAATAGCAACTATCTGGATCTTCCTGCTTTGACCGGTTCTGCCCGGGCAGTCTACAACTGGAATTACAGAATCTTTGCAGGAATCAGCTGCAACGCCCGCACTGAGCAGAAATCCTTGTCCCTTCCGGTTCCCGGATTTGTGGATCTGGGCCTCGTGGGTGAGTACCGTTTCAACAGCCGCTTCGGCGCCTGGGCCAATGTGGGCAATCTCCTTAATGGGGATATAATCCTTTCGCCCCTGCATGTGCAGAGGGGCATCTACTGCACTGCAGGAATCAGTTTGAATATGAGATAATTAGAAATATAAATACCCTTTAAAAGACAAAACAATGATTGAAAATGAAGAGATGAAGGTTGCTGAGGAACAGTATTCAGCAGGTAGTATACAGGTTCTCGAAGGGCTTGAAGCGGTGCGCAAGCGCCCCTCCATGTATATTGGAGACATTTCCGAGAGGGGACTTCACCATCTTGTATATGAGGTGGTGGACAACTGTATCGACGAGGCGATGGCGGGTTTCTGCGACAATGTGGATGTGCAAATCCTGGAAGACAATTCCATCCGGGTCCAAGATAATGGCCGAGGCATCCCTACGGGCATGCACCCGAAGGAGCACCGTTCTGCCCTTGAAGTAGTGCTTACAGTGCTCCATGCCGGAGGCAAGTTCGACAAGAACAGTTATAAGGTGTCCGGCGGTCTGCACGGCGTTGGTGTTTCCTGCGTGAATGCACTTTCCGATCTGCTCATCGCAGAGGTGCACCGCGAAGGGAAGATCTTTGTGCAGAAGTACTCCAAAGGAAAGCCTATCACCCAGGTGGAGGTTGTTGGGGAGTGCCCTGAATCCGACCACGGAACCATAATTACTTTCCATCCGGATCCCACTATTTTCGTGCAGACTACGGTCTATAAGTACGAGACTCTGGCTGCCCGCCTGCGTGAGCTTGCCTTCCTTAACAAGGGAATACATATCCGTCTCACCGACAAGCGCTCCCTTGTGGAAGAATTCATTCAGGACGAGACAGGGGAGAGCAAGGCTACCGGAAAGCAGGTGTTCAAATCCGAGGTGTTCTATTCTGTGGAAGGGCTCAAGGAATTCATCGACTACCTCGATGCCGGTTCCTCCAAACTGATTCCTGAGCCTGTTTGCGTTTCTTCCGACAAGATCATCCCCATCGATATCGCCCTTCAGTATAACACCGGGTATTCGGAGAAGATATACTCCTATGTGAACAACATCAATACCATAGAAGGCGGCACCCATCTCCAGGGCTTCAAGATGGGCCTCAGCCGTTCGCTGAAGAATTACGCAGACAAGAACAAGCTTCTTGAAAAGGCAAAAGTCGAACTCGCTCCGGAAGATTTCCGCGAGGGCCTCACTGCAGTCATCTCCGTCAAGGTGGCAGAGCCTCAATTCGAGGGCCAGACCAAGACCAAACTCGGCAATACCGAGGTGACTTCTGCAGTTTCCCAGGCTACGGCTGCGGCTATGGATATCTACCTGGAAGAGAATCCCAAACTCGCGAAGACCATCATCGACAAGATCGTGCTTGCCGCTACAGCCCGTGCAGCTGCGCGCAAGGCCCGTGAAATGGTTCAGCGCAAGACAGTCATGACCGGCGCCGGGCTACCCGGCAAACTTGCCGACTGCTCCGAGAACGATCCCGAAAAGTGCGAACTCTTCCTCGTCGAGGGTGATTCCGCAGGCGGCACCGCAAAGCAGGGCCGCGACCGTCGCTACCAGGCCATCCTCCCTCTCCGTGGTAAGATACTGAATGTGGAGAAGGCTGCGGAAGGCCGTGCATTCGACAGCCAGGAAATCCAGAATATCTACACCGCCCTCGGAGTCCGAGTGGCGCAGGAAGACGAGACCGGCGAGAAGCACATGGACCTCAGCCATCTCCGTTACCATAAGGTGGTCATCATGACCGATGCCGATGTGGACGGCAGCCATATCGCCTGCCTCATCCTCACCTTCTTCTTCCGCTACATGTTCGACCTCATCAAGAACGGATACGTGTATCTGGCAACCCCTCCTCTCTACCTTGTGAAGAAGGGTAAGGAAGAAATCTACTGCTGGACCGAGGAACAGCGCGAGGAAGCCGCCCTCAAACTGGGCAAGGGTTCCGACAAGGGATATACAGTCCAGCGCTACAAAGGTCTTGGTGAAATGAGCGACCAGCAGCTCTGGGAAACTACCATGGATCCAGCAAACCGCAGGCTTCGCCAGATTACCATCGAGAACGCTGCTCAGGCCGAGCGTACCTTCTCCATGTTGATGGGTGACGACGTTCCGCCTCGCAGACAGTTTATTGAAGAGAACGCACATTACGCAAATATTGACGCATAAACCAAAAAACACTATGTTAGACATTTTCGATCGCATTGCACGTGATTCCGGAGGCCCTATCGGCCAGTATTTCGAACAGGGCTTCGGCTACTATATGTATCCCCGCCTCGAGGGTGAACTCGGCCCTCACATGATCTTCAACGGCATTCCGGTGCTGAACTGGAGTCTCAACAACTACCTCGGGCTCGCAAACCATCCCGAGGTGCGCAAGGCTGATGCACAAGGTGCCGCCGACTGGGGTCTTGCTTATCCAATGGGCGCCCGCATGATGTCGGGGCATACCCGCTATCATGAGAAACTTGAGAAGGTTCTCGCCGATTTCGAAAAGAAGGAGGATGCCTTCCTCTTCAACTTCGGTTACCAGGGAATAGTATCTACTATCGATGCCCTGCTTGCACGCCACGACGTGGTTGTGTACGACGCAGAGTGCCATGCATGCCTTCTGGACGGCATACGCCTCCACATTGGCAGCAAATATAAATATCGTCACAACAACATGGCCGATTGCGACAAGGTGCTCACACGTGCATGCGCAGAGGCCGAAGAAAATGGCGGTGGCGTGCTGCTCATTACCGAAGGCGTTTATGGAATGACCGGCGCTCTTGGCAAGCTGGATGAGATTGTCGCCCTCAAGAAGAAACACAATTTCCGCATTCTCATCGACGACGCCCACGGCTTCGGCCTCCTTGGCGAACACGGACGCGGAACCTCCGAGCATTTCGGTGTGATGGACGGGATCGACCTTTACATCGGCGCATTCGCAAAGAGCATGGCAAGTATAGGCGGATTCGTGGCCGGGCCTCACTACATCATCAACTACCTCCGCGCCAATATGCGCAGCCAGATGTATGCAAAGAGTCTCCCCATGCCTCTCGTGATAGGCAACCTGAAGCGTATGGAGATCATCGATTCCCCTGAGGGAGACGAACTCCGCAAGAAGTGCTGGGCCATCACCCATGCCATCCAGGACGGCTTCAAGAATGAAGGATTCGATATCGGCGAAGCCGAAGCATGCGTTACTCCCGTTCATATCAAGGGCGGCATCGCCCAGGCAACCAAGATGGCGAAGGACCTGCGCGAGAACTATAAGATCTTCTGCTCTATGGTCATCTATCCTGTTATCCCCAAGGGCATGATTATCTTCCGTATTGTCTGCACCGCAGCCCACACCATGGAAGATGTGGAATACACCCTCAACGCCTTCAAGGAAATCAAGGCAAAGCTCGACGCCGGTCTTTACGACGGCGACGACATTGCCGCAATGACCGTTAAATAATCGTCATTCGTTAAACTGTCATTCGTTAAACTGTCATTCCGAACGAAGTGAAGGAATCTGTATATTTCAAAGACAAAGTGATAGTCGTCACCGGAGCCAGCTCGGGCATAGGGCTGGCTTCGGCACGGCTTTTCGGCAGCCTGGGCGCAAAGGTCGTGATGGCCGCCCGCAGGCTGGATAAACTGGAAGAACTGGCATCTTCTGTGGCTCCCTCCGAGCGTGTCCTGTGCGTTAAGTGCGACGTGTCTTCAGAAGAGGACTGCAAGGCCATGGTCGATGCTGCGGTGGAGCGCTTCGGCGGGATAGACATCCTTGTGAATAATGCCGGCCTGTCCATGCGTGCCATGTTCAAAGACCTGGACCTCAAGGTGATACATTCCCTTATGGATGTGAACTTCTGGGGCACGGTGAACTGCACCAAGTACGCATTGCCGTATCTCCTGGAGCGCAAGGGGCAGGTGGTAGGAGTCATCAGCATTGCCGGCTATTCGGCATTGCCGGCCCGCACTGGGTACTCATCCTCAAAGTATGCAATCCGCGGATTCCTGGATACTCTTCGCATCGAGCATCTGAAGGACGGCCTGGGAGTTCTGGTGTTCGCGCCTGGATATACTTCGTCCAATGTCCGCAATGCCGCCCTCACCGCAGATGGCTCTGCGCAGGGGGAAACACCCTTGGATGAAGGAAAGTTGATGAGTGCCGAGGAGTGCGCTAAGCATCTTGCCAGGGCTCTTTCAAAGCGCAGGTCGCAGTGCATACTCACCGGCCTCGGCAAAGCTACGGTTTGGGCACACAGGCTCTTCCCTCGCCTTACCGACAAACTCACATATAAGTACATAGCTAGAGAAGCCAACAGCCCCTTCAAATGAAAAAGTTCCTTCCACTTTTCCTGGTGTTCGTCGTAATCCTGCTTGTGCTGCCTCGCAGCGCAAAGCTCAGTTACGATTACCGCAAAGGTGCTCCATGGAAATATGAAACCCTGATTGCACGCTTCGATTTTCCCATTCTGAAGTCGGAAGACGAAATGATGGAAGAGCGCAGGCTTGCCGCGGGGCAGCAGGTGCCTTATTATAAGTATCTGGACGATGTTGTGACCCGCAGTATCCGTGCGGTGGAAACCGCTGATATGGGGGATTACTCCTTTCTCCGCCCTTCCATGGTGGAATCGCTCAAGGAGATTTATGAAAGGGGAGTGGTGGGTGACGACGGTATCTCCAGCCCTTCCGACATTATCTATGTCCAGAAGGATAAGCGCGCATCGGCCAGGCCTGTTTCGGAGGTGGCCCGCATGGCTGAGGCCAGGGCTTACTTCCGCTCGTCGCTTGCATCTCAATGGCCGGATGTGAATGTGGATTCTGTATTCAACAGCATTTCTGCAGCCGAGATGGTTGTGCCGGACCTCGTGTACGACCGCCAGGTAAGCGAACAGATGAATTCCGACGCGAGCATGTCGGTGTCGCCGACATCCGGATATGTCAGTGCCGGACAGCTGATAGTGTCTGAAGGAGAGATAGTTACTGCTGAAATTGCACAGATGATCGCTTCCTATGAGAAAGAATTCGATGCCAATATGGGATCGAGTTCCGGGGGCGTCCTGTTCTGGCTTGGAAATGCAATAGTTGCTCTGATGCTGGTGGTATTCCTCTATTTCGCCATCCGTCTTGTCAACCCTACCATCTTCTCCGACTATGGCAAGTACTTCTACCTGGCACTCGTGTTTACGGTGTTTGCAGTCCTGTCCATTGTCATCCCCCGCACCCATCCGGACTATCTCTGTGCCATTCCTTTCGTGCTGTGCGCGCTGCTGCTGGAGGCATTCTTCGACGACCGGCTCGTGGTCATGACATATATGCTGGCCCTGCTGCCTCTGCTATTTTATGCTGAGGGGGGAAGGGCCATATTCCCCATGTTCCTTGCTGGAGGGGTTGTTTCCATGCTCACATTCAAGTATTTCAACCGTGGCTGGAGGCAGTTTCTGAATGCTTTCATCACATTCGCTGTGATGTTCGTCGTATTCTTGGGATTCCGACTGACCGACCTTGCCGGCGGAAACATCCTCAGAATGGCCTGGATGCTGCTTATCTCTGCGTTCCTTTGCGTTGCTGGATATCCCCTGAGTTATCTCTTCGAAAAGATATTCAACCTCGTGTCGGTTTACAGGCTGCGTGAGCTTTGCGATACGTCCGGCCCCATCCTGCGCGAGCTTGAGCAAAAGGCTCCCGGAACCTTCCAGCATTCCCTGCAGGTCATGAACATGGTAGATGCTGTTGCCGGAGCGATCGGCGCAGATGTGCAGCTTGTGCGTGCCGGTGCTCTCTATCACGACATAGGCAAGATGCTCAACCCCATGTGTTTTGTGGAGAACGAATCCATGCTACTTGCAGATGGCGTCAGGCGCTATCATGATGGCCTTTCTCCCCAGCAGAGTGCAAGAGACATAATAAAACATATCACCGACGGTGACGAGATCGCCCAGAGGCATCGCCTGCCCATGCAGATACGCACATTCATCCTCTCACATCACGGCACATCGGTAGTGAGTTACTTCTACGACCGCTTCCTCAAAGGCGGCGGTTCCCCTGCCGAAATAGGGGAGTTTACATACCCGGGCATCAAGCCCGTATCGCGGGAGCAGTGCATACTCATGCTGTGCGACAGTGTGGAGGCTGCATCCCGTTCGCTGAAGGAGTATACCCCGGAAGCATTTGACACCTTCGTTGAGAACATAGTTGCCGGAAAGATGGAAGAGGGGCAGTTCTCGGAGGCGGAGATCAGTGTCAAGGACCTTGGCATAGTCAAGGCATCACTTAAGAATTATCTCGCCCAGATGTATCATGGGCGCATAGAATATCCGAAACATAAGAATAAATTAATAGGTTTACTGAAATGAAATTAGAAAAAAAGCAGATCGATGCTTTGAACATCGAACTTACCCTGAACATCGAGCAGGGGGACTATGCAGAGATTGAACGCAAGAAACTCGCCCAGCGCCGCAAGACCGCAGACTTCAAGGGATTCCGTAAGGGAATGGTGCCCGAAAGCCTGGTGCGCCGCGTGTATGGCGACCAGATTCTTGCCGAGTCCGTGAACGAAGTGATTTCGAAAGGGCTTCAGGATTTTATCGATGAGAATAAGCTGAATGTACTCGGAGAGCCTCTCGGAAGCGAGAATCAGCCCGAGGTTG
>ODAI011572845.1_pt1 | contig 12444 bp, 11 predicted proteins | sample 1539321 | NCBI WGS metagenome assembly ODAI01 (sample SAMN02144231, study PRJEB22623) | gut metagenome | biome: sheep rumen | host: Ovis aries | place: New Zealand
AGTGGAAGAACATCGACATCGTGAAGACCCTCATCCGCGTGACTGACCGGCTGCTCGGCCGTCCGGAAGGTGCCGATGACGACCTCATCACCTACGTGACCGACCGTGCCGGGCACGACCTCCGCTATGCCATCGACAGCACCAAACTCCAGCGGGAACTGGGCTGGGAGCCGTCGCTCCAGTTCGAGGAAGGCATCGAGAAGACCATTCAGTGGTACCTGGACAACCAGGAATGGCTGGACAACGTCACCAGCGGAGACTACCAGAAGTATTACGAGGAGATGTACAAGGGGAGGTAGATGGCCCGGATTACCACGAATTTCATCTATAACGTCACCTTGACGTTATCGTCCTACCTGATCAACCTGGTCCTGTTTCCGTATGTGTCCAGGGTCCTGGGTGTGGACATGGTGGGCAAGGTGGGATTCGTGAACGATACTGTCAGTTATTTCTCCCTGTTCGCTTTGATGGGTGTCGCCACCGTGGGCATCCGGGAAATCGCCGCTTGTGGAGAGGACCGTGGGAAGCGCTCGAAAGTCTTCTCCAGCCTGATGGCCATCGTCCTCCTCCTGACAGCCTTGGTCTTGATGATATACCTGGCAGCCATCCTGGTGGTGAACCGTTTCCAGGCGGACCGGTCCCTGTTCGTGATGGGTGCGGGAACGCTTTTTTTCACGTCGCTCCTCATCGAGTGGCTCTACCAGGGGATGGAGGATTTCCGGTACATCACGATCCGTTCGGTCCTGGTGAAGCTGGCTTATGCTGCCGCCGTATTCCTGGTCGTCCGCCGGCCGGAGGATTACCGGACCTATTTTGCCCTGACGGTGGGGGCGGTGGTGGTCAATGCGATCGTGAACCTGGCGTATTCGCGCCGGTTCGTCCGTTTTTCTTTCCGGGAGGCGGAGTTGCGCCCTTTCCTCAAGCCGGTCCTTTCGCTGGGCCTGTACAAGGTGATGGTGTCCATGTACACGACCTTCAATGTCATCTATCTGGGCTTTGTGGCCACAGAAACGGAGGTGGGGTATTATTATGCCTCCAAAAAACTGTTCTACATCGTCCTGGGCCTTTTCTCCGCCTTTACCGCGGTCATGCTTCCCCGGATGAGTGCCATCCTGGAGAGCCATCGGGTCGATGAGTTCCGGCGGAAGGTATCCCAGACTTTCGACATCGTCTTTGCCTTCGGAATGCCTATCGTCATTTTTTTCGTGACGATGGCCCCGCAGATTGTCGGGCTGATGTCCGGCCCGGGTTACGAAGGCGCCGTCCTGCCGATGCGGATCCTCTCTCCTGTCCTGCTGCTTTCCGCCATGGCGCAGATCTGGGTCATCCAGGTCCTGATGCCGTTGCGGAAGGACCGGGTGGTCCTGCTAAGCTCCGTTATTGGGGCTGTGGTCGGAATCGTAGCCAATATTCTGTTGGTCAAACGCCTGGGCGCCGTCGGATCCGCGCTTGTCCTGCTGGTGTCCGAACTCTCCGGCAATGCCTTCAGTCTCATCTACGCCATCCGGAAGGGGTATCTGTCCTTTCCCGTGTCGCATTTCCTGGTTTTCCTGGCCGGATCGGTTCCCTATGTGTTCTTCTGCCTGATCGGCCAGGCCGTTCCGGGGAACAACCTGGTCCAGCTGGCCGTTGCCGGAGTGGGTTGCGTTTTTTTCTTCGTGCTATTCAACGGGTTGGTTTACAGGAAGACCTCTGTTTCCGAGTTCATGAGGAACAGTTTGAAGTGCGGTAAATGAAGATAGCTTCCATCACCATCTACTGCAACGAGCGTTTCCGCTTGGAGGCGTGGAAGTCTTATTATGACGAGTATAAGGACGAGTTGTACCGCCACATCATCGTGAATAACGGGAATCCGGCCGAAACAGCGGTCCTTCGCTCGACATTCCCGGATTCCGTCGTGCTGGAAAGTCCGACGCCCAATATGATGGCTTCCTACAACCTGGCCCTCCGCCATATCCTGGACAATTACCCGGAGGTCGATGCCATTGCGCAGATTGTCAATGATATCCGCTTGTCGGCAAAAGGATTCAGTGTCTTGTATGACTGCCTTTCAACCCATCCGGACGCAGCCATGGCATCGCCGGTTCTGCTCCGAAGGGATTCCCGGACCATTGACTGCTTCGGATGCGATATCCGTCCCCGGACACTGGACTTTGTTCACTTGGATGCCGCTCGGACGCTGGACGAAGTCCCCGTGGAAGACCGGATAGTCACAGGCCTCCCTGCGGGTATTTTCCTTGCCTCCCGTGTTGCATATGAGCGGTTCGGTTTTCAGGACGAGACCATCCAGATGTATGCCGACGAGGTGGATATGGGCATCCGTGCAGCCCGGCTGGGGTACTGTTTCGTAGCTACTTCCCGGGCTTCCGCCTGGCATCAGCATGTCAATCCCGGCGGACGCGCCCAGCGCAGCGAACGTGCCGGATTCCTGATGGGGCGCAACCCCGTGTATATTGCCGGAAAATACGGACGGAAAGTTTTTCCGGTATTCCTCCATCGGGTCTATCGTGGCCTGGACGAAATCCGATCGGCTGTGATGCACGGCAAGGGGCGTGACTCCCGGCGTTTCGGATGGTGCATGATACGTGGGGCTTTCGCGGGCCTGCATATGAGTTAGGAGATGGATTTTCGTATCAAGAAGAAATTCAGGATCCACGTCATCATCAGCCTGGTGCTGATGATGATTGTGTCGTCGCATTTTTTCTGGCTCGTTCCTTTGCGGTTCTTTTTTGAAGGGGATGCTTATTTCTTTTCGTACTTGATCCTGTTGGCCGTCGTCTATATCCGCAACATGGGATTCGAGATCCGCTTTGGCATCGCAAAGTCGATGAAGCCCCTGATGTGGATGCTCATCGGTGTATTGATCTCATTCATCCCTGCGTATCGGTACTACGGGCAGCACTTGTATTATTCGATCATCGTCTATCGTCCTTTCTTCGGCTATGCCGCTCTGCCAGTGCTGCTCTCCATACAACCGACGCATCTGGAATTAAAACGGGCGCTCTATGCCTTTTCCATCATCTATGTGGTCGTTATGGCATATGTGTCTTTCATCGATCCGACCCTGATCCTGTTCGACGATACGAGAGAGTTCATTGAGCAAGGGGATTTCGTCCATATGCTGGAAGGATGCCAGTTCCTCCCTATCGCATTCATCTTTTCCCTGAACGATTTACGGACCAAGAAGATTACCGTCAGGAACGTCCTTATTTCCATCAGCCTGTTCGGCTTGTTGTTCATCCTCCAGAACCGGACGATCATCCTCGCATCTGTCTTCCTGGCCGTCCAGGCCGCCCTTTCCAACAAGTCGGCCAGAAAGCGGCTGACTACGGAAGTCCTCATCGGAATGATCGTCGTCGCCGGTGTCGTCTTTCTGTACACCTACATCGATTTTCTGGTCATGCAGACGCTGGATGAGTTGTCTAACCCCGAGTACAACCGAATCAAGGCATTCAACTATTTCTTGTCCGGGGAGAATGGTAAGATGTCCTATCTTTGGGGGAACGGATTCATCTCCGGCAATGTGAACAACATCTTGGAAATGCTGAGGAAAGAAGGTATCTTTCACTCGGATCTGGGCTTGATCGGATTCTGGCATCAGTTCGGCATCCTGGCCGCCGGGGTAATCCTGACCCAGGTCCTCAAGGGACTGTCCGGGAAACGTTCTTATCTGGTCCGCGCGAACGCTTTGTATATTCTGGTGGGATCTATGACCATTTCCTATTTCCTTCAGTTCGGTTTCAGCCTCTGGCTCTGTTTCTTCATGTATCTGTTCGCGACGGACATGGAATACAGGAGAGCCAAGGCCGAGGCTGATGCGGAACAAGTCCGACGCGCCATCCGTCGATATCGATCCCTTGCCTGATGCGGCGCTTTGTGATCATCATCCTTTCCTGTTTGCTCCTGTGCAGGGTTTCGGCCGAAGCCGGTCCCGTCCGGGTGAGTTCGCAGGACGATTTTGACCTCCTGGGCGGGCGCATCCGTTCGGAATTATGGACGGAAGACACGGTCCATGTACATCTGGACGCCGGCTTGTATTTCTTCGGGGAACGGCACCTCGCCCTGGACAGCCTGGTTTGTCCGGGGGCTTCTCTGGTCATTTCCGGAGACGGAGCCTATCTGGTCGGGGCCCGTGACGGGAAGGAACCGGCGTTTGAAAACGGATTCGTGGACCTGGAGGGACGGAAAGCCCGGGATGTTCTCGCTCCTGTGCGGAAAGCGGGTTTCTGGCCGATACGCGTGCCGTTCCGAAAGGGTCTCTACGCGCTTCGTTGCAAGGGGGAGGCCGATGTTTCCGAAGCCAATGCGGCCGGGATGAAGATGATCCTTTCCCAATGGTTCGTGGGGGCCGTCTATGAGGTCGTCAAGATTTCACGGGGCTGGCTTTATTTCCGGCGGGTGCCGTATCGGACCCGCATCTGGTCCGAATTGCGGTTCGGTCGCTGCCTGCCCCGCTATATGCTTTTTCCCCCGCGCAAGGCCGGGAATGCCTATGCCTGTGCCGCATCGACCTTCCTTTCGGTAGAGAACAGTCGGCTGGGCAATGTCATCCTGGACGGGCTTCATTTCCTGGGTAACGGAGAAGGGGACCATTTGATCCGCTTCAGTGGGGTCGAGGCGGATTCTGTCGTCATACGGGATTGCTTGATCGAAGGCATCCGCTCCCAGGGCGTCCTGGTGGAGGATACTGACCATTTCCGGCTCAGGAACAATGAGTTCCGGGATGGGGCCCTGAATCAGGTATATGTGGATAAGACGGCTGATGACGCCCGGATCGAGGGAAACCGCTTCTATCGCAACGGGCTTTTGATGACCAACGACCCTGTCGTGAATTGCAAGGGAAGCAGATTCCTGGTCCGGGACAACTATTTCGAGGATTTCTCTTATTCCGCCATTGGAGCAGGGCTGCACTACACGGATACCGCCGGTCTCGTGACTTCCGGAGTCATCGAAAAGAACGAGATCTGTATGTCTGAGCGTTATCGGCAGGAACCGATGCGGGCCCTCATTGACGGGGGAGCCATCTATGTCTGGACGCAGAACAAGGATCTCGTCATCCGGGAAAACTACATCCATGACATCGCCGGACCTCATGGAAACCGCGGCATCTTCGGGGATGACGGCGTGGTGAACCTGAAGATCTGCGGCAACACCGTCTTGCGGGTTCGCAACAGTTACGCCATTGACGTGCGGAGAGTCCGCCGGGTGGGCAGACGCAAGAATTCCGCCATCCGGCGGGTCAATGTGGGCGTCGTCATCCGCGACAACATCTGCGACGGCAGCGTCCGGCTCCACATCCGGAAAGACGATCCGGACAGTTATATCGGCGAGAACGAAATACGGAATGAAAACTGATTATTTGCCCTATGTGAGCGGTTTGAAGGGGATGGGTGCGCTGATTGTCTTAATCCATCATTTCTTCTACTGCTTTTACCCGCTGTTCATCCCGGAGGGAATGCAGTCTGCTCCCATCGAGCATGTCCCCGGCGCCAACTTGCTGGTGAACGGGAACTTCGCCGTGTGCCTTTTCCTGATGCTAAGCGGTTTTCTGATGGCCCGGAATGCGGACCGCTTCGAGGGGACGGACGCTTATGGAGACGCCGTCGTCCGGAGGTATCTGCGGCTGATGATCCCCCTTGCCGTGGCTGCTACCCTGTCCTATCTGTTGTGGGCGGTGGGTGCATACCGCATCCATGCCGTTTCCGACGTCATTGGAAATGAATTGACGGCGAACTATTTCAGCGAGATCCATTTCTATCATCTGTTCGTCTCCTATGTCTGGGCACCCTTCGGGTACCACGTCCTTGTCGGACCGTTTTGGATGATGAAGTACATTTTCCTGGGGGGGCTGCTGGTGATGGCGGTGACGTTGGCCATCCGTCGTCAGCGTCCTCTCTTCCAGTGGCTGACCATTTTGTTTGTAATCGTTGTCGCCCTCTATCTGGAAGCTTACTATGCGTGCGTGCTGGCCGGAATGCTGTTCTTCAAACTGGGGAAACAGCCCATGTCCCTGCCCCTGGCCGTCCGGATCCCGATGGTGCTCATCCTCATGGCCGCCGCCTGCTGGCTTGCTGCGGACCAGGAGGACGTGATGAACTATGACAAGTATAAGAATGTCGCGGCAGCTTTCCTGTTCGTTTTCGCCGTCTCGATGTCCCGTTTTCTCACTGGCCTCTTTGGCTCCCGTCCGATGGATGCGCTCGGGAAACTTTCCCTCGGTGTGTTTATCTTCCATTGGCCGGTGATTTGTTCCCTTTCCTGTTGGCTTTACCTCGAGCAGCCCATCCAGGACCGGAACTTGCTGCTTGCTTCGATCTTCATCGTCACGTTGGCTGTTTCTTTGCTGCTGGCTTATTTGTATAACCATTGGGTTGCTCCCAAGGCGGCGCTCTTTCAAAAATATGTCGTTGACCTGATCCACCGATGAGAGTTCTGATTGTCACATACAACTACCTGTCCGGTTTCGGGGGTGGCGTTTATGGCGCGCGGGCATACATCAATGCTTTTGCGGCGCTTTATGACGACGTTACGCTCCTGTATCCCGCCAAGTCTGAGGGGGAGCTGCTCTCCGGAATCGACCCGGAGGTCCGGGGGATCGGGGTCGTGGACCATGCGTCCAAGCTTTCCAAAGCCATTCGGCTGGTCGTCCGCGGGATCCCGCACCGGTTCGGGCTGCCGTTCAAGGAACTGCTGGAAAGGGAGCGGTTCGACCTCGTCGTATTCCAGAATAGCAAATGCTCGGCCGGGCTCATCGGACTTGCCCGTGCAGCCGGGGCCCGCGTCGTCGTGCAGCACGACAATTACGAATGGGAATATACGCGGGACAATACCATGCCCTGGATGCGCCCGTTCCTCCTTCCTCCGGTGGTCCGGACCGAGGGAATGGCGGTTCGGGAAGCGGATATCAACCTGGCTCTGACACCTGCAGATGCCGGCATGCTGACCCGCCATTATGGGAAAGGGATGAAAGGCCGGATGGAACTGCTTTATCCTTTCGAATACCGGCCGATACCGGTTTGCGTTCCCCGCCCGGTATCACGTCCGGTCTTTGTCATAACAGGCAACCTGGGAGCAAAGCAGACACGGGATTCATTGTTCCCGTGGCTGCAGGATTATTATCCTCTTTTGAAGCGGACAGTCCCCGAGGCCGAACTGGTCATCGCCGGCAAGGATGCCGGAGAAGACCTTCGGCATCATATGGTCCGGATGGGTGTCGAACTGGTGGACACGCCGCCGGATATGTCTGTCGTGCTGGGCAGGGCACGCTATTACATTTGTCCCGTCGACCGTGGGGGCGGGGTCAAGTTGCGTGTCATGGATGGTCTCCGGACTGGAATGCCGGCCTTGGTCCACCGTGTGTCTGCGCGGGGATATGAGTCTTTGGAAGGCATCTCCGTATTCACCTATGACAGCCCTGAGACCTTTGTGGAGGCGCTTCGGATGATGTTGGCGAGCCAGGAAACGGCTGAATCCCGCCAAGCGGCATACAAGGCCCGTTTTGCTTTCGAATCCGGCGTTGAACGTCTGCGCAAAATCCTGGAAAAGCCATGAATTACACACCTGTATTTGTCCCTGCTTTTAACCGCCCCGAGGCACTTGGACGGACGTTGGCAGCCCTGGCGGCTGATGACCTGGCGGCCGGAACCGACCTTTTCATCCGGATTGACGGTCCAAAGAAGGAAGCAGATGGCGAAAAGGTGAAAGCGGTCCGGGAAATCGCCCTTGCCGCGAAGGGATTCCGCAACGTGGACGTCAGCTGGGAAACGGAGAACCGGGGGCTGGCCTCTTCCGTCATAGCCGGCGTAGAACGTGTATTGGAATCCTCCGACAGGGTCATCGTTCTGGAAGACGACCTGGTGACCCATCCCGGTTTCCTGTCCTTTCTGAATGCGGGACTGGAGATGTATGCCGATGTCCCTGAAGTCTTCTCTGTCTGCGGTTATTCCAACAGCGTGCGGATGCCTTCCGGCTATGGATTTGATGCGTATTTCTGCCCTCGCAGTTCCTCCTGGGGATGGGCGACCTGGCGGGACCGGTGGCAGTCCGTGGACTGGACCCCGACGCCTGCATCCCTTCGTAAAAACGCATGGGCGTTCAATCGCTGGGGCGGTTCCGATTGTGCCAAGATGTTGCAAGACTGGATGGAAGGGAAGAACAGTTCCTGGGCCATCCGGTTCTGTTTCAGTCAGTTTCTGCAGGGAAAAGTTTCCTTGTTCCCGACGGAATCCCTGGTGGATCCATCAGCCGGTTTTGACGGGGACGGCACCCATTGCAAGTCCTATAACCGTTTCCGTTTCCGGATGGCATCCCCGGATCAACGCGTTTTCCGGTTGCCGGATAAGGTAGAGGTCATCCCGTCCGTCCGGCGCAATGCCTTGCATTACCATAGCCTTCCCATTCGGGCATGGACCCGTTTCATGAACCTGTTTTATGATTAGTTTATTGGTCTCCCTGGCTGCGATCCTTGTGTCCTCCCAGGCCGATTTCGACCGGCTGCAGCAAAATGTCCATCGGGAGCTGCTCCGCCAGCCGGCCGAGCTGACGGTGTCTTTCCTGCCCGGAACTTACCAATTCAGACACAATCACTTATTCCTTGGCTGGGAGATGGACTGCCCGCAGACAAGGTTCGTCATCGAGGGAAATGGTGCTGTCCTGGCCGGAACCGCCCCACAGGTGACGATGACTCCTTTTTTCCGGGCGAATCAGCTGGTGGAGGTAGTCGATGCGGGAAAGAAACTGTGCCGGATCCGGACCCGGAAGCGGCTGGAAGGACAGGGCCGGTTGTATATCCAGATCTCTTCATGGTTCCGCCTGTTTACGGGGGAGGTGACGGAAATCAAGGGACGTTATCTGTATTTTACGGTGGACCGGCTGGAACGGTCCGGTGTGGGCTACAACATCAACGGCGATTTTACTTATGGCCGGCAGTTCCCCCGTTTCCGCCTGGTGCGGGTGCAGGAGGCCGGCCGGGAGGTTTCGACATCCGTCTTCAATTTTACGGCCTGCAACTTCCGGGAGGTGGACATTTCCGGTTTCACCTTTGACGGGAATGCCGGTCTGCGAATGACGGATCCGGACAATTTCCTGATCCGGTTCTATTCCTGCAAATGGGCGGGTGCGTCCGTGCATGACTGCACCTTCAAGGACATCCGGAGTGATGTCATACGTATTGCCTATACCTCCGGGGTAGCGGTTCGTGACTGTCGCTTCGAAGCGTGCAGCAGGATAGGTGTCTTGTCCTACAACCATTCTGCCAGGACGCGTGTGATGAACAATGTCTTTGCGCGGAAGGGGCTGGATCCGGAAGCGGAGGTCACGCCTTGCGTCAAGGTCGAGGGAACCGATTATCTGGTCTCCGGGAACCGGTTCTCCGATTACGGCTGCTGTGCCATCATGGCTGGAATGCATTTCTCGGCGCCTATGAAGTACCCTGCCTCCGGGATCATCGAGCGGAATGAGATCTTTCAGACGGATTCGTACCGGAACGGGGCGGCGATGAATCTCCTGATGGACACCGGTGCTATTTATGTCTATACGCAGAACGGATCCTTGGAAATCCGGAACAATTACATCCATGACATTTCCGGACCTTATGACAACCGAGGCATTTTCTGCGATGACGGGACGGTCAATACGTATATCCACGACAATACCGTGACGGGGATCGCAAATTCCTACGACATCGATCTCCGGCGCGTCCTTTCGGTCGAAACCCGTCCGGACAGCCAGATCCGGCGTGTCAATGTCGGGAATCGGATAGAAAAGAATCAGGTAGATGGGAAAATCCGTTTCGAACAGCGCTAAGCCGCGCATCCTGTTTGTCCTGCATCTGCCGCCTCCCGTCCACGGGGCGGCGATGGTGGGGCAGACCATCCGGGAAAGCGGACTTGTGGCCGATGCGTTCGAGACCCGCTTCGTGAATCTCTCAGCCTCGGAATCCCTGTCTGAAGTGGGTCGTTTCTCCTTGCGGAAGATACCCTTCCTGCTTCGCCTGCTCAGAAGAGTCCGAAGGGAAATCCGGGATTTCCATCCGGACTTGGTCTATTTGACACCTACAACCTCCGGCCTCGGCTTGGTTAAGGATTGCTTGACTGCCAGGACCATCCGGAAACGCGGTTGCCGGCTCATCCTGCATTTTCACAACAAAGGCGTATCCGCCCGTCAGGACCGTTTCCCATACGGTCTGTTCTATCGCTCTTTGTTCCAGGATGCAAAAGTCATCCTTCTGTCAGAACGCCTGTATCCCGACGTGGAACGGTTTGTAGCCCGGGACGATGTGCATGCCTGCCCGAATGGCATCGATTCCCCCGCTTACCCCACCCAGGAACAACATGCGGTCCCAGTGATCCTTTTCCTCTCCAACCTGCTTCCGGACAAGGGCCTTGTCGATTTGCTGGACGCTTGTCAACTTTTGATGGAGCGTGGTTACCGTTTCATCTGCCGGGTGGCAGGTGCGCCTTCCGCCGGTATCACCGGCGAGCGTTTCGCTCAGCTGGTCCGCGAAAGGAATCTCGACGAAGCCGTCCTGTATTCCGGGCCCTTGTACGATTCCAGGAAGCAGGAGGCATTGGCCGGAGCCGACGTGCTGGTCCTTCCCACCCGGAACGACTGTTTCCCGCTGGTCATCCTGGAAGCGATGGCGGCCGGTCTTCCGGTTGTCAGTACACGGGAGGGAGGAATCCCGGATGAAGTGGTGGACGGCGTGAACGGCATCCTGTGTGAAAAGAAGGATCCTGCCGGACTGGCCGATTCCATCGGCAGCCTGCTTGACCGGCCGGATGTCTGCCGGGCGATGGGAGAGGCCGGCCGGTTGCGCTATGAGAGGGTGTTTACGAAAGAGGCTTTCGAACAGCGTTTTGTCACTATTCTGAAGCACTATGTCTGACCTTCTGTATACCAACGGCCCGGTCCCGTATCGGGAGGACCTGTTCAAGGCTTTTTGCGAGGCAGGCATTGAGGTCCGGTTCGGTACTCATCCGGGAAATCTCTGTTCCGAGTGGGAAGGGGAGCGCCCGGGTAGGGTATTCGTGCCGGAGTTCTCGGCCCTGGCCCTGACGGCCCTCCGCTATCGGAGAAGGTTCGGATTCAAGGTCATATCCATCTGCGACGATAGCATGGACATGATTTACGGAAACGATTTCGGCTGGAAACACCGGCTGGCCAGGCGGGTTGTACCCCGTTTCCTTGACGGAATCATTCTGCACAGTCCGGAAGTCTGCGGGTGGTACCGTTCCCGTTTCAGGAAAGGGCTCTTCATGCCGATCATTGCCGATGAGCGCAGGATTCGTCCCGAACTGGAGCGCGTACTGCCGCTTTCGCGGCAAATCAAGCCGGTGGATAAACCGATAGTCGCTTTCGTGGGACGCTTTGTCGGCCTAAAGAATATCCCGGCCTTTCTGCGGGCATTCGAACCGCTGCATGACCGGGCACAACTCGTTCTGGTCGGAGACGGACCGGAGCGCAATATGCTGGAGAGAATGGCTCCTCAGGCGATTTTCACGGGCTTCTTGTCTGGCGACGAACTGCTTGCCTGGTACAATCTGATTGACATTCTCGTCCTTCCCAGTACGCAGGAAGCATATGGGGCGGTGACTGGGGAGGCCCTGATGGCGGGCGCGAAAGTGGCCGTATCCCGGAAAGCCGGTTCTTCGGATCTGGTACGTGAAGGGGAGAACGGTTATCTGTTCGATCCATGGGATGAAAAAGGCCTTGCCGCCTGCCTGGAAAAACTGCTGGAAACGCTTCCGCCCGTCCGTCCGGTCACTTTACGGGAGAACCTTCTGCCTTATCGGTTTGAAACCTGCATACAAGATCTGCTAAAAGAAATCAACTCGTTATGAATACATCAGTTACAGTCAAGGCGCAAATCGCCGAATCCGTCCGTGTCAAGCAGGCCCTCCTGGCCGATGAAACCCTGTTGGAAAAGATTTCCGCAGTCGCGGAGGTCCTTGTGGAGGCCTACAAATCCGGCCGCAAGACCATGTGGGCCGGCAACGGCGGCAGTGCGGCCGACGCCCAGCACATGGCCGGCGAGCTGGTGAACAAGTTCACCTTCGACCGGCCCGGTCTCGCGGCCCTGTCCCTCTCCACCGACACCTCCATCATCACGGCCGTGGGCAACGATTACGGTTTCGACCGGCTGTTCGCCCGCCAGGTGGAAGCCCAGGGATGCCCGGGCGACGTGTTTATCGGCATATCCACCTCCGGCAAGTCGCCGAACCTCGTGAACGCCCTCTCCGCCTGTCGCGCCAAGGGGATTACCTCCGTCGCCATCGTCGGTGCAAATCCTTGTCCGATGGACGATTATGACTACGTCATCCACATCCCCTCCACGGTTACGCCCCGCATCCAGGAGTGCCAAACCCTCATCGGGCACATCCTCTGCTACATCGTGGAGCAGGAGCTGTTTGCGTAGTTCTTCCGGGCAAAACGCGGAACGAAGTG
>ODAI010111241.1_pt1 | contig 12442 bp, 9 predicted proteins | sample 1539321 | NCBI WGS metagenome assembly ODAI01 (sample SAMN02144231, study PRJEB22623) | gut metagenome | biome: sheep rumen | host: Ovis aries | place: New Zealand
CTCGTCCTGACAGGAGATGACGATGCCTGTCGGGATGTGGGTCAGCCGCACCGCGGAGTCGGTCGTGTTGACGCACTGTCCTCCGTTGCCGGTGGCCCGGAAGACGTCGATCCGGCAGTCCTTGGGGTCGATCTCCACGTCGATCTCCTCCGCCTCCGGCAGGACCGCCACGGTGATGGTGGATGTGTGTATTCTGCCGCCGCTCTCCGTCTCCGGCACGCGCTGGACCCGGTGGGTACCGCTCTCGTACTTGAGCCGCTCAAAGACCCCTTCGCCGCTGATCATAAACGTCGCTTCTTTAAAACCGCCGAGCCCGTTCTCATTGAGGCTCAGCATCTCTGTCCGCCACCCCTTGGAATCGGCGTAGCGCGCATACATGCGGTAGATCTCAGAGGCAAACAAAGCAGCCTCGTCGCCGCCGGCACCCGCCCGGATTTCCACGATGACGTTGCGCTTATCGTTGGGGTCCTTGGGAAGGAGCAGGATCTGGAGTTTTTGCCAGAGGGCATCCGCCTCCTCAGCGGCCGCGCGCCCCTCCTCCCGGAGCATGGCCCGCATTTCCTCATCCTCCTCCGTCTCGAGCAGGGCAGCTGAATCCTCCGCATCGCTCCTCGCCTTCCGGTAGCGCTCGTAGGCCTCCGCGATGGGGGCAATCTCGGCCTGCTCCTTCATGAGAGCCGTCATTCTTTTGGGATTGTCCGCTGTCTCACTCTGGCCCAGCTCCTTCAGGATCTCCTCCTGCCTGTGCCAGATTGCCTCAAGCTTGTCCTGCATGTTCTCTCCAAATGCCTGTCACGACGCGGTCAAGGCCTGCCAGGTCCTTCACCACACCGATCTCCGAAAAGCCTTCTTCCTTAAGCAGGGCGCTCACCGCCTCGGCCTGGTCGAAACCGATCTCCATGGCCAGAAGGCCCCCATCCTTAAGATGGGCAGGGGCGCCTGCCGCAATTCTTCTGTAAAAATGAAGCCCATCCGCCTCCCCGTCAAGGGCCAGAAGAGGCTCATGGTTCCTGACCTCCTCCGACAGAGTCGGAATGACGTCCGTGGGAATGTAGGGCGGATTGGCCGTGATAATGTCGTAATTTCCCTCTGCCGGAGAGAGAAGATCACCCTGCAGAAGTTCGGGCTCGACGCCCAGGCGCTCCGCGTTCAGCGAAGCCACCTCCAAAGCACCCTGAGAGATATCAGTCCCTGTGCCATCGATCTCGCAGGCCGCCTCACGCATCACAGTCAGCAGCACGCAGCCGCTGCCGGTGCACAGGTCCAGCATCCTGAGCGGTGCCCCCTGCTCCTTGCGGGAGATCCATCCCAGGACCGCGTCCACCAGCACCTCCGTGTCATAGCGGGGAATGAGGACACGCTCGTCCACAAAAAATTCGTAGCCGAAGAACCAGGTCCTTCCCAAAATATACTGGAGAGGCTCATGGGCCGCCCGTCTGGCCAGCAGCGCATGGTATTCCTGCGCCTCATCCTCCTCGGCCTCCTCCATATGCTTCATGGCGTACACGCCCAGAGACATCCTGCCGGCGGCCAGGAGGAGCTCGCGGGCGTCATTTTCCGCCTCCTCGATGCCGGCCTCCCGGAGGGTCCGGGTCCCTTCTTTAAACAAATCAAGCCAGGTCATTTTCTTCCTGCCATTTTCTCCAGTCAAAGACAGCCTCCACCGCCGCGATGGCCACTTCCGCCATCTCCGCGTCAGGCTCCCGGGTCACCAGCTTCTGGAGGGCCAGTCCGGGTTTGGCCAGGGTGCAGACGACCGTGTTGTCGCTGACAGCCGCCAGCCTCAGGAACTCATAGGAAAAACCGGCGATCACCGGGATCAGCACGATCCGGGACGCGAACCGGGCCAGGGGCGAGGTAATGCCCAGAGCCCCCACGATAAGGAAGCAGACCACGGAAATGACGACGACCACCAGCATAAAGCTCGTCCCGCACCGCTTGTGCTGGCGGGAGCTTGCCAGGACGTTGTCCACCGTGAGCGGCAGCCCGTTCTCGATGCAGTTGATGCACTTGTGCTCAGCGCCGTGGTAGGCGAAGACCCGCTGAATGTCCTTCATCCGGGAAATCAGCAGCATATAAGTCAGGAATATAGCGATCCTGAGCACCGCCTCCGCCAGGGACACGATGATCTCAGACGCGCCGAACCTCCTTAGGAAGGATGCCAGAAAGTAAGGAAGAATGATGAAAAGTCCCACCGAAAAGAGGATGGAAATGAGTACCGTGCCCGTCATCATGAGCTTCCAGGCCCTGGAATCCTCCTCCTCGCCGCCGGCCGCCGCCTTCTCCTGCCGCTTCCGGCGTTCCTCCTCCGTCTCCTCCTCGTCGCCCGCGATCTCCGCGGACCACATGAGGGCGGAGGTGCCGATGACAAGCGAATCGACAAAAGCGGCTACGCCGCGCAGGATAGGGATCTTCCCGATTCCCTGCACCGGGATCACGCTCTTCCATGGCTCGATCTTGATCTGGATCTCGCCGTTCTCATCTCTCACACCGACGGAATAGCGGTCGCCGCACCGCATCATGATGCCCTCAAGGACCGCCTGCCCGCCTATTCCTGAATTCTTCAAGTTCTTTTACTCCATAAAAGGGGACGACTCCTGTGTCCCCATCCCGGGACACAGGAACCGTCCCCTTGTCCCGCTCATGTCACCCCATTTGATTTTAATGCAAAAGTGGAGACGATGCATACTGCACCGTCTCCGCCTGATAGACTGGTAACTTTACTTGTTGCCGAGATTGTACTTCTTGTTGAAGGCTTCGATACGGCCGCGAGCCTTGACGGCCTTCTGCTGTCCGGTGTAGAACGGATGGCACTTGGCGCAAACTTCAACGTGAATCTCCGGCTTGGTGGAGCCCACGGTGTAGGTGTTGCCGCAGTTGCAGGTAACAGTTGCCTGATAGTACTTCGGATGGATTCCTTCCTTCATTGCTTTCACCTCTCTATCGTCTAAAGATCAGTCACTGTCCTGATGGCCGAACAGCGTCTTAGCTTCTTAGTCTGTTCCTATTCATAAACAGCGAAAATGATTTTAACATACTCCGCACTCTTATGCAAGGGTGTTTTTCCAATTATTTGCAGGCACAGCCTTAAAAAACGCACTTTCCCTTCCCTGTATCAGACCCATTTGGTCAGGACCGAATTCACCACCTGCTCGTTGGACTTGGACCGTGCGAAGGCGTTCAGGATGTTCTCGACGGCGTCCTCGGGCTTTAAGCCGTTCATGCGCCGCCGCATGAGATAGACCGCCCTGAGCTCGTCCGGCGAGAGGAGAAGGTCCTCCCGCCTCGTCCCCGACTTCGTGATATCGATGGCCGGGAAGATCCGCCGCTCCTGAAGCTTTCTGTCCAGGATCAGCTCCATATTGCCTGTGCCCTTGAATTCCTCGTAGACGACGTCGTCCATCTTGCTGCCCGTATCCACCAGGGCCGTGGCCAGAATGGTCAGGCTTCCGCCCTCTCTCATCTTCCTGGCCGCGCCGAAGAAGCGCTTGGGCGCGTAGAGGGCCGCCGGATCGAGACCGCCGGAAAGGGTCCGCCCGCTGGGCGGCACCAGAAGGTTGTATGCCCGGGTCAGTCTTGTGATGGAATCCAGCAAAATGATAACATCCTGCTTGTGCTCCACCAACCGCCTTGCCCGCTCGATGACCATCTCGGCCACCCGCATATGGTGCTCAGGCTGCTCGTCGAAAGTGGAATAAATGACCTCCACATTCTTTCCCGTGACGGATTCCTTCATGTCCGTCACCTCCTCAGGCCGCTCATCCACCAACAAAATGATGAGGTGGGCCTCCGGATCTCCGGTCAGTATGGACTTGGCTATATCCTTGAGAAGAGTCGTCTTGCCGGCTTTCGGGGGTGAAACGATCATCCCGCGCTGCCCCTTTCCGATGGGGCTGATGAGGTCCACGACACGGGTAGCTGTGGAACCGCCCGGCTGCTCCAGTCTGATCCGCTCGTAGGGGAAGACCGGGGTCATATTTTCAAAATTTGGGCGGCGCCGTGCCTGGTCCGGACTAAAGTCGTTGACCGTACTCACATAGAGCAGGGCGCCGTTCTTGTCGCCCACGCCCTTTTCCCGCTTGATGCCCTCGATCATGTCACCGGTCTTCAGGTTGAACCGTCTGATCTGGGCCGGAGAGACATAAACGTCGTCATCTCCTGACAGGAAATTCTCACCGCGCAGGAAACCGTAGCCTTCCTGGTGAACTTCCAGAACGCCGCGGGTGAGGCTTGTATTGCTGGTAAAGTACAGCTGCTTCTGACCCGGCCGTTCCGTCTGCGTCCTATGCTGGGCATCGCTGCCGGACTCATCGGATGGCCTTCCCTCCGAAGAAGTCTCAGGTTCCGCCGCTGTGGAAATGGTATCCGCAGATGCGGGCATATCCGGGGAAGCAGAATCGCTCGCGCCGGTCCCCGTCTGGGCAGATTCCGCTGCAGATGCCGCCTCAGACGGCGCTGCAGCAGCTGCTGACTTGACCGGCTCGGTTGCTGCTGTATCCGTTCCGGACTCGATCGGCGCTGCAGCTACCTTGACCGGCTCTGCGGCTTTTGCTGCCTCAGCTGGTCCTGCAACTCCCTTGACCGGGGCTGTAGCGGTTCCTGCCGCGTTTGGCCCTGCTGCTTCCTCGATTGGCGCTGCAGCGGCCTTGACAGTCGCTGTAACGGTTGACGCTTCGAACTGCGTTGTAACTGCCGCTTCTTCGACCGGCGCTTCAGCACCATTGACCGACGCTGCAGCCATTGTCGCTTCGAGCGGCGTTGCAGCAGAAACTGCTTCGGCCGGCGCTTCGGTCACTTCGTTCGACGCTGCAGCTGCCTTGTTCGGTGCAGAAACTGCCACTGCTTCAATCGGCGCGGCAGTTGCCTCGATGTGGGCTGCAGCTGTTTCGTCAGGGGCTATAGCTTTCGCCGCTTCGATTTGTGCTGCAGTTGCCGCCTCAACCGCTGCCGAAACCGGATTCTCGAATGGATGCTCAGCCGATACAGCCTCGAATGGCTTTACGGCCGATCCGGATACTTCCTCAGCACCCGTTCTCACCGCAGAACCGGACCTGCTCCCGGCCCCCTGTCTGCGTCCGCCTTTCGGCATCGGCTGATCAGCCCGGGCATTTCCGGCCTGCCTTTTCCTGTTTCTCTCCTGCTGAGACGCTTTTTTCCTCTCTGTACCACTGTCAGGGTTATTCTGCTCTGGCATCGGTCCTGAGTGCCTGTCCTGGCTTCTGTGCTCAGCCACCGCTTCAGCTTGTCCACCCTGGCTTCTCAGTTCAGCCGCTGCCTTCGCATTCCTGCCCTGGTTTTTCTGCTCAGAAGCTCCCTTCTGGGATCTGCCATGGCTTCTCTGCTCAGACGCGTTCTCTGGTCTTCCACTCTGGTTTCTCTGCTCAGACGCGGTCTCCGGCTTACCGTTCCGACTTCTCTGATTAGCCGCCTTCGCATTTCTGCCCTGGCTCTTCTGTTCAGCGCCTGCCTTTGGGCTCCGGCCCTGATCCTTCTGCTGGGACGCCTCCTTTGGGCTCCTGCCCTGGTTCTTCTGTTCAGGCGCCGCCTTTTTACCCCTGCTCGAACGATGGCTTTCCGCTGCAGCTTCTGCATGGTGCTCATTTTCCTCAGAGGGAGCGTTCTCCGCCCTTACCTGGCGGCTCATCTCTGTGACAGCATCTGCCTGCCCGTCACTTTCCGCGCCTGCCTGTGGGGACGCATCGGGCGCAACTGCTTCCGCCTGTTCCTTTCGGGGCCGTCCTCTTCGCCGCGGAGCAGAGTTCTCCGCCCTGGCCTGGGGCGTGTCCATATTTTCACCGGCGGCAGTCGGCTTTTCCTGCGCCGGCTGGGCAGTGTCCGCATTCTCACCGGCGGCAGTCGTCTTTTTCTGGACAGGCCGGACAGTGTTCTCATTTTTCTCAGCTGCCGCAGGCCTGTCTTCCGCAGGCTCGGCGGCAGGCTGTTTCTCCTCAGGCTTCTCCTTTTCCGCATGGGCAGCCGCCACCGCGGCATCCATCCGGAGCATGGCCTCGATCAGATCGGCTTTTTTCATTTTCGAGCAGCCCGTGAGGCCTCGGTTCCTGGCAATCCCCCGGAGGGGCTCAAGCTTCAGTGATTCGTATTGTTCTCTGGTCATGCCAACTGCCTCCGTGAAAGGCGCCTTCCTCAGTTATACTTTTTCCAGCTGGCCGGCGACATAAGGAGGAGCACCGGGAAGAGCTCCAGTCTCCCTGCCAGCATATTGAAAATGAGTACACACTTGGAGAAGGGCGAGAAAAACGCGAAATTGCAGGTCGGTCCGACCGCGGCAAGTCCGGGTCCGATGTTGTTGAGCGTAGCCGCCACGGCCGTAAAGGTCGTCGTAAAGTCCTGGCCGTCCACGGAAATGAGAAGGACGGTGCCCATAAAGATCATGAAATAGATGGCAACAAAGACGTTGGTACTCCTGACTGTCTCGTGGGCAACGGACTGCCCGTCGAACTGGATCTTCTTGACGTACCTGGGATGAATGATATTGTCCAGCTCCTTCTTGATGGTCTTGATGGAAATGACGAGACGCTGGATCTTCATACCGCCGCCGGTGGAACCCGCGCAGGCGCCTATGATCATGAGGGTGACCAGGATATTCTTGGACAGAGTCGGCCACAGATCGAAGTCCGTCGTGGCGTACCCGGTGGTGGTGATGATCGTGCCCACCTGGAAGGCCGCATGGCGAAGGGTCTCCTCAAAGGTTCCGTAGTAGCCCCGCAGATTAATGGTGATGACGGCAATGGCTGCCACGATAATGCAGATGTAGGCCCTGACTTCCGTCATCTTGACGGCCTGCTTGAATTTTTTGGCAAGGATATAGAAATAGAACTGGAAGTTGATGCCGCAGGCGATCATGAAGAAGGTGGTGATATTCTGGAGAGCCGGTGAATAGGACATGTAGGAGTCATTCTTCACGCCGAAGCCACCGGTGCCTACCGTGCCGAAGGTATGGCAGGCCGCCTCAAAGAAAGGCATACCGAAAATGGTCAGCAGCGCGCATTCCACGACGGTGATGGCAATGTAGATGCCGTAGAGAATGGCCGCCGTGTCCCGGATCCTGGGCACGAATTTGCCCACAACCGGGCCCGGGCTCTCCGCCTTCAGCAAATTGAAGGTGCTGCCGCCCAGAAGAGGTACCACCGCCAGCATGAAGACGAAAATACCCATACCGCCGACCCAGTGGGTAAAGCTGCGCCAGATCAGGGAGCAGTGATTCAGGTTCTCCACAGCCGGAAGTACGGAAGACCCGGTCGTCGTAAATCCGGAGACCGTCTCGAAGACCGCGTCCAGATAGCTGGGAATATCCCCGCAGAGGGTGAACGGTATGGCACCCACCAGAGACATGACAAGCCAGGCCAGGGCGACGACCACGAAGCCCTCCCGGGCGTAGACCCTGGTGTTCTTCGGTTTGCGGATCGTCATGGCAAAACCAAGCACCAGCGCAAGGCCTGCCGCCAGCAGGAAGAACCAGCCGGCGCTCTCCCGGTAAATGAGAGCCGTGAGACAGGGCACAAGCAGGAGCACACTCTCAATCTTGAGAATCCACCCCAGGATATATACAACCATCTTGTAGTTCATGAAAACCTCCAGGCCGGGGCCGTACTCCCGCATTGACAGGCAGGAGTCCTCCGGCAGTCATCATTATTATTCCAGAATGTCGTCGATGCTCTTGAGTCTCTCCTTGCGGAAGGCGACCACGACGACAGAATCCCCCGCCTCCAGGGTATCAGAGCCCGACGGCGTAATGAGCTTGCCCTGACGGTAAATCTTGCCGATCAGGATGTTCTTCTTCATATGCAGGTTCTGGATGGGGATGCCGGCCACCCTTGTGCGGTCCCGGATCACGAACTCCAGGACCTCCACTTCCTTGTTGGCCAGCTTGTAGAGGTTCTCCATGTCACTGCCCTCGGAGGCCTGCATGGAGCGGACGAACTGGAGAATATAGTCGGCCGTGATGTCCTTGGGATTGACGACCGAGCCCAGATTCAGGCTGTCGATAACGCTGGTGAAGGTAATCTTGGCGATCTTGGTGACCACCTTGGTGTTGTTGCGGGACTTGGCCTGAGCAAAAAGTCCCAGCATGATGTTCTGCTCGTCGATACCGGTCAGGGCCGTAAAGCCGCTCACGTCCTCGAGACCCTCCTCCATGAGAAGCTCCTCGTTGGTCCCGTCGCCCTCGATGATCTCTGCCCTGGGCAGAAGGTCGGAAAGGGTCTCGCACCGGGCTCTGTCCTTCTCGATGATCTTGACCCCGATGCCGTCCTCGATCAACTTGCGGGCCAGATAATAGGTGATGGTGCCGCCGCCCACGATGAGGACGTTGCCGATCCGGTTGCTGATGATGCCGATCCGGCGGAGGAAGTCATTGGCCTGGCCCTGGCTGGCGATGATGGACATGATATCTCCCGCCTCGGCCACAAAGGTGCCGGAGGGGATAAAGACCTGGTTGCCTCTCTTCACGACGCAGACCAGGACGTCGCAGCCCAGCGTCGAACGGATATAGGAGAGCTGACGGCCGGCCAGCACACTGCCCGCTCCCAGGCGGAAGGTCAGGAGCTCGACGTGTCCCTTGGCGAAGGTCTCAATGCTGATTGCTGAGGGGAAACGGAAAATGCGGGCAATCTCGTTGGCTGCTGCCATTTCCGGGTTAATGATCATGGCGATGCCGAAGCCCTTCATCAGGAAATCCACCTCAGAGCTGTAGATGGGATTCCGGACACGGGCGATGGTCTTGACGTTGGCCGCCCGGCTGCCGATCAGGCAGCACAGGAGGTTGCGCTCATCGGAATCGGTGACCGCGATCAACAGGTCCGCATACTCGATGCCGGCCTCCTGAAGGGTATTGTAGCTTGTCCCATCACCTTCCATGGCCAGAACATCGTAGCTTGAGGCGATATTCTGAAGCCGGTCGCCGTTGCGGTCAATAACGGTCACGTCATACCCTTCGTTGCAGAGCTGCGTGGCGATATTGTACCCAACCTTGCCGCAGCCGACGATAATTACTCTCATCTTTTTATCCTCCAGGAAAATAAAAACAGGAAAAAGACTGCTCGCGCAGTCACACCAAATAGACTGTCCGGCCGGCTAAAAACAGTTCCGCCAGACAGCTGCAAAAAGCCCAGATAAAATCAATAAAAAGCGGGGCAAAATAATGAGTAGATAAAAGCAGTGCGGCTGGTGGGATTTGAACCCACACGCCCGGGAGCACAGGAACCTAAATCCTGCGCGTCTGCCAATTCCGCCACAGCCGCATGCATACATACGATGTGAATATAACACATCTGATGGCTTGTTATCAAGGGGATTATTTTAGCCCGGCAAAAGTGGGAATCAGGGACGGTTCCTTTTCCCAGTTTTCTTTGAAAACTGGGAAAAGGAACCGTCCCTGATTCCCACTTATCTCCAGGAAAGAAGGACGTGCCTCTTTCCCAGATTCTTCACTCAAGTCACTTATGCGCCGCATCCCATTCCCTGAAATGCTCCGCAAAATCCTTCGTGTTGGCGCCCACATCGCCGGCGTAGACCGCAGACCCCGCCACAATCACGTTGGCGCCGGCCTCAAGAACCACGTCCACGTTGTCCCGCTTGATGCCGCCGTCCACCTCGATATCGGTGTCAAGGCCGGCAGCCCGGAACATGGCTCTCGCCTGGGCAATCCGCTCGGTGGAGGCCGGAATGTACTTCTGGCCTCCAAAGCCCGGCTCCACAGTCATGATGAGAAGCAGGTCCAGCCTGTGGATAAACGGCTCGATCACGCTGGCCGGTGCCCCCGGCTTGATGGCCATTCCCACCTTCTTGCCCGTCTCCTCGATGGCCGCGATGCAGGCACCGGAATCGGAGGTGGCCTCATAGTGGAAGGTGATCAGATCGGCGCCGCAGTCCGCGATACCGCGGATCTTGCGTTCGGGATTCACCACCATGAGGTGGACGTCGAAGAAGAGGTCAGACCGCTTCCGGATCGACTTGATGACCGGATTTCCGAAGGAAATATTCGGCACGAAGGTGCCGTCCATCACATCTATATGCGCCCAGGTGGCTCCGCCCCTGGCGGTCTCAGCCATCTGCTCGCCAAGGATGTTGAAGTCGGCGGATAAAATAGATGGGGCGAACTTGATCATTTTGTCACGAACTCCTTGATCTGCTCATAGACGCCCTGGCCGTCCAGCTTGTACTTCTTCAGAAGCTCGCCGGCAGGTCCGGACTCACCGAACCGGTCCCTGACACCGATGCGATAGAGCGGGGTCGGGCACTTCTCAGCAAGGCACTCAGCAACAGCGCCGCCGAGGCCGCCGATGATGCTGTGCTCTTCCGCTGTCACGACCTTGCCGGTCTTCTTGGCGGAGGCAACGATCAGGTCGTCGTCCAGGGGCTTGATGGTGCAGATGTTGATGACTTCGGCGCTGATGCCCTCGGCAGCCAGCTTGTCAGCGGCTTCCAGAGCGGAGGCGACACAGAGGCCGTTGGCCACGACAGTGACGTCGGTGCCTTCGCGAAGGATGGCGCCCTTGCCGATTTCGAACTTATAGTCGTCGCCGAAGACGACCGGGACAGCCGCGCGGCCGAACCGGATGTAGACCGGGCCGACATAGTCCAGGGCAGCCTTGACTGCCATTCTGGCCTCGGTGTCGTCAGCCGGGCACATAACGACCATGCCCGGAATCATGCGCATCAGGGCAAGGTCCTCGAGGCACTGGTGGGAAGCACCGTCCTCACCGACGGAGATACCGGCATGGGTGGCGCCGATCTTGACGTTCAGGTGGGGATAGCCGATGGAGTTCCTGACCTGCTCGTAAGCACGGCCGGCAGCGAACATGGCGAAGGTGCTGGCGAAGGGGATCAGGCCTGTGGTGGACAGACCGGCAGCGATGCCCATCATATTGGACTCAGCGATGCCGCAGTTGATGAAACGGTCCGGATAAGCCTTCTTGAAAACGCCTGTCTTGGTGGCGTTGGAGAGGTCGGCATCCAGGACTACCAGATTCGGGTACTCTTCAGCGAGATCGCGAAGGGCCTCGCCATAGCTCTGTCTTGTAGCGATTTTCTTAACGTCAGCCAATTTCCTCACCAATCCTTTCCAGATCCTTCATAGCGATCTCAAACTGCTCATCGTTGGGGGCAACGCCGTGCCATGCGACGTTGTTCTCCATGAAGGAAACGCCCTTGCCCTTGACGGTCTTGCAGACGATGGCGGTGGGCATGCCCTTGGTCTCGCGGGCCTCCTTCATAGCGGCGCGGATCTGATCAAAATCATTGCCGTCGATATTGATTACATGGAAGTTGAAAGCTTCGAACTTCTTATCGATCGGATAGGGGTTGTTGACCTCTGTGATGGTTCCGTCGATCTGAAGGTTGTTGTTGTCCACGATGACGACCAGGTTGTCCAGCTTCTTGGCGCCGGCGAACATGGCAGCCTCCCAGACCTGGCCTTCCTCAAGCTCGCCGTCGCCCAGGAGGGTGTAGACGCGGAAGTCCTTGTTCTGGATCTTGGCACCCTTGGCCATACCGCAGGCCACGGAAATGCCCTGGCCCAGAGAACCGGAGGACATGTCGATGCCGGGCAGATACTGCATGGAGGGATGGCCCTGGAGACGGGCGCCGGTGTGGCGGAGGGTCGGAATCTCTTCCTTGGGGAAATAACCTCTCTCAGCCATGACACCGTAGAGGCCCGGCGCCGTGTGGCCCTTGGAGAGCACGAAACGGTCGCGGTCCGGGTTGGTGGGATCGGCGGGATCGATGTTCATTTCCTCAAAATAGAGGTATGTGAAGATGTCTGCTGCGGAGAGAGATCCGCCCGGATGTCCGGCCTTGGCAGAATGGGTGCCAATGATGATCATCTTGCGGACCTCATTGGCATGGTATCTTAACTCTTTGTTGTTCACTTTGCACCTCCCTGGCCATAGTAGGCGTTTGCACCGTGTTTTCTATAGTAATGCTTGTCCTGGAGCTCCTGGGGCGCCGGAGCGACCTTGGGATTGATGAGCTCTGTCCGGAAGGCCATCTTGGCGCACTCCTCGAGGACGACTGCATTGTGCACTGCTTCATGGGCATCCTTGCCCCAGGTGAAGGGACCATGGTTCTTGCAGAGAACGCCGGGGACCGCTTCGTAGTCCTTGCCGAGACGGGCGAACTCGTTGACGATCAGGTGGCCGGTGTTCTCCTCGTAGCCCTCGTCGATCTCTTCCGCCGTCAAAACGCGGAGGCAGGGGATGCTGCCGTAATAGTAGTCGGCATGGGTGGTGCCATAGCAGGGAAGATCGCGTCCCGCCTGGGCCCAGCTGGTGGCATAGGAGGAGTGGGTGTGGACAACGCCACCCACATTGGGGAATGCCTTATAGATCTCAACATGGGTAGCCGTATCGGAGGAGGGTCTGTATTTGCCTTCCACGACATTGCCGTTCAGGTCCACGATGACCATGTCGTCCGGTGTAAGCAG